>WOR8_10003802_pt1 | contig 20122 bp, 26 predicted proteins | sample DeeMarSeWOR38_10_FD_19890 | JGI IMG/M metagenome (IMG submission 19890)
CTGATACCAATTTCGTTGGCATAATCCCGCAGTTTCCATCCCACCCGATTATGCTCTCTTGTTACCATAATATAACGAGCATTTTCCTTGTCTTTAGCAAACTCAGCGAACATATCCATTGCAGCGACCAAGTTCTTGCGCTCCTGATTATCCGCTACTGTCAGGACAACAAATTCATCCTCAGTAAACCCGAATGCCTGGCGCATTTTCAATTTGTCCTCAGGATTGGTCTGTTTCCAGGCATCCGCATCTATTCCTACCTGCATGAAGTCTGAGTGGTGGACACCCGCTTTCCTTACTTCCTCTGTTCCAAACTCAGAAATAACTATGCACCCATCCATCTGCATCAGCACCATAGCCCATGAAAAGCATAGCGGAGGCGCTTCAAGTGGGAAAAGACCAACATACTTCAACTTCCTATTTTGAAGATACCCATGATTGATAATCTGTTCCTGTAAAGGAATATCCAGAGCCACAACTACAGCATCCGCTCCCCACATATTTTGCAGGTTCAATATCGAGCCAACGGATTCTTTGAGATTTCCAGCAGGAAGAATAGCAAATGGGAACGGGTGTTCTTCATTGTTGTATCCCAACCCGATTGCCATAACTTCATGCCCCCTCTCTACTAACCCAGAACAAACTGGAATACTAATGTTTTTATAACCACTGCCTCTCAAGTCGAGGTCACTCAACCACACTATTTTCATAATATATCCTTGAATAATGGTTCTTCTTTCTTTCTAGGTTTATAATCTCGTAAATCCAATTTTCTCCATAACCAGCGATTTGACCATCTCGCCATATCTTTCAGCTTCTGCTCAGTCCAATCGTATTTGACCATTGGTTTCTTTTCTAGTGTATTCAATGCCATCATCGGTTGAACATGAGGCTCACATTTCCACTCAATAACTTTCATTATGCGCTCATAACAAGATTGAATCGGCTCATTCCCGATCAGCACATATACTCGTTTTTTGGATGAAGATTCGCCTTTTAAAATCTCAGCAGTTCGTTTTGCTTCTTCTTCTTCTCCACTCTCATCAAAAGCAAACCTCCATGCTCCCTTATTTATTTCTTTCCATCTATGGTAACAATCTTCATCGAAAGTATGCGGATCAAATCCAGAATTGGCATCCAATAATGGAACATTCATTCCTTTATATTTCTTGATTATATGCTTTTGAAATATCACTGGAAGACCGCTCAAATTATTATCACATAAAATTGGTCTGGGAGTAAAATCCCAAATTAATGTGAATTCTTTTCCTTCCATAGTAGGAACTATGCAAAAATAACATCCCACAGGACATCCACGACTGGCAACAGTTGCAGATGAATTATGATGAATAAGTGCGTCTATTTCTCCTCCAATTTTAGCAACATTTTCGAGATATTTTGGCATTACCCATACAGCAGGGCCACCAGCTCTGACATCATAGTTTTTCTTATATTCAATAGCCAATTCCTTCGCTTTAGGAAGCATCCAAGAAAATGCCACTGAAATATAAGCAGTATTTTCATCTGTCCAATGAGATAATCCTCCAGACCATCCCACGATCTACCACTCAGACCATCGATCATATAACCAATTTAGAAACCCAAGAACTATTGGAAATCCAAACCAAAACGCCACCAGTATTACTACATCTCTTACAGGGATATGTCTCAGTGCTTCCACTATTCAAATACCTTCTCATCCCATTGTTTCATAATATTATTTGTATTGAAACGATCTCTGGAGAGTTTCAATATATCTTTCTGCTTCATCTCCAGCACTTCCCTGTTTCTAAGGTTCTCTATAATAGATTCTCGAAACTTCTTCAGGAAAGCGGAGCGACCATCTCTGGGGTCACCTGGAATAACTGTACCCATATTCGTAGTCGCCAGAGCACCTATCCCGCTGGTGATTGGATATGCTCCACAGGCTTGCGCCTCAGCACAGGATACACAGAACAATTCATCATAGATATTCGGGTACGCATAAATATCTGCTTTCAATTGCTCTTCTATCAACCTGCTCCTCGGTATCGCTCCTAGAAAGTGGACATCATCCAGACCGATCCATGACATGCGGAACTTTTCATTTCTCGGTTCGTGTAATCCCCACAGGCGATAATCTGATGTAATGGTTAGAGATGTCTCTGGAACAGCGAGTTTTATTGCTGTCCAAACATCCCGCAGGTAATGCAGACCCCTGTCTGGAACAGATGTAAAGATAAGACTGTATGGTTTCTTTTCCACTTCCATATCTTGAAAATCGTGTACCCGCACCGGCAAATCAATCGCCATCGCATTATGGATATTGTAAACTCGCTTGAAGTAGTCCACATGAAAATCGGAAATGCAGACGATCTTATCCATTGTTGGAGCGAACTTGGCATAATCATTGATGGTATATTGATCACAACTCCACCAGACTTTCAGACCAGTAGATACCAGCGCCCTCTGGTTTGGAGATCTAAAGACAATTACGACATCCCTGGTCTTATCTGATGGTTCAAATGCTCCGATTGGGAGCTGACCAAACTTGGTATCCCTTGGGTTTAGTGGGTCATTATACAGGCGTACCCTGTGTCCTGCATCTGCCCACGCTTCGCACATGGTAAGCAGACCATATTCGCTCCCACCTACACCGACACCACGCTGACCCTGCCCCCAAAGGTCTTTAGAAGTTATGCCCAATGGAGAACCATCATTGCACAGTACATCAATATTAATCATTCTTCTTCCTCTTCTTTATCATATTTAAAGGGTTCTGCCATGTCCAACCAAGAAAGATTTTCTTCTCGGTATGCCCAGAGATAACCCTCATCTGGATCAAATTCCCTTTCCACCTTTTCACACAAATAGCGGTATTCCCACTCATGACTGTGGTCTTCTTCCAAAATTTCCCATCCAGAGCGGTGCAGAAGGAATTTTGCTTGAGAATCAGTTACCACGCTGTAATGGTTTCTTCCGAGAAATAACCAGAATTTTGGTTTTGGGAGAACGAGGATCAGGTTTTTCTTCGCTACCCTGTGCCATTCCATAAGAGCAAGTACAGGCATTGGGGAATGCTCCAAAGCATGGCGAGCAAATATCAAATCCCACATTTCATCCCCATCTGGTAAGAAATGGAAATCATTTTCCAAAACGTGTCTGCCGAGTTTCTTAGCAACTTCAAAATCTTCTCCAAGGCACACACCACGATAATTCAGACCATGATCTTCAAAGAAATCCTGGCAGAACGCTTCCCCGCATCCAACATCCAGAACAGTCTCTACATCTATCTCTGGAATCCATTTATCAATGATGTGCTTTGCTTGTTCTGTGTGCTCTATATCAGGTGGTTGGGGATAAATATCCTGCGCCAGTTCATTCAAATACCCATCTATGTGATGGTAATTTCTTAATCTTTTCCAGGGCATCTCTTTCCATCCTCCGAAAAAATAAACGTGTCCATCTTCACTCATGTTATATTCCTAATTTTATATTCGCTGAATTTGCTATGGCGCAGATATAAACCAGCGCATCATGGAGTTCTTCACGTAAAATATATGGAATTTCGTTTCCTTTCAATTTATATTTTGGATTAGATTGGTTTATTGCTTTGGCGATTTCTCCTACCTCTTCACTGAGGCACAACCCAAGCGTGGGAAGGTCACTGGTGAAATCGTTATCTTTCCACTTCTTAGCAACCTTATCCTGGTATTCTCCCACTATTGCCACTTCCTCCCGCCTGTCTGGTGCGTTCCATAACCATTTTCAATTGATGTATCCGTGTAATATTTACACACCAGCAAACCGCCAGAATACTTGGAAGCGTCGTTCTCATATGCTTTGAAGCCCACAATAATCGCCGGAGAACCGCAGGTACACATATGCGCCCAGCGACCTAACTTCTTGTGGCTCTCAGGATCTTCATAGATAAAGTGGTCATCATATGGCGCACACTTTACGAATGTTCCCCACTCTGGAATATATATCTGCTCCTGCCTTGTAACCCGATGCCCATCCAGCGTGGTTGCCTCGTTTGCGCTGCGCTTCCTAATTATCGCAAAGGAATGTACTGCATTATTATCACTCATAATCTTTCCTATAAATACAACATATTCTGGGTCTATGCCACTGTCCAGGTAAAACCGTTATTATTTTATGATACGAAGTTCCATTTGGTTTTGTAGTCCATACCCAATGATATGACGCTATAAATCCTCCAGATTTACATACTCTGACTGCTTCTCCCATGTACGTCTTATATTTCACCTTTGGAGCATCATACATTTCCTCAGACAACTTATCATTGTATGGAGGATCACATATCACCAAATCAAACGCTTCATCAGGGAAAGGCAAATTATGGGCATCAGATAATGTGTCTGGGATAACCTCTCTATTCAAATCGCAACGCAATCCATGTTCTGCGTGTCCTCCAAACGGGTGAAGTATGTTCTCTGGTTCTCCTAATTCCCGAATTAGTTTTATCTCAAAATGCAACGGGAAACTACCAGGATAATATGGCTTTCTAGGTCTTGGAAGTACCCAAACATCTTGGGGAATGGTCATATTCGCCTCAGACCTACTCTCTCCAATATCTGCTGTATCCTTGCATCCCATGTGTGCGGTTGGACCTTGCTGTATGCCCTGTCCACCATTTCCTGCATCATCTCTTTATCCGATAGCGCCAGCAATACCTGCTTCTCTGCACCATTTACATCTGTAAACTCCAGATAATGTTCTCCAGGCACAAAATAACTACGCATATCTGGTACGGTATTTTCTACTGCCAGCACACCCATCGCTGCCAGTTCCCACACCCTGGCATTCATATCCAGTTTGCTCGACCAATTGATGCCCACAAGACTTTTATTGTATGCCTCACGGTATTCATCGAATATCGGTCCAATCGTGTAAAAAACCCGTAAATTTTTAGAAAGCAAACGATTAACTAACTCGGTTCGCTGTGGATAATGCAACCCTATCATGCAGACATCATGCTCTACCGTTTCTTCCTTGGGATAATGTACCGTTGGATCGTATGCGTAAGGCAAATAATGATCACCATCTTTCATATACGGTGTCTGCATGTTAAAGAAATAATCTGCTAACTGCCTCTGGCGATCATAATTCAGAGCATGAGGATCTGTCGCTACGTGTGCCACTATTCCAGTTTCTGGTCGTGGATCGAGATAAAACCCAGCATCTACTTCCAACCATAAATCCACATCAGCAAAGCGTTCATCCGCTTGAAATATCTGTGGAGATACTTTTCCAGAGCGAATGAAATCTTTTGGAAGAGCAAAATTCGGTGTTTTATCATATTTCGGGAGAAGCGTCATTCCACCATTCCAGGGTATCCAGTTTCCCGTATATGGTCCAGCGGTGATGAGTTCTACATCTGGTCTGCGCTTCAATGCTCTTTCGAAATATCTGAGCATCGCCATCGGATAGTATATGCCGATAAGAGCAACCTTTATCTTCTTCACAACCCCTTCTCCTTGAAAAAAGTATCAAATACTTCAATCACATAGTTCATCATATCCCGTGTCAAAGACGGGTGACACCCGATCCAGAACATATCTTCCATATACTCTTCGAGTGGATACTTTGTGCTGCTCCAAATACTGTATCAATTCGCTTGTTTCAAAAGCGTCTGTATTTACCATTATCGGCAAACCAAACGGGCTTGCTTGACCGACAAATTGCAATAATCCAATATCTATCCAGTCATGGAAAATGTACAGGTTTCGCAAAAGATACTTGTAGTTCTTTATACGCTCGCTGACAAATAATGGTAATCTCTGGATTTGGGAGTATCCCAGCGCTGCCTGCCACTCTGTCATTTTCAGGTTGTACCCCAGAGTGGTGAAAGTGTACTTGTGATCGTATCCTTCTGGTAACTTATCCCACTCATGCTCGAAGCGCTTTCCACAGGTGTTTTCCTGACCAGGAGAGCAGTAACAATCCCTGCCCCAATTTGCGTTGCTCTCTATCCTTGGTCCAAGAAAATCGTTGTCCGTGAGGACTGCACCCCCCTCTCCTGTCGTAATGTGATGAGCAGGGAAAAAGGAAAGCGTAATGGCATCCGAGAAGAAACCCACCTTGAGTTCATTGCTCAATTTTGCTCCCATCGCATCACAGCAATCCGAAATCAAAAACCCACCACCCTCAGCAACGGTATTGTAAACAGATTGCTCATCGAATGGAAACCCCAGGGTATGAGCAAAAATAGCGCCAGATATCTTACCCCTGTAAGTATATACCGCGTGTTCCAACTGCTCCATATTTGGTGTGAGCGTCTTTGGATCGATATCAATATAAATGGGTATCTGACCGCATTGGTAAATCGGAGCAACTGTGGTAGGAAAATTTACCCCACAGGTAATTACATAATCCTTGCTCCCAAAATGCTCAAGGCAGGATTTCATCGCCAGAAGTGATGCTGATGAGCCAGAATTACACAGTGTAACAAAAGCTTTTCCATTTTCGTTACGCAATGATTGACGGAATTTGGCACAATATTTCCCCTCTGTGTACCATAAAGATAATACTGCCTCCGTCAATGTTTCTACATCTTCCTGTGACAAGGAAGGACCAGAGGCAGGGATTCTTGTTTTCCCAGGAACAAAATCCTTGGACTTCAGTTTCTCGGCAGCATAATCGCTGACAAGGGATATTATTTCATTTTTCATTTTAATCTCTTCTTTCTTGCGTTCTAATGATTCAAAAAGTTTTGAAGAAGCACAAATATTAGTCCTATAGCATTCCCTACTATGGCTACAATAATCAATTTCTCAAACCATTCTCTCTTCTCGATCCAGCGTTCTACGTTTCTAAGCCTCTCAAGAACACCTATTTTCTTTGAATCTTTCATGTCACCAATTAACAACGTTTCGATGTTGTCAAGTTTTTCACAATTATTGTCTACCTTGGATATCAAAGTATCCAGCTTGCCATTGACATCATCTGCCATGTTATGAACCCTCCCGAATTAGAAATAACTCCTCAAAGCGATCTCGCCATTTTTCAATAAATTTTTCTTTGTTTCTAATTGTATATTCCATGCGGTGTTCATCATACTTGGCAGTTGCCCCACCAATATGTTTCAAATGTGGGCTATTTAATCCGTACAATTCGTATCCTAATGATGTGGCTGTGGTCGATAAATCGATGTCCTCTACAGCGTATTTTCCATATCGAGGGTCGAACCCACCCAGATTATCCCATACTTCCTTGGTACAAGCAAGTAACCAGCCCTCACAATACGGAATTGTAAAGCGTTTTCCCTTGTGCTCAAACTCATTCCAACCACCAGGCCAATAAATTATCCTCCCGCCAATAAGCAAATTGCTATTGTTTTCAAGCAAATTCTTTATTTGGGTAGCGAAATCGCCAGACGCTATAACATCATTCGAGTAAAAAATCAGGATATCCCCATTGGCAAGTCCTGCTCCAACGTTCATAGAACCACCAAATCCAAGATTTTCCTTGTTTTTGTGGTATCTGATTTTTTGCCTGGTTGCCCCATTCTGCCAGAACGCTACTCCACCCTCACAATCTATATCTGTAGAAGCATCATTGATGAGCACAATTTCACAATTATCTGGAGCATATTTGTGCATTTCCATCAGGCGCTGGTGGGTAAGATCCCAACGATTGTAAAATGGCATAATTATACTGATCATACCCGTAACCTCTTGTAATATTCTTCTTTTGCTCTTGTAAGACCATCATCCACAGAGAATATTGGTATTCCCAGCGCATGAGCAAGTTCGGTTTTCAAACCCGCTTTCCTTGGTCTGTCAGCAATTCCTGTCTGCCCAACCATTGTCAGAAGAACATTGTGAATTGGGTATCCAAATGTTTTAGCAATTTTACACGCAAATACCCAGCGACTGATAACTTCTTTGCCAACAATATTGACTATCCTGGGAGGCTGTTTCAGCATCAAGAGTTTGATTATACTCTCCCCAAGATGTGGAACAAATGTCGGATTTCCCATAAGAGCACCGGTGACCTTGAACACACCATTTGTTTTCAACTGGTCAAGGATCGCAGTAACAAAATCTGGTTTCTCTCCTCCATACAGGATGGTCGTGCGAACAATAATATCACGAGGATAATCAGCCATCAAAATCTCTTCTTCGCCAAAGAGTTTTGTTTCCCCGTAATGGCATATCGGGTTTGGCTCTGCTTCCTCATTATAAGGACCGTCTCTGCCATCGAAGACGTAATCTGTACTGAGATAGACCACTTGACCCTCGAAGGCAGAGCGAACATTGCGCGTTCCCTGTATGTTTACTTCGATTGCATCACTGTATAAGCTACTTTCACAACCGTCCACATCTGTAACAGCAGCGCAATGGATTATTGTCTGTGGTTCTACTTCATCAATAGCACCACGAATACTATCTATATTACGAACATCGCATTCAAGTGGCTCGCAATTGCTGTATTTATTGACCAGATACCATCCTAAACGACCTTGCCATCCAGTAACTCCGATTTTCACATTTCCCTCTTTATAACTTTCAATCCATCAGCAGCGGAATAAATTTTCATCCCCATATTCTTTGCCTTGCTCACATTTAAACCACCACGAAACGGTCTGGGATGGTCTTTTATTTTATGTGTGCGAGGTTTCAGATTATTAATATCCAGTTCAAGAATGTTGCACACTTGCAACCAGAAATCGTAATAACTCAAAGTGTCGCTACCAGCGATATTCAACATTTCCAACTCTGGAAAATTATCCAGATTACTTATAAGCCATGTAAGGTTATCAGCGAAATGGGAAAGATATTGGAAGGAGCGCTTTATCAGCGTGGTAAATTCGACTTCCTCGCCATTCTGGAGTCTTTCAACGTCTGGTCTGATGAAATCCCAATCAAATATCTTGGAAATCCTGATTACAACTGTCCGACCCACATTCATCTTAGCGACCTCTTCCCCAGCCCATTTGGTAAAACCGTAAGTATTAACTGGGTTTGGTCTGTGCCTCTCAGAATATGCCCAATATTTAGTGCCGTCAAAGACATGCACAGTGGACAGGTATATAAGAGTTCCAGTGAAATCGTAAAGGATATTGTTTACCCCGTTCACATTTACAGCAAAAGCACCCCGATCATCTTCTTCACAATCCCCAACATTTGTCAGGGCAGCACAATGCACAATAACATCAGGATCTACACGGTGTATTTCGCTGTTTACTTCATCCAAATTGGTTATATCGCATTTGAGCGGTTCATATCCCCTATCTACCAGTTCGCTCCCAATCGTTCCTTCCCAGCCAGTTACTGCGATTTTCATGTTTATCTCCGCATAAAAAATAGGCACAGCCCAATAGACTATGCCTATTCTAATATATAACTTATATGCCCAACATTAAAGTTAGATTAATGTTACGGTTTCTTGAATACCAAGTGGATGCCTTGATTGATTGCGATTGCCAGCAACCATACCTGCACCGCTGCCCATACACCAACCCATGTACATGCAAAGACAGCAATAAGACCAGCGCAGGAAAGACCAAACGCACCAGCCACAACCAAAAACAGCAAACCAGCCATAAACAGGCGCTTATATCCAGGTGAAAGTTTCTCATACCAGGTGCTAAAAGGCGGGATATATTCAAGCAACAACGACAGCAGGGCAGCACCAATAGCAATTAATTGTTCTGGGGTCATCTTTACTCCTTGTTACTTTCTCGTATTCTCTGAATTCTTACACTTGCTGGAGGAAGTTCCTCCACGACTTCTTGTTCTGGTTCTTTATATTCCAAAATCGCTTCGATAATTTCCTCCTTCAACATTCTAATATTTACTTCTACGCCAAGATATTCCCCGATCCTGACCAACTGGTCTTTATAAAGATCTTCAAGTTCTTCTCTTTCATACATAATTACCTGCCTCCACCATTGGTCCACCTTCGGACTGCGGTTTCATCTGCATAAACAAATAATGGCTTTTTGTTTCCTCCACAGCAAACCCGTTTCATTGCCAGCACAGAATCCACATGCTCAGGTTCTACCCATGCCAGACAGATGTTCGCTCTTGTGGTGAAAACGTACTCATCTCCTCCTACAGAAACTACCTGATTTATCGTGCGTAGTTTCCTCAAAGCTACCTGACCACCGTCATTTGTAACCATATTATACACTACTTGTTATGTATCAATGCTTTTATGCGCCTGACCGAATCCACAAAAGATGGAGGAAACACAAGTTTCTGTCCTGCATAATAAGTCAGGATGTCATCAAACTTGGGATTTTCTACCCGCAAGATAACTTTCGAATCTGGCTCAATTATGAAAACCTGGGAAATGTCTCCCCCAAACCCAAATTTCTGGCGATTAGGATTTGACCTGTCCACTTCAAGCAGGTCAGCACCATATGCCAGAAGAGTTGCTGCCATATACATATCACTTATATATTCCATATTTACATCCTAATTTGGCTGGGAGCAGGTAAAGGAGAATTAGAAAACCCTGCCCCCAGCCTTCAAGGGAGTGGGTGGGGATTACCCAATAGTCGTGCAGGTCGTTACAATGCGACCTGTGAACTGCGATGTGTACTGACCCTGAGCGCAGCAAGCCTTGATAACAAGCGCTGTTGCAGCCCAAACTTCAAACGAAATGGCTGTACAACCAGGCACAAGATCAGTCAAGCTCAACGGAACTTGAGTAATCTTGTAAACAAGGTTCTCACCATTGTGATTGAAGCGCATAGGCCAGAGCGAAGCTTGAAACGCCCCGCCTCCCGCATTTAAGCGAGCAAAGTTGTTATCTGCTATCACAGCCAGACGACCAACACCAGTGTTCACAAAACCACCAAAGTTATAACCTGGTGTAATGCGATTTCCTTCGGCAAAGTTCACTACCTGTGAACCCTGATAACCCAACTGGAAGTACGCACTCATCATTTCCTGAATGGCAGTTGAATGCCCAAGAATGTGAGTTGGTTTTGCACAGCTCTCGCTCAAGAAGCGGTCAAACGCAATCGCTGAGAAAGAACCGGAGGCGCTGTTATCGTTGGTGTGCATCGTGCAGGACATATTGGTTGCCCAATTCTCGATACCATCAAACTCCAGAGAGTTAGTATTGGTATCACCCTGCACCAGCAGGCGATCCCATCCGTTCATGACAAGGGTCATAGCCAAACGCATTTCCTTTTCTTTTACGTTGGCGACCAACTGGCGACCAAGAGTACCAGCATCTGAACCACCAGGCAAGCCCTCGCTGGAGGGGAATGGTCCATTCAGAGTGTTGATACCATGCCAATTTGCTCCCGCTACAGCAGCGGAGTGCATAATGTCACGATAAGACAGGGTTTTCTTAGCACCAATGTTTTTCAGAGTAAGGGTGCTGTTTGAACCATCGTGGGTGTATTCCTCTGGACATTCACCGTCAGCAAAAGCGACGTATGCAGAACCAGAGGTAAACTCCAACGATGTCATTTCACGCCACAGGTGAGCATTAAGCTGAGTGGACTCTTCGGGAAGAGCCTGGAGCAGCGTAATTTCCTCGCACAGATCCAAAATTTCGGTTGGATCAAGAGGCGTGGGATATTGGGCAGCGAAATCTGCCGGTTGTGCGTATGGTTGGGGAAGAATTACGGGATCAGTAGTCTTCTGAACGTATTCGGGATTCTGAGCCGCGTCTTCGCCCAAGTTTAAAACTTTTTCGGACATCGTAAAGATACCTCCAATAAATTTTCTTAGTCCGACATCGCTGCGCGACTTAACCGAACACGTATTTAGTTTTCTATCCTATTCCAACGCTTCGTTCAACGATCTCCCTGAGTTTGGGAGTATCAGATTTCTTTTCCGTTGGTTTCAACAATAATTCTGGAGAAAGACCAATACTGCGCCTCTCAGGTACAAATGGTGCTTGAGTTTCGCTCTTTGATACTGTCTTTACAGCAGCGATTTCAGCTCGAAGCAAACCAAATTCCTGATTTATGCTGTCTCGAAATTCCGAGAGCATTTTCACAATATCTTTTTCTCCGTCTTCCGACTCATCAGAGACGATTTCTGGTTCGTGTTTCACAACACTGTTTTGAATGGATCGAATCAGAGCCTCGAAAGGTTCTTGCATTGTTTGTAATGCAGCATTGGCATCGTCCATTTCAACAGCGATGTCATAAACCGATTTCAATTGAGCAATAGCCCCATCCAATGGGTGCTCAACCTTCGGTTCTTCCGCTTTTTGGGAAGCGAGTTCTGAAAGCATATTAAGCACAGTTTCCTCGAAATCGGACTTCTTTTCCTCTTTTTCTTTCTTTTTCTTGTCCTCTTCCTCGTACTCCTCTTCTTCATCTTCCATTTCTTTCTTTTCGTGCTTTCCTTCCTCGATAAGAACCTCTTCCTCTGTCTCATCCTCGGACTTGATTACTAACGCTTCTGACTTGCCAACCAGCTTGCTTTCTTCTTCCAATTCTTCAGCGATTTCTTCTCCAACAATGCTGGCAGCATCTTCTTTTCTGGTAGTCATGGAACGCTCTACCTCCATATCTGTTCGTTTGTTTACAGGAACTCTTGTCATACCAAGATGAATCAAGTGTCCTCTCAAGAATTCTCTGCCCTCATATTCTCCTTCAAGGAGTTCTCGGATGCACTCTGGACAAATCATCTTATCTTCAGAACGCTCAAAAATGAAACCATTCGATTTGTGCTTGTGCTTCCAATCTAAGAAGGCAATAGATATTCGTATTTTTTCATCTTCTGGAATTGGATCTTCACCATACAGGTCACGGCAAATCGACTCGAAACAAGCTCTGCCCAAAGGCGTGTCGTCAAAACGCCCCGTAGCTTTTAGCCTGTTCCCATCAACATACACCGCATCAGTCGGTCCTGGCACACCCTTCCCATTCATGTCTGGGTAATGCGAAACCGATAAGTATGGTTTACCTCCGCTCCAGAAGTCACTTCTGAATTCCTCTGGCGGTTGTTCTTCTTCTTCGATGCGCCTCAAGAAGTCGCTAAACAACTCCAGAGACATATTATCTCGATAAGAATCATCATCCGTGTCAGATGCTACCGCTCTCCAACGTCTGGTGGCAGTTGCCTTGTCATAAGATGCCTTGACAATTGCCATCGAGAATTCTTGGACATCCGCTTTCGGAATCCACTTACCGCTGGAATCTTGTTTGTATTTGCGCTTTACTGCACTCCATGCAACGCGCGCCACACATTCGTCCTGTCTGTCTCCAGCGTCTTTACACGTTGTCTTTCTTGCACTTTCTTCCGCTGCTAGGTAAATCTTTTTTGCCCCTTCAGGCAAGTCTTTAGGAGGCATATCACCTACTCAATAATTAGATTTTGAAACTTTGCGTTCCATCCCACCGAAAATATATGCACTACAAATGTTGTTACCGCTCCGCTAATAAATTCTGTAAGGACTGGAACATCTATACCAGTCAAATTCTCATCTAATACAAATGCTAATCCGAAATAAACCCAAAAGCCAAGACATAAGTCACAGGCAAATAATTCATCCAGAAATCTCCCCTCCCAAAATAATCTACCAATAAAGGGGAGTTTATCTTTGGGAAATTTCTGGAGCAGGAAAACGATAATCTTACCGATAAAGGCATATACTAGAAAATCTAGTATCATTCGTATTTTACGAATACATAAAGCATCTGTTCGCTGAGAACAGTAACTCCGTCAGGTTGCATGTTGGTTCGCAGGTGCTGAACACGGAACAACTCATAACCCTGCTCTATGATAGAGCGCAGGTAATCATTGATCACATCCACAGGTTGAGAACCATCCTCGCCAAACTGACCATAAGCGTTGATACCGCGAATAACCTGCTTTACGTCTGCTCCGATAACTTGTAAAGGTGCTTCTTCTTTTACATCTTCTTTCTTCACATCTTTTACTGGTGGTGCTACCATATTCATATCTCCTCTAATATATCGTTTATTGCTAACGTCAGGTTGGAAATAAAATTCTCTATAACTGTTTTACCCAAAGAAGTCATGTCCTGCCTGACGTAACCAACTGTCTTATTATCATGCAAAATTTGTGGTTCGTCAAGAGATTTTGCATCTAATCCAGAATTTATCAAAGTCTTTTTCGTACCAGAGATAACACAATTTATAAGACCCCGCTCGATTTCTTCTTCAGACTGTTGTAGTATTTCAACTACTTTGCTCTTAAATTTCTCTTTATATTCTATATCAGATATATTCTCACCAACTTCCCTGGAACGTTTTTCAACAGCTTTCTCCAGAATATCCGAAAAATCTTTATAAATATCTTCCGCTGTAATTGAGAATCTCCACCAATCCGAGCCTTCCATGACACTTGCGATCCTGTCTCTGGATTCGGACATGGTTATCATGGTAACTTCAGGGATGCCCTCTGTATCTTTACCCCAGAGAACTTCGTCATACCAATCATCCCAAGCAGATAATTCATCTTCATCCAGTTCTTCCAAAACCTTCTGTGTCTGAATGGACATCGGCTTGATAGCAGAACGTACCAACTGGCGTATCGCTGTATCGCTGACATCCAGCATTCTGTGTATTTCATCAGAGAACACATCCCCGCGTGGCAGGACTTCTCCATGCCCTCCCTGAGATGGAGCAATAGGTTTGCCCAGCATGTTTGTTCTTTCTTTGCTTTCCCCATCCATTGGTTCTTCTGGAAACTCTTCTTCTGGTATTTCTTCTGGAACAGAAATCGATATAAGACCATCAGCGATTGCCTGTAGTCTCATTTCTCCAGGAGTAAAAATCTTGCGGTCAATGTATTGTGCAGCAGCGGTAGCATTAGCGAGCCTTGCCCTGCCAAGCGCTACTGAAAGTTCGTCATCCATATCGATGATTTTGTATTCAAGATCTTTTGGAAGCATGAAGTTGAAAAACGAAATCATCTTTTTCTTGAAACGAGCAAAGCCGGTGCGCCTGGACTTGCGCTCATCTCTGATAGAACCAGCGAGTGTATCCCCACCACTGGTAGTTGTCTGGATTCCGATATCGGAAAGAGATATACCGTAACCAGCAGCGATAATTGAAGCATACCTGGCTGTAACTCGGTCAAACATCAAGTCGGTTGGTGGTTTCCCAAAAGGCAAAAACTTGACCTCGTTATTGTGCTCATAGAGAACAGGAATCTTCATCGGGTCTATTCCACCCATCATCTGCTGGAAACCCTTAACCCATGCCTCAGCGGATTCTTTGGACATATCCCCCAAATCAAGAATACCCGCTTCTGGGGTATCCAAGAGCAGGTTGGCATAATATCTATCACCACGAACCAGAAGTTCCAAAGCAAGATATATCTTTTCTGGAGGCGGGATACCCCAGCCTTCTTTCAAAATCGCAGTATTTGGGGAATAATAGACACGATTAATTGCGTGTTTTGGAAAGAACACAACCTGTGTCGGATTGTGGGGAACTCTCTGGTAAACAGGCCAGCCTTTATTTGGATATGGGAATAAAGTTGCGCCATCAACAAATTCTAACCAGCGAACTTTGCCATCTGGTTGATCGCCTTCCCTCCCAACTTCTACAGCCCCGCCAAAAGGAATATCGAGCAAGTCTTTTCCAACCCACTCGATAATAGTTTCGTAGTCATAATCACCAGTGTTAGTGAAGAAATCCGTATAATATTGGATTTCTTCTTTCATTTCGTCACGCCGATCACTATCTTTTGGCTCAATTTTCCAATCCAGGGAAATATAATTTGAAATAATAGTCTCACGACACAATCCAGCAATGGGTTGTGCGTCTACAATATTTCTCCAAACTGTGCCATCTGTAAGTGCTTTTGTTTTCCAAGCAGGAACGTGCCTGATAAGTGCTTCTGGAAGGTCTAAACTGCGCTGACCCTTCTCGCGTGAAGGTCTTGGTGCTGCTGTCTTAGCTCTAGGCATAATTTTCCACCATTAAGAAAATACCAATTATTATTGAGATATTATACCTTGTTTTCAGTTTCTTTTTCTCCATCGCCAAAGTTAGTAGAAAGTGACATAAATGGCACAGATGCCCAAGAAATTATTGGTGCGACCCGTAATCGAGCACCACTAACACTATCTACACGGTCATCATATGGTGCTTCAGGGAAGTTATCAACCTGGTCTAAAAACTCTTCTACCCAAGGACCATCAATCAAATATACCTTCTGGTTCATAGCGTCTTTAAACCAGATATCAGCTCGCATAATCTTGTCGCCCTCTGGCCTGTGACCAGTAACCTTGTGGTACGGGAGTGGTGGATGTGTATCATCTCCTTCCCTGAAAAACTTCTGGATCGCTGCTATTTGATTTTTACCACCAGAGCCTGGTTCTTCTTCAACTATGATTTCTACCAGTGGTCCATCCTGCATGGCAGTCATGTGCATCTGGTGAAGTATGCCCTCATAAGACCAGCGCCCAGCGACCTGATTCTCTATATAAAAGAAATCCCCATCCCAAGATTCTCTTGTGCCTACTGTTTCATCTGGGTCTTTCTTACCACGCCTGGTTTTCTTAATTTTGCGCTCGCTGGCTGCCAAATCCCAATACCTGACTCTCTTCCTGATTTCAACATCAGGCATCTTTTTCAGCACCATACCATCAAACCATTTCCTGTCTCCCCTAGCGCCTTCTGGAGTAACAAATAAACCTTCTAATTCCTGCTTACGAAGACTCTTGTCGTCTTTGTAAGTGTAAAGCAGACCGGCAAGGAACATCTTATCAAGATGGGATTTGTTATCTTCAATCGTTCCATGAAACCACTCAACAAGATTCCCCTCAAAGCCCAATTCATCCAGAGCTTCATAAACTTCATCAGGGATGTTCTGCTCCACAAAGAAGTCAAACATCCAGTGGTACTTTCCTGCTGGGGTTGCTGTTACCCATGCCTGCGGGTCTACACCGACACGCACACTAGGAATAGCTATTTTCCATGAATCTCCAGTAGGATCTCGCTGTGCCTCATCCATCCATATCCAGTTAATATTAGGACCACGCGCACTATCTGGGTCTTTGACACCTTTACAAGTTACCTTGACACCATTCATAAAAACCATTTCAAATGGTTGGTGTGGCAACCAGGCGATTTCCTGCCTGTATCGCTGAGTTGGTACAACCATCTCCCAGGGTATCCAGCGACGAAATTCTGGCCAAGTGGATGTTTTGAAGTTTTCAAAGTCTGGATTCATTACAGCGCCATCTCCCCCTCTGGCAACTTTCCTGATCGCCTTTTGTGCTCCAGCAGCGGATTTACCGCTACCACGACTCCCAATAAATGCGGAGAAATAGGCATTGGAGTTTACAAAAGCGCCCTGATTCTCACTTGGCTCATATGCTGAACCGTCAAACTTCGTCAGATAACCACGACTATCGATAGGCCAGAGAATCTTGGTGCGACCAATTCTATCTTCGACTTTTATTCCCCTGCGCTCCAACTCCCCTTGCAGAGCGCGCAAACGCTTCTCCTCTTCAGGAGACAACCGTTTCATACGGAGTTTATTCGCTAATGTCATCTAGTATTTCGACTTCTGCTCCACCAGTTAGTTTCGAGATTTCTTCCAGCAACTCATCATCTGTCTTGTTTACCATCTGCTCAATAGCTTGCGGTATGCCCCTGCTCTCTCGTTCTATACGGATACCCTCGATCAGCAATCGAACCAGGGCATTTGAAGTAAGTTCGTCCTGCTTCTCCAATATCTTATCCATTGCCAGATTTGTTATTTCGAAACCAATATCCGCGTGGCGGGAAAGCATTTCGACTTTCTCTTTAACCATGCGCGCTTCGATTTCCCTGACAACGGATTCATCCAGAGCTTTTGCCTGATCCTGAAACTTTTCGCTCTTTATCCAACCGCCGACAGTTGCAGCATTAGGTTTGGTATTTCCCCAACTTTCAGGAATTCGATTCCACGTTTCCTGAGCGCTGGGTTTACCGCTGTTGTACCAGAGAAGGAATACCTGGTATTTGTAATCGTCGCTAAACCACTGTGAAGCCAAGTTCTTTTAACCTCTTCTTTCTTAGTTTTTGGAGATAAGCCATAAAATTCCTAGCTCCCAGCCTGTGTATCTCGTCATGGCATCTGCTACAGAGAGGCACAAGATTTTCATCCACATCCTGTCCTCCAAGAGATCTGGGAATTATGTGATGTAGATGATTATACCGTCTAAAACAGCGGATGCAACGGAAATTAAACTTTCGGATAATGCTTAGGTGTAAATCCGAATTTTTCTGCGTATATGTAATCATATTTCAATGCCCAGGGATTTGCGTCTAACCATCGCATAAAGCGTGGCTTGCTGCTTGATAAATATTCTGTAGCTGTCTCTACAACAAACTTTTCCCATTCTTCATCGCTAATTTTAACACCGGCATCTCTCCAGGCTTTCAGGAGGACGGGTTTCGCTTCTTCATGTTGGGAAGCAATATAACGGCAGGCAGCATGACGGATCGCAAAACCAGAGAACGGTTTCTTCAATCGTTTGTTATAATACCCCATGCTTTCCATTCGTTTTGCTGCTCTTGGGAGAGAACCAGTTTCCATCCAGGCTTCAAATGCTGCCTTTTCATTCATCCCCCAGGTTCTCGGAACTATCGAACTATATGATTTGTCTGTATTTTTAAACATTTTCGCCTCCAAAGATTAAAGGAAGATTAATAAATGGTCATTTTCATGCGTTTACCCTTGACATCCAGCAAAAATTCGTGATAAACTCGCTATTAATAGATGATTATTAAATAATATATAATAGATTATAACATAATATGATGATAACTGGTAAAATGTATCACAGGGGAGGAAAAGAAAAGATCGAAGATAAGATTTCCTGGTTGCAAAAAGTATATTCCCTGAATATGAGAAATGGGATACTATATGTCTATATAAATAGAGCAGATGCTATGTCTGAGGGCTTAATAGATGATGATTATGTATGTAATATGAAAATAAAGCTCTCAGACAGTGTTTTACATAACCATTTCTGGTTTATAGAAGAAAATAACCGCAGAATCTTCCCCAAATTCCTAAAATGGAAGAAATAACCAAGATTTACCTTGAAAACGTGAAAGAAAGCATTAAAAGAAATATTATCTGGTCAAATAGTGATGGACATCATGCAGACCCTGTAGAGTTTCTGGATAATATAATTTCATATTGCGAAAAACTTAAAAATAACCCCCCACAGAAGAAAAAACATAAAACCAGGCATGGATCAGGAAGAAAATCGTGATTATTATTTCCCTGATTATCTTCTTGATGATGTTATCTGCTCTGGCTAAGGGAATAGCGATACTTTTGGGGATTCCCCAGATTTCCACGATCATAGACACAATGAATTCCCTTACTTTGATGGTTATGACGGTAAAATACGTGGGAATACTATTATCATTCCTGTACCAGCAATACGAGAGGAGTCGAAATGACAGAAGAAGGTATGTACGTTCCTGAAAATGTAAAGAAAAATTTTCTTGCTAAAAAGAATGTGGTGGGAGTTGGGATCGGATATAAGGTTTCCAAAGACCAGCAGACAGATACTCCAGCAGTAGTTGCTCTGGTTAGGAAAAAAGAGGCGCTTTATAATCTTTCCATAGATGATCGCATTCCCAAATTTGCTACCGGCATGGTCCACACGGATGTTATCGAAGTTGGAGATATAAAAGCTCTGGCCTACAAAGATAAAATGCGACCTGCTCCTGGTGGTGTAAGTATTGGTCATTACAGGATTACAGCGGGTACGCTGGGTTCTATGGTCAGGGATGCTCTTACTGGTCAGGTTCTCATTCTTTCCAATAATCATGTTCTTGCTAACAGTAATGATGCTCATCTTGGAGATCCTATCCTGCAACCTGGTCCTGTGGATGGCGGTCAATTGGCAAGGGATGAAATAGGCACTCTGTTGCGGTATGTTCCAATCGATTTTGGAGAAGATGCTGGGAGTTGTCCACTTGCAGAGTTCTATGCCAGTTTTGGTAACGTGGTCGCTGAAGTGGTTGGTAGCAAACACCGACTTAAAACATATACACACAGACCACAGGCAGTAAACTATGTGGATGCTGCTGTGGCAACCCCATACCTGAGTACAGACTTAAAACCAGAAATACTGGAAATTGGTGTGGCAAGCGGTGTTGCTACAGCGTTTCTTGGTCAGGAAGTACGCAAAACTGGAAGAACCACAGAATACA
>WOR8_10002063_pt1 | contig 20106 bp, 16 predicted proteins | sample DeeMarSeWOR38_10_FD_19890 | JGI IMG/M metagenome (IMG submission 19890)
GGTCACGGTCCTGCGCGGACGAGGATTGCACATGCGTATATCGAGCTTCCTGGTGATCGGTTTCTGTGCCGGACTGACGGGGGCTGCTTGCACCACTGCAGAGGGCGGCGGCGAAGAGCGACCATGGACGGTCGATGCCGGGGCACTGAAGCTCCGAGTCAGTGAGGACCCCTGGAACATGACGTTCTTCGACGCTCCCGGCGGCGCAGTCTTGGTGGAGCTGCCTGCAATGCATGACGGCCCGTCGGAGAGTCTCGAGATGCACCTCGGCTCCCCACCTCCAGGCGACGGTCAGAACGCGTCACTCCCACGGCTGGACGATGGCGAGCCATCCACTCCTCCATCGCGCGATGCTGGCTGGGTTACGCGACGAGGGCGGAATCATCGGGCTATGAAGGCGGGAACGCTTCGTGTCAGCGGTTGCTAGAGCAGCGTCAGGGTCAGCGTTCGGCGGTGAGCGCCCGCGCCGCCCGGAGGCCCGAATAGACGCAGTCGGCGATCGAAAGGCCGCTCACGTACTGGCGCGAACAGATGCCCACGGCGTTTCGGCCTGCGGCGTAGAGTCCCGGAACGACGCCGCCGTTCTCGCTGAGGACTTGGCCGGTCTTTTCATCGACGGCGAGGCCCCCGAGCGTCATCACGGCGCACAGGTGTCGCTTCGAGCCGAGCGAGCAATCGATCGCGTAGAACGGACCCTGCTTGAGCGGTCGCATGCTGTCACGGTCCTTGTGGAACCTGTCCGCCTGCCTGCCCTCTGCGCTGGCGTTGTAGTCGTCTAGAGATTTCTGCAGGTTCGCCCGCGACACACCCAACATGTCGGCCAAAGCATCGACGTCGTCAGCCTTCTTGCAATTGAGGTAGAGATTCATGAGCGCCGTGGCCCGCTGAAACCATTGGAGTCGGCCTGGCTTCGACTGCTCTTTCGCGAGCTTCCGCAAGTGCTCGTCGATGACGAGGGTTGCCACCCCGCGGTTGTGCTCGACGAGTGCCTCGCCAATCTTGGCTCCGTACCAGAGCTCGTTGGCGAACCGCTCGCCGTTACCGTTGATCAGCATGCCTTCCGCGAAGGCGTTGGGCGGATAGAGGAAGCGCCAGGCCGAGGCGCGATGCATCTTGTCTACTTTGCCACCGACGCTCTGCCCGAGCCGGATGCCGAACCCGTCGTCGCCGTGTGTGCCGAGGGGAAGTCCCGGCAGGAACTCGGGGATGTGCTCGGCAACCATGCTGCGGTTGAAGACGAAGCCGCCGGCGCATAGGACGATCCCCTTTTTTGCCCGGATGCGCTTGGTTGCCGAGTGCCGCGCCTCGATCGCATCGCAGCGGCTTCGGAGCCCTTGAGCCACGTCCGGCATCACCTTGGCGATGGACGTTTCCAAGCGATGCAAGTGGCGGTGGAGCCTTCGCCAGGCGCTCGAAGGGATGTACGCGATCTCGGCTCCCACGACTCGCCCCGCGATGTCGAGGATCAACCGAGACACCCGAGTTTGCAGCTCGATGCGAACTCCCTCGCGTAGCGCAGTCTGTCGCAGGGGTTCGGTGATCTTCGCACCCGGGAATGCGCCCCCGTCGGGTCGGTGGCCTCGCGGCGCAGGGTCGGCGTGATCGCAGTACGGCGGGAACGGCTCATTGCCCGAGAAGTAGAGGTGATACTCGTTGGTTGGGTAGGACGTCTTGACCGGACAGAGGTTCGGGAGGAACGGGACTCCGCGGTCGGTCAGCCATTTCACGTTTGCTGCACTCTGCTCGCAGAAGTCGCGAAGGGTCTCTTCGGATACCGCGTCCTGAACCTCCAGCGAGAGGTAGCGGTACATGTTCTCGACGCTGTCCTCGACACCGGCTTCAGCCTGGATGTGCGTCCCACCGCCCGCATAGTAGACGCCTCCGCTGATCGCCGTGGCACCGCCACCTTCGAAACGATCGAGCAAGATCACGTCGGCGCCGCGCTCGCGGGCCTCGATGGCGGCAGTGACGCCCGCTGCTCCGAGGCCCACGACCACCACGTCCGCAACATCATCCCACTGCTCGCCCTCCGCATCGTCGACGAAGAGGGGTGTCAAGCTGCCCATCTGGATTGCGCAAACTAGCACGAGGGTTCAAGGTCCGCAGCGATTCATGGAGCTTCCCGTGACCCCACAAGGTGTCGGCCCAGTCTGTCTGGTGACCGGAGGCAACGGCTACGTCGGCAAGCACCTCGTCCGCCGACTTCTGGAGCTCGGCTGCGAGGTCCGTTCGTTCGATCTGGCGCCCTTCGAAGGTGATTCGCAGGTCACCAGCATCGTCGGGGACATCCGCCGCATGAGCGACATCGGACCCGCCTGTAAAGGCGTCGACTCCGTGTTCCACACGGCCGCGATCATCAACACGTTGACTCTCGCGCGACCAAGCGTTCGGCGGCAGGTCTACGGGGTCAATGTAACCGGGACCGAGAACGTGATTCGAGCTTGCAAAGCAGCTGGAGTGAAAAAGCTGGTGTTCACGAGCTCGATCACCGTTGCTGTCGACCGTCCGGTTCGCGGCGCGGATGAAACCGCGCCCTACGTCGGCACAGATGGCCTTCGGGACCTGTATTCGCAGACCAAGAGCCGCGCGGAGAAGCTGGTGCTCGCCGCACACGACAAGGACGGGCTTCGCACTGCTGCAGTGCGTCCCGGCGGCGTGTGGGGCCCCGGGGAGGGCGCCATGATGGTGCACGATTTTCTCGAGCATCTTGCTGCTGGGGATTTCAAGGCGATGATCGGTAGCGGTCAATCCGTCACCGACAACGTGCACGTGGACTCGGTCGTCGACGTGCACTTCCTCGTGGCGCAGAAGCTGACCGATGACCCCGACCTGGTCGGCGGCGAGGCCTATTTCGTCAGCGACGACGAACCGACGAATCCCGTACTTTGGTACCGCCCCATCGTCGAGGGCCTCGGCTACGAGTGGCCGAAGCTGCGCATTCCGCGGCCGGTGGCCTACGCCATCGCATACCTCGGCGAGGTCGCACACTATCTCGGCGGACCGTTCCCCACGATCACGCGCCGAGGCGTACTCTCGATCTGCTGCGATGCTTCGTTTCGAGTCGACAAGGCGAGAGCCCACCTCGGATACGAGCCTCGTACGAGCGCCGCAGAAGGGATTCCCAAGCTGATGCACGAGCTCAAGACCACCCACGATCGGATGAAGGCACGACGATGATCAAGCTCATCTATCTTCTCTGGCCACGGGAACCGATGCCCCCCGAGGTCCGACGAGCGACCCTGCTCGATGAGTGCGCGCCCCGGCTGCTCACATCGGGTTCGCGCTATCTGCTGATCAACATCGACGACGATCTGGTCACAGCGCCCTCTCCCGCACCAACCACCAAACGCAACAATCCATTCGTGGCGGAAGTGAGCATGTGGGTAGAGGACATGAAGGCGCGCGAGGCGCTCCAGTCGATACTCCTGGATGCAGGATTCGATGTCGCCGGCTATCGCGTTCGAGAGCACGTCTACACGGACTACGGCGGCAACTCCCACGGATCGCCGCGCGATTGGCCCGACGGTGAGCGTTCACCGTACGTGATTTCCGTGACGCCACTCGAGCGCCCGAAGCGCATTCCCAAGGACAAGTGGATGAAGCGCTGGTTCAATCGGCAGGGGCCGATGTCGGAGAAGATGCAGCCGCGCGCTCGATATGTCCGCAATGTCGTGGACGAGGTGCTGACTGAGGGTGCTGCTCCGTACGCGGGGATCGTCGAAGAGTCCTGGCCTTCCGCGAAGCACATGACGAACCCCTACCTGTTCTACGGGGCGCGGAACCGGTTCGAGCTCGTCAAGAACATGGCGATCATGGGGCAGAGCGTAGCCGCGTTCCTGCCGATTTGGAGGATTGTGAGTGTGACGATGAGCGAGTACAACGTTCGCAGTCGTCACGGCTGATTTGCGGGCTTTTTGTGCTGGACTCCGAGCGGTCTCTTCGGCGATCCTCTCGATTCAATGCGAGCTGATAGACGTAATTTCTTGAAGGTATCGATGGCGGGGGCCGCGGCTCTTTCCACGATGAGCGCGGGTGCAACCCTCTCCGGTTGCAGCTCGAGCGGTCCTGCATCCGGTATGAAGCATCTTCGTGCCGAGGACCTCGATTTGCTGCGCGCGATGGCCCCTGCAGTGCTGAAAGGAAAGATCACCCCCGGTGACACCGCTGCGATCGATCAAACGCTCCGATCGTTCGACACACTGCTGGGGGATCTCTCGGCGCCGGTCGTTGCGGGTGTCCTGCAGGCCTTCGACGTACTGAACCTCGGGCTTACGCGCGGACTCACGACCGGCCAATGGGCTGCCTGGTCCAAAGCTTCGCTCGAAGACGCGGAGAGCGCGCTTGCTCGCTTGCGAGAGAGCAGCATCGGTCTTCTCAACGCGATCTACGCCGCTGTGATTCGTTTGATCATCAGCGCCTACTACCTCATTCCCGAGAACGCGGCATCCGCTGGGTTCATGCCGCCCCAGAAGGTCGCGAGCGGAGCTCCTGCACCGGATCCGGCCGAGGAGGCAGCACGATGACCGATCAATCCATGGTCAAGATCGGCAACAGCAGCGATCCGTACAACGACGCCGCTGAGCGCGGGTGGGACATCACCGACGCCAGCGCGATCACCGGGCCGCTCCAGCTCGAGGCCGACGTCGTGATCGTAGGCACGGGTGCTGGCGGTGGCACCGCGGCTGAGACGCTCAGCAAGGCGGGGCTCAGCGTCGTCTTGCTCGAGGCCGGGCCGCTCAAGACTTCGACCCAGTTCGACATGCAAGAGCGAGCGGCCTATCGGGATCTCTACCAGGAAGGCACGGGCCGCGGCACCAAGGACGGCGGCATGGTCATCCTGCAGGGTAGGTCGGTCGGCGGCTCGACCACCGTCAACTGGACGACCAGCTTTCGGACGCCCCCCGAGACGCTCAAGTTTTGGGCCGAGCACATGGGCGTCAGCGGATGCTCGGTCGAGGAGATGGCGCCGTACTTCGAGCACATGGAGAAGCGGCTGAACATTCACCAGTGGCCGCAGCCCCCGAACGCCAACAACGGCATGCTCCAACGCGCTTCGGAGAAGCTCGGTTACGAGTGGGCGACGATTCACCGAAACGTGAAGGGTTGCCTGAACCTCGGTTTCTGCGGCCTCGGCTGTCCGGTCGATGCCAAGCAGTCGATGCTGGTGACGACAATCCCGAGCGCGCTCGACAACAAGGCCAAGCTCATCCATCACGCGCGCGTCGTGCGAGTGTTGCGCGAGGGCGACGTCGTGACGGGGGTCGAGGCCGAGGCGCTCACTGCGAACGTGCGGGGTCGCACGGGGCAGAAGATTACCGTGCGCGCAAGACGCACGGTCCTGGCGGGCGGCGCGATGAATACCCCGGCGATTCTTCTCAGGTCGGACGTCCCAGACCCGCACGGCCGGATCGGCAAGCGCACGTTCCTACATCCCACGACCCTCACGATGGCCATTTATCCGGAGGCCATCGACCCGTACTACGGCGCTCCGCAGTCCATCTATTCCGACCACTTCCAGTGGCAGAGCGTCGACACCGGGCCGGTGGGCTTCAAGCTCGAAGTACCGCCGCTGCAGCCTGCGTTTGCCGCGGGCTTCTACTCCACGGCGGGACAAGAGATTTCGTCGAGCATGGATCAGCTTCCGAACACGCAGTGTATGATCGCGCTCATGCGCGATGGCTTTCACGAGGAGAGCCAGGGTGGCGTCGTCGAGCTCGGAGATGCAGGCCAGCCAATATTGGATTACCCGATCAACCCATACCTGCTCGAAGGTGTTCAGCGATCGTGGGGCATCATGCTCGAGATGCAGTTTGCGACCGGGTGCAAGTCAGCCCGCCCCGCGCACAAGCAAGCCAAGCACTACTCGACCTGGAAAGAGGCGAAAGCGGCCCTGGCGGAGCTTCCGATCGCGCCTCACAAGGTCACCGTCGGCAGCGCGCATGTCATGGGTGGTGCGCCGATGGGCGACGATCCGGAGCGCAGCGTCAACGGTTGCGACGGCAAGTTCCATCATCTCGACAACCTTTACGTGATGGATGGCTCGCTCTTCCCGACGAGCATCGGAGCGAACCCGCAGCTTTCGATCTATGGCCTGGTTTTCAAGCTTTCGAGCAAGCTAGCCGCCGAGCTCACTGCGTAGAAACTCGAGCAGGAGCTCGTTGACCGCCTCCGGCCGCTCCTGCTGGACGAAGTGCCCAGCGTTCGCAATGAGGTGCGTTCCTCGAAGGTTGCGCACACGTTCCGGCATCGTTTCCAGTGACTTCGGGGTGATGATCTGGAGCACGGGGTCTTGCTCACCGCAGAGAAACAGCGCCGGAGCGCTGACGGCTGCACGACCATAGTCGGGATCGTGCTCCCAGTTGACGTCCATTGCGCGGTACGAGTTGAGCCCACCGATGAATGCCGTGTCCGCGCCCGTCCGCATATATTCTTCGACGAGATAGTCGAGATCTTCTTCGCTCAGCCAAGGCCATGGGAGCGGCTCAGTCGGTTCCGCGAGGACGTCGAGATAACCCGTGCCCTCCGCAGGGAACTTCCTGAAATCGAGCAGGCTGCCTCGGGCGCTGAGAGCCCAGTACATCCGCTCGAGAAAGAGCCTCGCGTTTGCGCCCAGCTCAGCCTCGGCAGGTCCGATCTTCTGGAAGTAGTGCAGATGCAGGAAGTGTTGCTTCGCAATTTCGGCGTAGGTTTCGCTCGGCTTGCGCCCTCGCAGTCTCCGGGTGCTGTGCTCGCCGCTCGACGAGCTCTTCTTGCCCGCGAACCCGACGCCGTACGGTACGGCCAGGGAGACGATCCCCCGAACGCGCTCGGGTGCGTGCAGCGCCGCCGCCCAACACGCTTGCGCGCCGAAGTCGTGTCCGACGAACACTGCATCTTCGATGCCTAGCGCATCGAGGAGTCCAGTGAGGTCCGCGACGATGGTCTGGTTACCATACTCGCGCGCCGGCAAGGGGCGATCCGTGCGGCCGTAACCTCGCATGTCGACTGCGATCCCCCGAAAGCCGGCATCGGCAATCGCGGGCAGTTGATGGCGCCACGAATACCAGAGCCCCGGGAAACCATGGCACAGCAGCACCGCGGGACCGTTCCCCGCGGAAACCGCATGCATTGCGATTCCGTTGGTGGCGATCCGAAGATGCTGCATCGTCCGGCGACGTGACTACGGTTTTGCGGCCGCGGCGACGGCCTCGACGAGGCTCTTCGGGAACATTCGTCCCGTCAGATTGTCGCGCACCTTCTTGTCGGCGGCATCCCACTCGGGCTTGGCGTCGCCTGCCTCGACGGCCTCGATGCCCTTCGTGAGGACGATCTGATACGCCTTTTCGTCATCTTTGCGGATCGTCTTGTTGAGAAGCTCGTGGGCGCGAGCGGCGGTAGTGTCGAAGGCCTCCTTGAGCTCGGCGGACAGCTCATCGTACTTGTCCTTCCGCATCACGGTGCCGCCCGCGATGATCGCGGAGTTGTGCGCAGTCATGTACTTCACACGTGTGTACCACTGCAGCGCCACGGCCGTGAGAGCCGATGATGAAATGACGTCGACCATGCGGGTCTGAAGGGCCGGGTAGACTTCGGGGACGCCCAGTCGAACCGCGCTTGCACCGATGACCTGGTAGAACTCGACGAAGATCGGATCATCCTTCCACACCCAAGGGCGCATCGCTTTGATCTCGTTTGGGCTTTTGATCGGCCTCACCGAGAAGAGTCGCGTCTTGCCCGCGTCGCCCCAACCGACCAGTCGCATGTTCTCTTTTTCGAACATTCCCTCGAACTCGCCGGCCATCTTTTCACGCACGCGATCTAGCTCTTCGTAAGTGTCCAGGAAGCCCGGCAAGGTCAGCACGTTCATCGCCGGCACCAGCATGCTCATGCCCGTCATCGTGACGACACCGCCGTCGAGCTGGCCCACGCGCATCTTACGAACGAAGTCGCGCTCGTCGCCTTGAGAGCCCCCCGGGTAGAAGCGCATCTTCAGCTTCCCGTCGGTCTTCTCGATGAGCGTCTTGTTCCACGCGTTGAGAATCTTCATCCACGACGAGCCGGCGGGCGCGAGCGACGCGATGCGCAGCGTGTACCCGGCTTCGGCTTTGGTCGAGGTCGAGGTACCCGGCAGGGCGAGGGCTGCGAGGAGCAGTAGCAGAAGTGGTCCAAAACGAGCTTTCATCTCTCAAAAAAACCTTTCCGTCGCGTCGGAGCGCCGAGATTCACAAGGAACGTCCTTGGCGTCAATACGAAGTATTGGTGGCTTGCAGCATCTCAGAGGCCTCTTCCTCGAATAGCTCGACGAGCCGGCCGGGATTTTTAGTCACTGCTTCGTCGACCCGGACCCCCACGATCACCTTTCCGGCGTAACTGAGAATGCTGAGCCCGAGACCCAGGCGAGCGGGGTGGGGCACCCAGAACATCACGTCCCGGAGTCGTTTCCCGGCGATGAAGAGAGGCTCCCGGGGGCCGGGGACGTTCGTCACGACGAGGCTGGCTTTGCGGCCAAACACTTCGTTGACGACGTGCTCCACCGTGCTGGTGGTGTGACCTAGCGCGTTGAGAATCCCGAATGCCACGAAGGCCTCGGGGGTGTTTTTGAGGGCGTCCATGCGCTGCTTGAGTCCACGAAATCGCCCTTCCATCGTCGTTTCGTTGGTGGGCAGGTCGAGGAAGACGAGACCGAAGCGGTTCCCCATGGAGTCGTCCATCTCCTCGATCCAGTTGATGGGCCGCAGGTTCACCGGGATGATCGCGCGGATCATGAACTCGTCGACCGGCTCGCCTCCCTCGGCCAAGAAGCGCCGGAGCGCTCCGGTCATCGCCCCGAGCAGGACGTCGTTGACCGTGGCGCCACGCGAGCGGCCGATCGCTTTGATCGTTTCGAGGTCCAAACCGGATGACCATGCCATGCGCCGTCTGCCCGAGAGCTGCCGCTTGAGGAAGGTGCGGCGGTTGAAGGGCACGAAGAGCAAGTGGCCGAGGCTCTTCGCGAGTGCAGCCCCTTGTTTGGCGAGGTCCAAAGCATGACCAGGACGACGCGCAATCTCGTTGGCCTCGTGCACGAGCAGATCGAGCAGTGGTTCGTGCTCGCCTTGGTCCGCGGGCGTCATCACCTCGCCCATCGGCGTCCCGTCCGCGCGGTCGGCGAGCTTGATCATCGCATGGGCAAGAGCGAACCCATCTGCGATGCAGTGGTGAAGCCGCGACACGATCACGGAGCCGCGCTCCGAGCTGTCGACGAGGTGGATGGCCCACAGCGGGCGGTCCGTCTTCAAAGGTTGGTTGCCGAGCTCGGACACGAGCTCGCTCAGGGTGTCGTCGTCGAGCTTTCGATCCAACACGTGCCGAGTGACGTGGCGGTCGACCCGAAATTCAGGATCGTCTTCCCAGATCGGATGGCCGTCTTCCTCCGAGACGCGCTGCCGGAATCGTCGGTACTTCAGCAGACGCGCCTCGATCGTCTGAGCGAGCTCGTCGTACTGCAAGCGCTCGTCGAAGGCCATCAACGAAACGATGTCGGCAGGGTTGTCGGGGTCGTCCATGTGCAGCCACGCCGTATCGACGGGGCTCATTCGTTCCGAGCTCATGCTCGCCTCCTTCGATCGGCGAGCATACTCGGATGCGCCAGTCGTTGCGAGGTGTGGTATGGCGTAGTCCGATGGCGGCCGACCTCGTCGAGAACAAGGACAGCACTGCGCGCGACCACCTCGCGAACGAGCGCACGTTCTTGGCGTGGGTCCGAACGGCCCTCGGTCTCGTGGGGCTCGGCGTGCTGCTCGAACGGCTTGGCGCTGGCAGCGATCAGACCATCGCCGTGGCCGCCGGGGTCGGGTTCATCAGCTTCGGCGGCCTGACCATGATCTACTCGGTGAGTCGGTATGTCCGGGTCGCGCGAAACCTCGAGCGCGGAATGTTCCCGGTCGCGCTGCGCGGACCCGTATTCATCGCCTTGGGCGCGTTGCTCGTTGCGGGCGGTGCCCTCGTGTACGTGCTGCTCCTCCAGTGACGGGCTTCAAAACCCGGCTTCCGTGCCGCATTCGAGCATCTTGCTGCCCATGTAGGGGTTGGAGGTGCCTTCGGACACTTGCACCCACTTCTTGTACCCATCCACCATCGGGCACTCGTAGACGTACCGGCCCTCCTGAAGGCTCGGGTCCTTGGACAGCAGCGCGATCAGGGTGCGACTGAGCTCGCCAAAGGCTTCTCTCGCGGCATCGAGATCCCCGCTTTCGACTCGAGCGAGCCGGTCGGCAGCGCCCGACAAGTCTTCGAGTGGGTGGCGCAACGGCTCCGGGGCTCCGGCGGTTCCCCGGCGGGCTGCGTCGGCCAAAGCCTGGGACTCAGCGGTCACATCGCTGCGATCGTCGGCGAGCGCTTCGCGGACCGCTTCGTACGCAGAAACGGCCTCTTCGACGCTTGCCCGGGTCGCAGCCGGTAGCGAGGATTGCGACGCAGCTCTGTCCTTGCCCTTGCTGCAGGCGCAGAGCGACCCCGTGGCTGCGGCGAGGATACAGACCAGCACTGCCGCCGATCGTCGATTGATCATCCAACGTCTCCTTTCTCATTGGCGGGACTCGGCCTCAGCGAAGGAAGCGAACGCTGCTTCCATGCCGAGAAAATCGCAGGGTATATGGTCAGCTCGAGCACGAACGACGTCACCAGGCCCCCGACCATGGGAGCCGCGATCCGCTTCATGACATCGGCACCCGTACCGGTGCTCCACAGGATGGGCAAGAGAGCGATGGTGGTGGTCATCACCGTCATCAGCTTGGGTCGAATGCGCCTCGCGGCGCCGTCCACGATTGCCTCGGTGAGGTCGCCAGGGCCCCCGAGCTTCCCTTCTTTTCGCCACTTCTCGTGGGCGAGTGTCAGGTAGAGCAACATGACCACGCCAGTTTCCGCATCGAGCCCCGCCAAGGCGATGATGCCAACCCATACCGCGACGCTCATGTTGTAGTCGAGCAGGAATAAGAGCCAGACTGCTCCAATGAGCGAAAATGGGACGGCCAACATGACGATGGCCGTCTCGGCCCACGACCGTGTGTTCCAGTAGAGGAGCATCACCACCAAGAACAATGTCATGGGCACGACTAGCGCGAGCTTCTCCTTTGCGCGCTCTAGGTACTTGAACTGCCCGGCCCAGCCGAGCCAGACCCCTTCCGGAAGCTCCACCTCGTCGGCGACTGCGCGCTTTGCATCTTCGACGTATTCGGCGATCGGACGGTCGGTGTCCACGAAGACGAAGCCCAAGAGCTTGCCGTTCTCGCTACGAACCATCGGCGGGCCCGTCACGAAGCTCAAGTCCGCGACCTGATGGATGGGGACCTGCGCGCCTGTCGCGGTGCTGATCAGGATATCCCGCAGGAGCGATGGATCATCCCGGAACTCGCGAGCATATCGAACCGTGATCGGGTACCGCTCCCGCCCTTCCACGGTCTCCGATACCACCATGCCGCCCACTGCCGTCGTGATGACCTCGTTGATGTCGGCGACTCGGAGGCCATATCGAGCCGCCCTTTCCCGGTCGACCGTGAAGTCGATGAAGAAGCCGCCCGCGGAGCGCTCCGCAAACGCGCTCCGGGTTCCAGGGATCTTCGACACGGCCTGCTCGATCTGCACCGCGGTGTGCTCGATCGTCTCGAGGTCATTGCCGAAGACCTGGATGCCGAGCGGGCTCCGTACGCCGGTCGCGAGCATTTCCGTGCGCGTCTGAATGGGCATCCAGAAGATGTTGGGCATGCCCGGATAGCGCAGCTTCTCGTCCATCTGCTCGATGAGACCCTCCCAGGTCAGCCCCGCCCTCCACTCGGAGCGCGGCTTGAGCACGATGGTCGTCTCCAACATGTCGATCGGCGCGGGATCCGTGGCGGTCTCGGCTCGACCTGCTTTGCCGAACACGGAAACCACCTCGGGGAACGACTTGAGCTCGCGGTCCATGGCCTGGAGCACGTTGGAAGCCTCCGTCACGCTCATGCCTGGCGGAGCGGTGGGCATGTATAGGATCGTTCCCTCGTTGAGCGGCGGCATGAACTCGCTCTCGAGCCTCAAGAAGGCGGGTACGGTGAGGAGCATCGCCGCGAGCGCCAACGCGATGACACCCCACCTGTGTGCAACGACGAAACGAACGATCGGTGCGTACGCGGCGATCAGCCAACGGTTGAGCGGGTTCTCCTCTTCACGTCGGATCTTTCCGCGAATCATCAGCGCTGCCAGCGCAGGAATCAGCGTGACGGAAAGGATTGCTGCGAACCCCATCGAGTAGGTCTTCGTGAACGCGAGCGGTTTGAACAGGCGCCCTTCTGCGCTTTCGAGCGTGAAAACGGGCAAAAAGGAAACCGTGATGACCAGCAGAGAAAAGAAGATCGACGGGCCGACCTCTTGCATCGCTGCCACGATGGCCTTCTCTCGCGATCCGGGTCGGCCGTCGATGTCCCACTGCTCCAGCTTCTTGTGAATGTTCTCGATCACGATGACGGATGCATCGACCATGGCGCCGATTGCGACGGCAATGCCCCCGAGCGACATGATGTTCGCGGTCAGTCCTTGGTAGAACATCGGAATGAACGACAAGATCACGGCCAGTGGCAACGTGATGATGGGAACGAGCGCGCTCCTCGCATGAAGGAGAAAGAGGAAGATGATCAGGCTCACCACGATCATCTCTTCAATCAGGGTGCTTCGAAGCGTCCCAATCGCCCTCTTGATCAAATCTGATCGATCGTACGTGATGACCAGCTCGGCACCGTCCGGAAGGCTTGTCTTCAGGTCTTCGAGCTTGCGCTTGACCTCGTCGATCACGGATAGCGCGTTCTCGCCGTAACGCATGATGACGATGCCTCCGACGACTTCGCCTTCGCCGTCGAGCTCCGCGATACCGCGGCGCATGGCGGGTCCAATGCTGACGGTCGCCACGTTCTCGAGGAGGATCGGTGTGCCGCCTTCACCCAGCGCGAGCGGGATCTTCCGCAGGTCGTCCACCGTTTCGATGTATCCACGTCCGCGAATCATCTGCTCGTGGCCTGCGATCTCGATGGTGCGGCCCCCGACGTCTTCGTTGGACTCACGAACAGCTCGCACGACGTCGCCGATTGCGATGCCGTAGCCACGGAGTCGGACCGGATCGACTTGCACCTGGTACTCTTTTACGAAGCCGCCAACCGACGCGACTTCGGCCACTCCGGGCACACTCTCGAGCGCGTAACGGAGATTCCAATCTTGAAAGGAGCGGAGCTCTTGGAGGCTGTGCTTGCCACTCTTGTCTACCAGGGCGTATTGAAACACCCAGCCCACTCCCGTCGCATCGGGTCCGAGCGTAGGCCTCACACCGTCGGGGAGATCGGCGAGCGCGGAGTTGAGGTATTCCAGCACGCGACTCCGCGCCCAGTACATGTCGGTGCCATCCTCGAAGATCACCGACACGAACGAGAGTCCGAAGAACGATTGCCCGCGGACGAACTTCACGGCGGGTGCCGCCAGCAAGAACGACGACACCGGGTAGGTGATCTGGTCTTCGACCAAGTCGGGGCTCCGCCCAGGCCACTCGGTGAAGATGATGACCTGGGTGTCCGACAGGTCGGGGATCGCGTCGAGTGGCGCATTGCGAAGCGAGTAGAAGCCCCAAACGCCGGCGGCGATTGCGAACACGAGCACCATGAAGGGTCGCTTGGCGCTCGCTTCGATTACGCGTGCGATTGGCGTCTGCCGCGAGTGCTGCGTGTCAGTGGGCGCCATGCCCGCCTCCCCAGTACTCCGTCGCCGATCGGATGCGGCTCTCGGCTGCGATGAGGAAGTTGCCCGACGTCACGACGACATCGCCCGGCCGAAGACCCTGCCTCACCTCGGTGTATCCGCCGGCGCTCACGCCAATTTCCACTTCCTGCGGGCGAAGTCGGCCCTCGCCGAGATCCACGAATACCAGGCGGCGCGGCCCCGTGTAGATCACCGCTGTGTCTTCGACGACGAGACGCTCCCCGAGGTCGACCTCGAGATCGACGTGTGCATACATGTCGGGCTTGATCTCGAGACCTCGGTTCTCGAGGACGACCCGGATCCGCCCAGTCCGCGTCGCCCCGCTCATCGTCGGATAGATGTAATTCACTCGGCCTTCGAAGCGGCTTCCCGGCACGTAGCTGAGCTCGACGGTCGCAGGTTGGCCCACCTTCACCGAGGCGAGGTCCGACTCATAGACCTCGGCTTCGACCCAAAGACGGCTCAGGTCGGCGATTCTGTACACGCGTGTCCCCGCCTCGATGCGCCCGCCCTCGACGATCTCCTTGTCGATTACGTATCCCGTCGAGGGCGAAACCACGGGAACGTTTTCCCAGGCTTCGCCGCGGCGCTGGAGCTCACGGAGTTGCCCTTCGCTCATCCCGAGCAGGCGGAGCCTTTGTTCCGATGCCCGCGTGAGCTCCGTGGTGGCGGAGCCAGCCGCCCCCTCTCGCTTCAGCGCGCTCAGATATTCGCGCTGAGCCGCGTAGAGCTCCGGACTATAGAGCGTGAACAGGGTTTGCCCTTTGCGAACGCGCTGTCCGGTTTCCTCCACGAAGAGTCGATGGACCCAGCCACTCATGCGGAGGTTGACGTCGGCAAGCCGCGTCTCGTCGACCTTGACCTGACCGACGGCGCGGATGTGGCGCGAGATGTTCCTGCGCTCGACCACTGCCGTCGTGACTCCAATCTGTTGCCGCCTCACCTCGTCCACGACGACGGTTCCGCTGCTGACGTCCTCCGCAGTCACAGGGGTGAGGTCCATTCCGCAAATCGGGCACTTCCCAGGCGAGCTCTTCTGTACGGAGGGATGCATAGGGCAGGTGTAGTAGGCGACGCCTTCTTCATGTGCGTGGTGATCGGTGGCGGCGTCGGGCGCCCCCGAGTGAGCCGCGTCCCGGCGGAGCATCCAGGTACCGACCCCCGCGACGCCAATCACCAGCAAGACTGCAAGCAACCAGCGGCGTCCCGTTCGAGCGCGCTCATGGGCTGTCATCGGAGCCTCCTTTCGCAGGTACACCGGGGATAGCGCCTCGGGCTCGCTCGAGCTCCGCGATGCGCTGCCCGAGACCCGCAAGAGCTTCTTCGTATTGGATTTCCAGCGTTCGCACCGAACGCTCTGCGTCGATCAGGGCCTGGAAATCGGTTCGCCCCGTTTCATAGCCAAACTCGGCCGCGTCGATCTGCGCGCGGGCCGCGGGTAGGAGTCGCGTCTGGTACAAGCCCACGACATGCTGCGCTTCGAGCACTCGCTGGCGCGCTTGATCCACTTGAACGCGAACTTGGTCTTGTCTCGACGAAAGCTCTGCCTCCGCTCGTTGGGCGAGCGCCTCTGCTTCCTCGATGCTGCCCTTGCGTGATCGGATCTGAAGAGGCAGGTTCATCGACACGCCTGCCATCCACTGGTGCTCGGTCTCGGCCCACATGGAGTTGTATTCACCCATGATGCCGATCGCTGGAGCGTAGTTGCGCTTGGCCAGCTCCACCCCTGAATCTGCTGCCCGAAGTTGCGATCTCGCTGCGGCGAGCTCCGGGCGGTGCTCGATTGCTGCGCGTTGAAGTTGCTCCGTGCTGGGCACTTCGACCGGCGGTGGCGCCATCTGGGATGGAGGCGGAGGCAGCTCGAGCTCGGGTCGCTGGTGTAGAAGACCGTTGATTCGGGCCATGATGACCTTCCGCTCCGACGCCAACATGACGCGCTGGTGAATGATGTGCGCGAGCTCGACCTCTGCTTGGAGCACGTCTTGCTGAGAGACACGCCCCGCTTCGTACTGAACCATCGCGCTCGACTTGATGTCCTCGATCAGTTGTCGGTGCTCGTCATTCAGGACGAGCAAGCGCGTCACTCTGTAGTACTCGTCGAAGAGAGTCGAAGCCATCAGCGCCAACGCCAAGCGCACGGTTTCGTAGTCGCCTCGCATGGCCTCGGCCTGTTCGAGCGCAACCTCTCCGGCGAAACGAAATTTCCCCGGGGTCGGAAACCGCTGCTCGATGCGCACGACCTGTCCGAATCGCACCGCGTCGGAGCGAACGCTCAGCGGTGCGAGGGAGTAGCTCGCCATCGTATCTTCGAGTGAGCGCGCTTGTGGATGCTCTGCCAGCGCACCGCGCCAGGCCTGCCTTGCGGCTTCGAGATCTGGATTGCGCTCGAGCACGGCCCGGACCAAGGCCGCGCGCTGCAGTGGTGCACCTCCGGCGAACGCCGCCGGCTCGGCAAAGCCCTCTTCATCCTCGCCCGGGTGCTCGGGCTCGGCCGCATCGAGCGCGCTCTGCTGCGCGTCGTATCGTCCGCGCTGCCCGTGCGCACAACCGACGAGTCCAATGCTGGCAATGAACCAGGCGAAAATCGCCGTGGCTATCGGTATTGGTTTCATAACTCCATTGCTCCTCTTGCGACATCAACGAAGACCGGCGTCGAACGCAGGTCTGCTTCGAACGGCGTTCAACGCCGCTCAACCCGGGACGCGCTGAGGACTCAATTGAGGTAGGAGCAATTCAATGCGAAGAGCGGGCGGCCTTGCGTGATCGGAGAGCCGCGCGCCATCGGCGCTGCGGTCACTTCGCCGAGCGGTTCTCGACAGGAGCCATCCATCGCTGCCGCCGCTAAAGACAAGATCGGCGAGTCGAGCTTGCCGTCGCCGCTTCCGGCTGCGAAAGGCAAACGCTCGCCGCTGGTCATCAGTGCGCCGCAGCAGTCGTCGACTTGCTCGAGCGCGACGGGCGGCCTCTCGTCCTCCTCGTGGCAGCAACAGGTCCGCTGGACCAAGCCCTCCATGCCGCACAGATGAAACGCTGCCCCAGCTACGCCGGTGGTGAGCGTGAACACGAGCGCCAGGAAGCTTGCGGCTGCGCGAGACATGCGACCGAGCACAGGGTAGCACGGGTCGCGGAAAAACACGACGCGGGCGTCCGTCGGACGGGCGGCCTGCAGATGCGGCCTCGGAAGACTGGGTGAGTTGGATGTGACTTGTCGCTGACGCTGACGCCGACGCGGACGCTGGCGCTGAACGCGGACGCCGACGCTGACCCGGACGCTGTCTACCCAGGCGACTCGGTCGGGATGCGCGGCACAGCGAGTGGGCTGGAGGTGGACCGTGTCGCGCCATCAAGGGCCGTACCGACGGGTCCCGCTCGCGAGCACGTGCGTCGCGACCGTGTCTCCGGTCGCGAACGCTGGCGCTGTCCGTACTACCAGTGGATCCCGTGCATGATGTGCGCGAAGGCGACCGCTTCGGGGCCCGGGGGTCTGTGATCGCCGTCCTCGCCCTTCTTGGGCGAGTCGGGGAAGAGCCGGAAGCCGGTGTTCAACACACGGTCGATGATCTTGGGTGCGATTGCGTAGCTGACCTCCCCGAAAACACCCAGGCGGGTTGCCACGCGCTTCTTCCGATTGACGATGCCATCGACGATCATGTCCACCGCCTCATCGGGTGACCGTGTCGGCACGGCCTCGTAGATCTTGGTCGGCGCGATCATGGGCGTGCGCACCAAAGGCATGTAGACCGTCGTGATGCAGACGCCATCTGCAACCACCTCGCTCGCGATGGAGCGACTGAACGCGTCGAGCGCCGCCTTGCTCGCTACGTACGCGCTGAACCGCGGTGCGTTCGTCTGAACTCCGATACTCGAGACGTTCACGATCTGCCCGTCCTTGCGTTCGCGCATCGTCGGCAGAAGCCCGAGGATGAGCTTCAACGAGCCGAAGTAGTTGAGCTGCATCGTGCGCTCGAAGTCGTGATACCGGTTGTAAGAATGGGCGACGCCACGCCGGATCGAGCGCCCGGCGTTGTTGACCAAGAGGTCGACGTGGCCGTACTCGTTCAGGACTTCGCGCACGAGTCGGTCGGCGTCGTCCGGGTCGGATAGATCGCAAGTGTGGATGAGCGACTCACCGCCTCGGAAGTCGATTTCGCGCTGAACCGATTCGAGCTTCTCTCTTGAACGGGCGACCAAGAGCACCTTCGCTCCGGCCTCGGCCAGCCGGATGGCGAGGGCTTCGCCGATGCCGCTCGACGCACCCGTGACCATCGCGATCTTGCCGCCGATTCGGCCGTGTAGCGTTCGGTCCTGAAAGAGGTCCGGATCCATGTATCGCTCCCAATAGTCCCAGATCTTCCAGGCGTACGTTTCGAACGCCGGGCAGGTGATTCCGGTGCGCGCGAGCGCTCTCTCGGTCTCGCGGGTGTCAAATGACGATCGCCAGTTGACGTAGGGCAGCACGGACTCCGGTATGCCGATATCGGCCAAAATCTCGCGGCGGGCGGTCTTGACGGCGGGCATCGCGCCCAACAAGCCGACGAGCCCGGGGGGCACGAGCTTCAGCACCCGTGGGTCGATCCGCGCGTCGAACCGTGGCGCATGGGCGGCTTCGCAGATCAGGTTCAACGCGTCTCCAAAGCTCTTCGGTTTCGGATCGGTGAGATGAAAGGTGTTGCTCTCCGTCTCTTCGTTGTGCGCGATCGCGTCGATCGCGCGCGCGACATAGTCGACGGGCACGACATGAAGCTCCGAGCCTTCGAAGCCGACGAGCGGGAACCATGACGGCAAGAGCCGTCGCATCCGCTGGATCAGCTTGAACGCATAGTAGATGCCGTCAATCTTGTCGGCTTCTCCCGTCACCGAGGAACCGACCACGGCGCCCGGCCGATAGATCTTGTAGCGGGTTTGGCATTCGTCCCGCACGAGCTTTTCTGCGAGGAACTTCGTCTTGAAGTACGGGTTCTTGTGTTTCTGACCCTCGTCGAACATGTCTTCGCGGAAGAAGCCGACATAGTCACCCGCCACTGCGGTCGAGCTCGTGTAGTGAAGCGTTGCATCGAGAGCTTCCGCGAGACGGCAAGCGTTCCGCGTCCCGAGGACATTTGCCTTCTCGCTCTCTTCCATACCGGCCGTCATGTCGTAGAGGGCGGCGAGGTGGAACATGTGCACGATCTCGTCGCGCAGCTCCTCCACCTTCGCCTCCGGGAGACCACACAGCGGTTTGCTGATGTCCCCGGGTAACACGACGAATTGATCCTTGGCAGAGGGCCAACGTTCCTCGACGAGGTCGTGGAAGTCGGACAAGGAGGGCGGGTAGACGAGGCAGTAGATCCTCGTCCCGCGTTTGGTGAGCGAATCGAGCAGGTGCTTTCCGATGAAGCCACTGGCTCCGGTCACGAGATACATGGCGCCTCCAAAGGGTTGGGACCGCTGACCATATCCGCCAAGGGGCCTCTACGGCAACACGCGCAGGTCGAACATGCCAATCAAGTCCATCGTCAGGAAATCGCGGTCGTTTTCCCCGGCCTCGTAGACGCCGTCGACGGCGTCCGCCACCGGGGCCAGATAGAAGAACATCCCCCGCAACGTGAGGTGGAGCTCGACCTCGGAGGCTTCGCCAATGGTCCGCGGTCCTTCGGGGAACTCGTTGGTCCCGCTCATCCTCAGTTTCGAGATTGCGCGCACGGACTCCCGGCCCATCACCGACCGGACTCGGACGTCCAGCACGTCCGCCCCCTCTGTGGCGGGAGCCAGCTCGATCCGGAGGCCGGTGTAGCTCCCCGGAGGAATGGATGACAGAAGTCGCAGCTCTTGTTCTGCGAGCGAAAGATCGATCGTGACCGGTCCAATCAATGGCACGGCGTCGCCGTCTCCGGTGAGCGCCACCGATTCGATGGACAGCGTCCCGGCAAGGAGCTCGAGTGTGCCGGTCTCCGAGACGATGTTGTCTTGCGATCCGATGCGCATGGCGATGGCCTCGCCGCCAGTTTCGGTATCCTCACAGGAAGCCGACATGAGCAGCGCGCCGATGAGCAACAGGTTCGTGACCGATGTCGTGAGCGTTCGCTTCATCGCGTGGACCAGGCTAAGGCAAGGGCGAATGTACCTCGAATTGGAACAGTATATCAAAGGGGCGCTGTCGCAAATCTCGGGGATTCCAGAAGGGCGGAAGCGCGCGCTCGAGCAAGTTGCTGGTTTCGTGTCGTCGAAGATGGACTCCGGCGAGGATGCCGAGCTCAACTTCATCTGCACGCACAACTCGCGGCGCAGTCAGATGGCTCAGCTCTGGGCTGCAGCATCAGCCGCGCAGTTCGGGATCGAGGGCGTGCGAACGTACTCTGGCGGCACCGAGACCACGGCGTTCAACCCCCGAGCCGT
>WOR8_10003218_pt1 | contig 20101 bp, 18 predicted proteins | sample DeeMarSeWOR38_10_FD_19890 | JGI IMG/M metagenome (IMG submission 19890)
CAAAGATATCGCTATTGAAACTTCAATAGAAGAACCCTTAGCGTCAATCAATGGCAATGAAGTCACTTTGGTTGAGGCGCTTGTAAATATTATCGGCAACGCCGTCAAGTACACACAGATGGGAGGTCATATCGCAATAGCGGCCAGGGAAGAGGCCGGCAAGATTCTTGTAGAAATCAAAGACAACGGGGTAGGGATTGCAACGGAGGACATCCCCCATCTTTTCGACGATTTTTATGTTGGAAAAACCAAACCTGAAGGTGAAAGGAGAAGCGGAGTCGGATTAGCCATCACAAAACGAATCATAGAAGCTCACGATGGATCGATTACTGTTGGAAGTGAACTGGGCAAGGGAAGTACGTTTACGGTTTACCTGCCCATTCTGGAACATGCAAATAAAACCAATCAAGAGAAGGAAGTTCTCAAAACCTAAGGAGGTTCCTATGGCAAACACGAAGTTATTGATCATTGATGATGATCCTGACTATGTGGATGGGATCAAATCAATTCTCGATAAAGCCGATTATGACGTCGATGTAGCCTACAACCCGAAAGACGGCCTCGAAGCGTTAAAGTCTGGGGAGTACGACCTGCTATTACTCGACATCATGATGGGCCGGGGCGCCGAAGGGGTCATGGTAGAGCGAAAGATCAACAAGGATCCTAAACTGCGGGAAATGCCAGTGTTGATCATCACTGGCATTCGGGAGCAGATGGCATTCCTGTTCCCGGGCCAACCTGTGCACCCGCGCCTGCTCCCCACTGACGCCCTGCTGGAAAAGCCAGTTGATCCAAAATTGCTGCTGGAGAAAGTAGAAGCATTATTGAAAGAGGCGGCCGAAAAAAAATCAAAAGGAGCATAGCAACGGCCTATGGCAACTAGACCTACATTCCGTCAGGAGATTTCTAATCTCGTATATTCACCGCACGGCGAGCCATTCAGCAACTGCATTCACTGCGGCACCTGCTCCGGGACTTGCCCGGTGGCAGAGTTCATGGATGAGACTCCCAGACGCCTGATTGGCATGATCAATGCTGACATGAAAGAGGAAGTGCTGGCATGTAATACCTATTGGTTCTGTGCGTCTTGCTACCATTGCACGGTGCGATGTCCTTCAAACATAGATATTACCGCCGTGATGTATGCCGTCAAGCGCTATTCTATCTGGCACAAAACCTATTCGGACGATCTGGTTGGGCCGGTCTTCTCTGAAACCTTCATGAAGACCATTGCCAGAAGCGGCAGATCGTATGAACCGATCCTGGCGACAACCTACCTCTTCGGGTTTGGGGCAAAAGAGTTCTTCGAGGAAGTTCAGGGCGCAACCAAGTTAATGCTCAAAGGGCGTATCCCGGTGCTGCCGTCAAAGATCAAGCATCTTAAGAATTTCCAGAACATGGTCAAACGCATCATATTCCTGGGAGAGGAGGGGTAACCATGAAAAAATATGCTTACTTCCCAGGCTGCTCCCTTGAAAAAATGGCCCTGAGCTACCACGACTCAGCCCTCGAGACCACGCGCATATTGGGCATAGAACTCGAAGAGTTGGATGATTGGAACTGCTGCGGCGCTACCACTTACTTCCATCTTGACGAAATCCTGGCAAACACGCTCGTAGCCCGTAATTTAGCAATGGCGGAAAAGCAGAACCTGGATTTTGTCGCCCCGTGCAGCGCCTGTTACAAGAACGCCTATTTCACCAACAAATACATGAAGGAAGATGCCGACTTGGCTGAGCATATCAATTACGCGCTCGAAGCGGATGACCTTCGACTTTCCGGCAATCTTAGCGTGCATCACCTGATCGAGATATTCGTTGATGAAATAGGATTGGACGCGATCAAAGACAAGGTTTCAATCCCATTGAACGGGCTGCGCATTGCGCCATATTATGGCTGCCAGATCGTCAGGCCAAGGAAAAATGGCGAAAATATCGAAAACCCGCAGTTTTTTGAAGAACTGCTCACAGCCATTGGCGCCGATCCGGTCGACTTCGCCTACAAAACTCGCTGCTGCGGTGGATCTCTCTTACTCACAAACCGCCGGGCAGCTCTCGCTATGATCAGGGTTCTGCTACAAAATACCTTAGACAGCGGTGCAGAAGTGATCGCCACCACCTGTCCGCTGTGCCAGGTCAACCTGGAGTGCTATCAAACACAAGTGAACGAAGAGTTTGGGACAAAGTATTCCATGCCGGTTGTATATTTCACGCAACTGCTTGGGTTGGCTATTGGCAGCCCTCCAAGAAAATTAGGATTTGGAAAAGAGTTGATCTCTGCAACGCCATTCCTTTCCAGGTTCCTGGTAAAGGAGGCTAAGTGAACTATCCCTTTCGTCCTGAAACATCAACTATTGATGAACAGCTCAACATCAAACTCAATCAACAGGAGATAGACTTATGAGCGAAAAAATTGGAGTGTATGTGTGCCACTGCGGCACAAATATTGCTACAAGTTCATGTGTTCCAGCCTTGGTCAGGAGTTGATCGAAAAGGATATCAAGGAACTGGGGCTGACCCGCGTTGTTGTAGCTGCCTGCTCCCCTCACTTGCATGAAAATACTTTTCGAACGGCCTGCGCAAACGCCGGGCTGAACCCGTATCTGTGTGAACTGGTTTCGATTCGTGAACAAGTCTCGTGGGTACATAATGATAAAGTGGCAGCCACTACAAAATCCCAGGCAGTTGTCGCCGGCGGCGTTGAGCGGGTTATTCACAACGAGTCACTCGAACCGCTCAAGGTTCCCATTCATGCTGACACCCTGGTTGTAGGCGGCGGCATCGCTGGCATCCAAGCGGCCTTAGAAATTGCGGATGCTGGTTACCACGTCTACCTGGTAGAGCGCGAGCCTACCATCGGCGGGCATATGGCACAGTTCGACAAGACTTTCCCCACACTCGACTGTGCCGCTTGTATCCTGACACCCAAGATGGTACAGGCTGGTTCGCATCCCAATATAACTTTGCACACATGGAGCGAAGTTGAGAATGTGGATGGCTACGTAGGCAACTTCACGGTGACAGTACGCAAAAAAGCCCGCTACGTAAACACAGATACCTGCACGGGTTGCGGCATCTGCTGGGAAAAATGCCCGAAGAAAGTCGTTGATGAAGTTTACGAGGCGGGCTTTGGTATCCGCAAGGCAATCTACACGCCCTTCCCACAGGCTGTGCCCAAGTATCCGGTGATTGACAAAGAAAATTGTATCTACTTCATAAAGGGTACCTGTAAAGCCTGTGAAAAGTTTTGCCCAACCGAACCCAACTCAATCAACTTCGAGCAAAACGATGAGGTGGTTGAAATTCAAGTAGGTAACATTGTCCTTGCTACGGGTTATGATCTCTTCGACCCAGAGCGCATCCCACAATACAACTACAAGAAACTGGATAACGTGTTCACCAGTCTGGAGTTCGAACGGATGTGCAATGCCTCTGGCCCGACCGATGGCAAGATTGTGCTGCGAGATGGAAAAACACCTCCCAAGGCTGTAGGCATCATCCACTGCGTAGGCAGCCGAGACAAAAACTACAACGCTTACTGCTCCTCGATTTGCTGTATGCAGAGCTTGAAATTCGCCCACCTGGTGATGGAGCGCACGGACGCCGAGGTCTACAACTTCTACATCGACATGCGAACGAACTTCAAGGATTATGAGGAGTTCTACCAGCGCATCCTGGAAGAGGGCGGTCACTTCGTGCGCGGGAAGGTGGCTGAAGTCACAGACGCAGTGCGCTTCCCAGGCGAAGAAGGCAAGCTGATCATCCAGGCTGAAGATACACTGATCGGCAAACAACGGCGCATTCCGGTAGACATGGTTATTCTGTCATCTGCAATGGAACCGCGTCATGACGCCCAGGAGGTTGGTAAACAGTTTGGTATAGCCTGCGGCGCTTCCGGCTGGTATATTGAACGACACCCCAAGCTCGACCCGGTAGCAACCATGACCGACGGCATCTTCATCGCCGGCTGTGTACAAGGACCGAAAGACATTCCTGCCACTGTGTCACAAGGTGCGGCTGCGGCAGCGCGCATACTCGGGCGTATCCAGCAAGGTGAGATCGCGCTTGAGCCAATTCGCGCCAGCGTAAACGAAGAACAATGCTCTGGTTGCCGCATTTGCAACGATCTGTGTCCGTTCAACGCCATTCTTTTCCATGAGGACAAGATGGTTTCGGAGATCAACCCGGCGCTTTGTCAGGGCTGCGGAACCTGTGTTGCAGCCTGCCCAGCCGGAGCGATCTCTGGCACTGGCTTCAGCAACGAGCAGATCATGGCGCAGATCAATGGCTTGTTGCTGCTAGATGTTGGCGATGAGACCATCCCGGCGTAGGAGGTAAATATGACTGAACAATTCGAACCAACAATCATCGGCTTCACCTGTAACTGGTGCAGCTACCGAGCCGCTGACCTAGCCGGTACCGCTCGCCTGAAATACCCACCCAACATTCGCCTGATCCGTTTGATGTGTTCCGGGCGTCTCGACCCTTCATTCGTGTTCAAGGCGCTTGCGAAGGGAGCAGATGGCGTGATGATCACCGGCTGCCATCCGGGAGAATGTCATTACCTGGAGCAGAATTACAAGGCGCTGCGCCGCTTCCTCCTGATACGGCGCACACTGAAAGGGTTTGGCATCGAGCCGGAACGTGTCAAGCTTGTATGGGCAAGCGCGGCAGAAGGCGTGAAATTCGCCAGCGAGACAACCTCGTTCGTCGAGGAAATCCGCGAGCTCGGCCCATTGAACTGGGGTAAAGCTTCGGGCAACGGAGGCAAGCCCGCCTCCGAGAAAGAAGCGGAACAACTTGAAACGGAGGTAGCAGCATGAGCAAAGAAAAACCAAAATTCGCTATGTACTGGGCGGCCTCCTGCGGCGGCTGTGAGATCGCAGTCCTGAACATTCACGAAAAGATCCTGGATGTGGACGCGAACTTCGATGTGGCCTTCTGGCCGGTCGCCATGGACGCAAAATACAAAGATGTAGAGGCGATGGAAGATGGCGCGATCCTGCTGACCCTGTTTAACGGCGGCATCCGCAACGATGAGAACGAGCACATCGCCAAGCTGCTGCGTCAGAAATCGCAGATCTTGGTCGCGTTCGGTTCATGCGCTTGCGAGGGCTGCATCCCAGGGTTGGCCAACTTTAGCCCGGTCAACGAAATTACAGAAACAGCCTTCAGCACGATTTCTACGGATAACCCAGACGGCATCCTGCCGCAAACATCCTACGACATGCCCGAGGGCAAAATCACCATCCCGACCATTTACCCAACGCTTCGCACCCTGGACCAGGTGGTTGAAGTAGACTACTACATGCCTGGCTGCCCGCCCGAATCCCACCAGATCGCGGCGGTGATCGACCTGGTCGTGCAGGTGCTACAGGGCAAGGCCGAGCTACCGCCCAAAGGCGCGACCATTGGCGCGGGCGGATCGACAGTTTGTGATGAATGTGAGCGAGTACGCAACGAAAAGAAGATCACGTCATTCCGCCGCATCTACGATGCCCCAATTGATCCGGAACTTTGTCTGTTAGAACAGGGCGTGCCCTGCAATGGCATAGCCACACGCAGCGGCTGTAACGCGCGCTGCCCGAGCGCCGGCGCACAGTGCATCGGCTGCTACGGGCCAGCGGAAGGTGTCGAAGATTACGGCGCACGTTTGATCGGCGCGTTCGCCTCGGTTATCGACAGCGAAGACCCAGAAGAAATAGAAGCCATCCTGGATGGCATTCCCGATCCAGCCGGACAGTTCTATCGCTTCAACCTGGCAGGGTCACTGCTCAAAGCGGCTAAACCAGCCTGGGAAAAGGCGTAGGGCGGGATGGCATCCCGTCCCACAGGAGACAATTATGACTCAACAAATCACCATTGATCCCATCACTCGCCTGGAGGGTCACGGCAAAATCGAAATCTTCCTGGACGATGAAGGTAACGTTGCCAACACCTATTTCCAGATTCCCGAATTGCGCGGCTTCGAACGCTTCTGTGTTGGACGCCCTGCAGAGGAAATGCCGCTGCTGACCAACCGCATCTGCGGCGTGTGCCCCGAAGCGCACCACATGGCGGCTGCCAAAGCCACGGACATGGTCTATCACGTAGACCCGCCGCGCACCGCCAAGATGCTGCGCGAACTGCTCTACAGCGCGTTCTACGTCACCGACCATGCCACGCACTTCTACGCGCTGGCCGGACCGGACTTCGTGATGGGCCCGGAAGCGCCCGTTGCTGAACGCAACATCCTGGGCGTCATCCACAAGGTTGGCCTGGAGATCGGCGGTAAGGTCATCAACGCCCGCAAGGCCGGGCATACCGTTATTGAGATGATCGGCGGGCGCAAGGTGCATCCCTGCACATCCATCCCCGGTGGCCTGACCAAGGGCATCACCAAGGAACAGCAGAAAGAGATCCTTGAGTTGGGCAATTGGGCCGTTGAATTCGCCCAGTTCAGTCTGAAGCTTTTTGGCGACATCGTGCTCGGTAATAAAGAATATCTTGACCTGATCGTTGGAGACATCTACACACATAAAACTTACTATATGGGTATGGTGGACGAAAACAACCACGTCAACTTCTATGACGGAAAAATGCGCGTGGTAGATCCGGAAGGGGTAGAGTTCGTCAAATATGCACCCGAGGACTACACCAAGCACGTCGCTGAACATGTAGAACCCTGGACCTATCTCAAGTTCCCGTATCTTAAGAATGTCGGTTGGAAAGGTTTCACCGACGGCAAAGACTCAGGCGTGTACTGCTGCACACCACTCTCGCGCCTTAATGCGGCCGACGGCATGGCCACCCCATTGGCCCAGGAACAATACGAGAAGATGTACGAAACTCTGGGCGGCAAACCTGTCCACCAGCGGCTGGCAACCCACTGGGCGCGCCTGGTCGAGCTGCTCTACGCGGCTGAGCGCTGGGTAGAGTTGGCTTCCGATCCTGAGATCACGTCCGAGGACTTCCACACTGTTCCCACCGAAACCCCGACCGAGGGTGTCGGTATTGTGGAAGCGCCACGCGGGACGCTCACGCATCACTACACTACCGACGAGCGCGGCGTGCTGACCAAGGTCAACCTGATCGTGGGCACCACCAACAACTACGCCCCGATCAGCATGTCGATTAACAAGGCGGCCAGCAGCCTGATCAAAAAAGGCACGGTCGTGACCGAGGGCCTGCTCAACAAGGTCGAGATGGCCTTCCGCGCCTACGATCCCTGCTTTGGCTGCGCAACCCATTCCCTGCCCGGGAAGATGCCCCTCCAGGTCACCATCCGTGACGCTGAGGGCGAGCCCCTTGATGTGCTAAAACAATTCTGCTAAGGCAGGAGGAGCACTACCGATAGAGAGGGCTGCTGGCGGCGTCCGCGGCCCTTTCTATTTGGCAGTAAACTTAAGTGATGAAAACATTGGTCATTGGATTGGGCAACCCGATATTGGGTGATGATGGCGTGGGGTGGAAGGTGGTGGAAAAACTGTCAACGGCCATCAGTCAGCAGTCGTCAGTAGAAGTAGATACCGCAGCCCTTGGCGGATTATCGCTGATGGAACGCTTGATCGGATATGAGCGTGTGATCATTGTCGATTCAATGGAGACAGGCCAGAGCCCGGTCGGAAGCGTGAGCGTATTCCCGCTCGCCTCGCTGCCGGACCCGATGGCTGGTCACTCCGCATCAGCCCACGACGCGACCCTGATCACCGCCCTGCGCACAGCCGAACAACTGGGCGCAGACATTCCCCGGCAAATAGACATCGTCGCCATCGAAGCCGAGAACGTATACGATTTTAGCGAGGAGCTATCCCATCCGGTGGCTGCAGCGGTTCCGCTGGCAGTTGAGAAAATTATAGAACTACTAAATAGAGAGTAAATAAAAATCGTCATCGCTGGGGAGTTGAGCTCTTTTACCATTCTATTGTGATATATAGTATAAAGATGTTGCCAAATCACCAACCGATTGTGATTTAAAGCACAAAATTGCTATCTGACAAAAAATCCGTATAATATATTTAACTATCCCTTTGGTCACCATCGTTCTCCATTTCAAACAGCGTCGAAGTTCTATCATGCCTTGACCTCAAGTTGAATTGGAGGAAATATGGCAACACCAAAAGATCTCCGACGGTATGATTTGTTTGATTTCATGGGGGATAAAGAACTTGAAGCGGTCGCCGCAATTGCCAGGGAAACCAAATATCAAGCGGGTGATGTAATCATTGAATCCGGTCAACCTGCCGATACGTTCTACTTCCTGGTAGACGGCAGTGTCGCATATTACTATGTAGTGACCATCGGGCACGATCCATATTACAAAAAGGAATACCACATCCACGACATCAACCCAGGTGAGATATTCGGTATCTCCGCACTCATCGAACCATATAAATATACCGCTACACTTCACGTGGATAAACCCTCGCGCGTGATCGAGATAGACGCAGCGGATTTACGGGCTCTTTGCGACAATGATCCAAAATTGGCCTACGGCCTGATGCAGGCCGTCGCCAAGGCGTCTATCGAGCGCTTGGAAGCCACGCGCATCCAATTGATCGCAGCCAGGGTATAAACTCTTGAGTTTTTGCTTCAAAAGCTAAAACAACAAAACAACCTTTAATGGCCAGGTGACTCTTCCCGGTAATTGGTGTTTTAAATCTTTAGGAAGCACACAACTCAGGAAAAGTTTCCGAAAATAAGGAGGGCTTGCTGGAGCAAGCCCTCCTTATTTTCGGGTTCACCTATTCAACTGCATAAATCCTAACTTCGTAATTTTCTTCAGGCATGTATAATAGGGAAAATTCCTCGCCAAAGGATCTCAATATGGAAGAATGTCTCTTTTGTAAAATTGTCAAAGGGGAAATACCCGCAACCGTCGTTTACAAAGACGAACAGGTGATGGCTTTCCGTGATATCAATCCGGTTGCGCCAACTCACATCCTGGTAATCCCCAACAAGCACATTGCAGGCACGAATGATATCTCTGAAGAAGACGAGCAACTTATCGGTCATATGCTAACTGTGGTTAAACCAATCACAGACAAGGAAGGTATCACTGAGAGCGGCTACCGCCTGATCATCAATACCGGCCCGGATGCCAACCAGGTTGTTTTTCACCTGCACTTGCACATCCTTGGGGGACAACGGATGAAACATCGGATGGGATAACAGATTATTTTGCGCGCAACGCTGTTTGAAACCCTGCGCCTGTATACCCCAGATGGGGAGGCCATCGACCCGGGGTCTCCTACCACGCGCTCCCTGCTCGCTTATCTCCTTCTCAACCGCAATCGTCCTGCCGACCGGCGGCGGTTGGCATTTACCTTTTGGCCTGGGGCTACCGAATCCGCCGCGCGGCGTAACCTGCGGCAATATCTACACCATATCCGCGCTGCGCTTGAGCCGATTGATCCTGAGAATGCGCTACTGCTTGCTGATGGCTCTACCATTCAACTCAATCCGAAAAATGAAATCTCTCTAGATGTAGATACTTTCCTGTACGAAACACGTCCTGATGCAACTGTGGACGAGATCAGGCACGCACTGTCAATTTACTCTGGCGATTTACTGGAAGACATTTACGATGATTGGTGCAGCTCCGAACGGGATCGTCTACGCCAGGTTTGGTTGGGGACACTCGACCGCTACAGCCAGATTCTGCAAGCGACCGGAAAAATAAGCGATACCCTGACCATTGTCCAGAAATGGGTCAACGCCGAACCATTCGATGAAACAGCTCAACGCCGCCTGATGAGCCTGTATGCGCTGACAGGTGAGCGCGCCAGGGCCATTCAAACCTATCATAGCTTTGCCCGTTCACTGGAACAGGAATTGGAAACCGAGCCTCTGCCCGAAACACAAGCCCTATTACAATCTATCCAAAATGGTCAGGCGCCATCCGAAACAGAAGATCCTGAAGTCTACCCAGCACAACGCCGCGCAACTACACCCCGGGTCTTAACCTTCCCAGCACTACCCTTCATCGGAAGGCAAAGCGAAATTGCCAGCCTCGAAACAGCTTACCAGCAGGCTGCAAACGGCTCCGGGCGGTTGGTGCTGGTAACCGGAGAAGCGGGCATCGGCAAAACCAGACTGTTACAAGAATATCTAACATTGCACCCTGATTCTTCCAGACTGCAAAGTGCCTGCTACGAACTGGACAGTATGGTGCCCTTTGCACCTGTGCGTCAGGCGCTTGAGAGCTCTCCGTTACTTGATAACCTGGCTAAAGCACAGTTTCCCCCTTCCCGCGCGAATACCTTGATATCAATTCTCCCAGAACTTGCACATCAATTCCCGTACGCTAACTTCCCAACCCATCAAGCAGATGGGGCGACCCTCCGAGAAGCGTTAGTTAACCTTATCATTCACCTGAGTGAGACCTGCCATAATCCCCCCTTGCAACTCATCCTCGACGATCTGCAATGGGCAGATACGCCTACCTGGGAGCTGTTGGCTTCTCTAACCAGACGTGTGTTCTCTGCGCCTCTGCTCATTCTTGGATTGTTCCGTGTGGAAGACCTGCCTACCGAAAGGCAATCTCTGTTGCGGACGATCCAACGCAGCGATTCTCTCGGGACCCTGAACCTGCCTAGACTTACATCGAACGAAACCGCCGACCTGGCCCGCCACCTCAATCCAAAGGAAGCTGGTAATTCAATCTTTGTTCAACGCCTTTATCAGGATACTGAGGGAAATCCGTTTTTTATCGTCGAAACTGTTCGTGCTATGCAGGAAACCGGGGGGATGCAAATACCGTTACCAGCTACATCCATCCCCAATTCTATCCAACGCGTGATTGAAGCCAGGCTGGACAGGCTTAACTCGGATAGCCACGAAGCCCTGGCCTGCGCAGCTTCAATTGGACGTTCTTTCACATATCCCTTGCTTCAGGAAATCCTGGGCGATTCCAGCGAAAACATCATCACATTTATCGAAGAATGGCTCCAGCGCGGATTGGTACATGAAGGCAAGCAGGGATACGATTTCCGCCACGACAAATTTCGGCAGGTGGCGTACACTGGATTGAGCCGCGCGCGACGCGAACACATCCATGGCAGGATCGCGGATGTGCTGGAACTTGCCATCCCGCCTGCAGATGTGACGACATTGGCGCATCATTACGCCCGCAGCGACCGGCCGCTCAAAGCGTTGCCATATCTGACACAAGCTGGTGAACAGGCACTACGGCTGCGTTCCTACCACGAAGCGCGCCAGTTTGGCCTGCAAGCTGTAAACTTGCTTGGACAGTTGCCGGGACCGCGTCAGAGAAGTGAGCGCATTGACATCAACTTACAGCTAGCCCAGGCTTACGCCTTCACAGGCAATATGCAACGCGCCATTGAAATCTTAAACGAAACCGAGCATTTGGCCGCTGTATTGGGGGATGAGGCACGCTTGGGACAAATCTTCCGGCGTGCAGCGCAATTTTTCTGGCTGCGTGGCCAACCGGAAACTGCCAGCGACTATGCCCGCCGCACCCTGCGCGTGGCCGAAGAGTTGGATGACACTGAATTACTGTACGCTTCACTTAGAATGTTGGGGCGTGTCAGTATTGCACTGGCGGCATTTGACGATGCCATTGCTCATTTGCTTCGTTATGTTAATTTACACGATGAGATAATTGATACCGACTCACTCATTCGTCCACCGGAAGATCTGCCAATCGTGTTGGGATATCTGGGGGTAGCATACTCACGCGTCGGGGCTTGGGAACGGGCAATCTCTGTCAGTGAGCGAGGGCTATCCATGGCGGAGGCAGGCTCAGGGGGCAGCTTAGATGCAACTACGATCTTTGCTCGCATGCAATTAGCCATGGTCCAAGCCGGAATCCGTAGATGGGATGAATGCCTGAATATCTTATCCCCCATCCCAGAAGTGCAAGATTTCGATGAACTTACCCCACCACTTTATATGGTACTTGGTCTGCGTGGATATGCGTTGGCACAAAAAAATGAGGCCAAAGAAGGTGCCCAACTCATTCAATCTGCCGTCAACTGGGCTGAACAGGTCAGCCACCGCGTATTTCACTACCTGCCCCGATTGTTCCTGGCAGAATGTTTGCTTCTTGCCAGAGAAATTCAACCTGCATTTAGAGAAGTTGAAATTGCTTTACAAGAAGCAAAACAGTTGGGGAATCGCTGGGCTCTGGGCATCGCTTTAAAATTGAAGGCAGACATCAGCTCGCGTTTGCCCAACCCAAACTGGACACAAGTCGAATCCGATCTAATCGACTCAATGCACCTGTTACGACAGATACGCGCACGACCCGATCTGGCACGCACATATCTGTCATTGCGCCGCCTGTACGACCGCGCCGGACAAATTGCCTGGGCGGTGGATTGCCATTTCCGCGCGACCACCATTTTCGACGAACTGGAAATGGACAAAGAACTCCGCTTCGCCCAGGGGAAAGCAGCTCGAGAACGGCAGGGGGCGGTGGTCATTCCCAATTTGCCTTTGAGAGGACCAAATGTAACTATCGAGGTAAACGTGGGGGACGAAGAAAACAACAATTAACTTTCTCCAACTCGCGTATTCTTTCACAAGCGTTAACGCCCGCATTAACGCTTCTTTAGCGCACCCTATGTATGATTGTGACAATACTTAGAGGAAATTGCGTAATTCCTACCTTATCACGGGAGCATATATGCAGCGTGGATTTACCAGCGGTCTAAACAGCAGCCATCTTGAAGCAGGCGAAACGCAGCTAAAGGTTGATAATGTTCGGCTTAACTTTGGCGGCGTTACTGCTTTATTGGATATCAACCTGGAAGTCCGCCAGAGCGAAATACTAGCCATCATTGGGCCAAACGGGGCAGGCAAAACCAGCCTGCTCAATTGTATTAGCGGACTTTACAATCCTCAACGCGGCCGCATTTTTTATTTGAATGGAAATGAGCACGAGATCACCCGTATGAAACCCCACCAGATCGCCCGGCTGGGAATCGCTCGCTCTTTCCAGAACATCGAATTGTTCCGTCATATGTCCGTACTGGACAATTTGCTCTCCGGGGCTCACGTCCACATGCACAGCAGTCTGCTCAGCGGCTTAATCTATTGGGGAGCTGCTCAGCGAGAACACATCCAATTCCGCCGTTTCGTGGAAGACATCATCGACCTTTTAGAAATCGAAGCCATCCGTAATAATACAGTTGGCTCGCTTTCCTATGGCTTACAGAAACGGGTGGAAATGGGACGTGCTCTGGCAATGCGACCTTCTATCTTGTTACTTGATGAGCCAATGGCCGGCATGAACTCGGAAGAGAAAGAAGATATGGCCCGATTCATCCTGGACATCAACGAAGAACACGGCGTAACTATCGTCTTGATCGAACATGATATGGGTGTGGTGATGGACATTAGCGATCGGATTGTGGTACTGAATTTCGGCCAGAAAATTGGTGAAGGTACACCAGATGAGGTTCGCAGCAACAAACAAGTTGTAGAAGCCTATCTGGGTGAAGATAAGAGCGCTTTTCCTCTCAAGTACGGCCAATCCGAAGGCAACAATAACAACGGGAAGGAGTAGTTGACATGCCAGAAACACTCCCCCAATTCTTGAAGCAACACGCTGAAGAAACCCCCGATAAAATCGCCATCCGCTTGCGTGATTATGGCATCTGGCAAGCTGTCAGTTGGAAGGAGTATTACGAGCACGTCAAATATTTTGCGCTAGGATTGATCGATCTGGGGTTGGTGCCTGAAGAGACTATCGCTATTATCGGAGACAACCGGCCTGAGTGGATCATGGCTGAATTGGCCGCTCAAAGCGTAGGTGCTAAGTCCATCGGTATTTACCAAGACTCGGTTGTCAAAGAAATGATCTACATCTTCAACCACGCCGATGTCTCGTTCATTGTGGTTGAAGACCAGGAACAGGTAGATAAAATCCTTGAAATGTGGGATGAATTAAAGGGCATAAAAAAGGTTATATACTACGACCCCAAAGGCCTACGCAATTACACAGAAGACTTCCTGTTGTATTTCCCTGTCATACAGGATTTGGGGCGCAAGTACGAACAGGCCAACTCAGGCTGGTTTGAGGAACGTCTGGCGCAAGGCAGGGAAACGGACCTGGCAATTCTGTCCACAACATCGGGAACTACCGGTGACCCCAAACTCGCTATGCTGACTCATAAATCCATGATCAGCATGGGCAATAACTTAATGACGGTTGACCCGGTCGAACCAGACGATGAATTCGTCTCTTTCCTGCCCCTGGCATGGATCGGTGAACAAATGATGTGCATGTCTTGTGGCCTGCAGATTGGGTTCACAGTTAATTTCCCTGAAGAACCAGAAACTGTCCAGCATGACATCCGCGAGATCGGACCACAAGTCATGTTCAGCCCACCGCGTATCTGGGAAAATCTGGTCAGCCAGGTACAAGTCAAGATCGAAGACAGTACCTGGTTCAAGCAGAAGCTGTACAACTGGGCCATGCCAGTCGGCTATGAGATGGCTGATCTGAACTTCCGTAAGGAAAAACCATCCTTCAGGATGAAGGTCAAATATTTTTTAGCGGACTGGCTCATGTTCCAGGAAATCAAAGATTTGCTAGGGTTGAGGCACCTCAAGAGGGCTTATACAGGGGGAGCAGCTCTGGGCCCAGACGTGTTCCGCTTTTTCCACGCTCTGGGAGTGAACCTGAAACAGATATATGGTCAGACCGAGATTAACGGTATCGCCGTTGTGCATCGCGATGGGGACGTCAAGTTCCAGACCGTTGGTACTCCCATCCCCGAAACGGATATCCAGATCGATGAAAGTGGGGAAATTCTGATGCGTTCACCCGCCATGATGGAAGGTTTTTATCGCAATCCCGAAGCCACCACCGAATCCCTGATAGATGGTTGGTTACACTCCGGCGATGCAGGCTACTTCGACGAAGATGGGCACCTGATCGTAATCGACCGCGCCAAAGACGTGATGACCCTGCACGACGGCACAAAATTCAGCCCGCAGTTCATCGAGAATAAGCTAAAGTTCAGCCCTTACATTAAAGAAGCAGTGGTCTTCGGCGGTGACTGGCCGTTTGTGACAGCCATGATCAACATCGAGTTCCCCAATGTGGGCAAATGGGCTGAGAACAACCAGATCGCTTACACCACCTACACCGACCTGGCACAAAAACCACAGGTGTATAAACTTGTACGCGAGCATGTAGAAGCGTCAAATGCGGATTTGCCTCCAGCCGCTCGCATTCAGCGCTTCCTGCTGCTACACAAAGAACTGGATGCGGATGACGCCGAATTAACCCGCACTCGAAAAGTGCGCCGCAAGCTGGTGGCCCAACGATATGAAGATATTATTTCTGCACTCTACAGCCACAGTCCGCATGTAGAGGTGGACCAGCAAATCACCTATCAAGACGGCCGCACAGCCCGCATCCAAACACGGCTTGCAATTGACACACTGGAGACTGGCGAGTAATCAATGGACCTTTTCATTCAACTCACCCTCACTGGCCTGACCAATGGTGCCATCTTGGCACTGGCCGCACTGGGCTTTGTACTGATCTACAAATCCAGTGACGTGATCAACTTCGCCCAGGGAGAATTCCTGTTGATCGGTGCCTACGTCATCTTTGGCATGATCGCTCAAATCGGTCTGCACTGGACCCTGGGTTTGGCTTTGACTGTCGTGGTTGCCATTGGGCTGGGCGTACTGGTCGAACGGTTTGTACTGCGACCGATGATTGGGGAACCGATTATCTCAGTCATCATGGTGACGATTGGTTTAAGCAGCCTGCTTAAAGCAATTACCTTCACCATCTGGGGCAACCTGCCTAAGGCCTTCCCATCGTTTATCCCCAGCGAACCAGTCAACATCCTGGGCGCCACTGTTGGTGAAGATCGTCTGTGGGCAATTGTGATCGCAATTGCTTTGTTAGGCCTGTTTACATTTTTCTTCCGTCGCTCCAAGGAAGGTATAGCCATGCGCGCGGTGGCAGATGACCAGCAGGCCTCGCTGAGCATGGGCATCAGTGTAAAGAAAATCTTTGCCTGGGCCTGGTCTATTGCAGCAGCCACAGCAGCTATCGGAGGCGCATTGTTGGCAAACATCGTTGGCGTAAGCGGTGACGTGGCGACATTCGGCTTGCGTGTGTTCCCAGTTGTAATACTTGGCGGCCTGGACTCAATCCCTGGCGCAATCATCGGCGGCATCATCATAGGGTTACTGGAACAGTACACTGGCGGCTATATCGGGCAGGGATTGAACCAGGTGCTGCCCTTTGTTGTCCTGATCATCATCCTGATGGTGCGCCCATATGGGTTATTCGGTCAGGAAATCATCGAAAGGGTATAGGTAGCATCCATCAATGAATTCCGGTATTTTTCATTCCACCTACGAAAAAGACATGGCGCTACGCCGCACGCATGCACAGAAGATCCGCATTGTGATCGTGATCGTTTTCATGCTGGTCTTTCCCTTCCTGGCAAATCGTTACTATTTGACTCTTGCAAATCAGGTTGGCATTGCCATCATTGGTGCCATAGGTTTAAATATCCTTGTCGGCTATACGGGACAGATCAGCCTTGGCCAGGGTGGCTTCATGGCCGTAGGCGCATACACAGCTGGCATCCTGACGGCCAACATGGGTATGCCCTGGTGGGCATCTACAATCGCGGCTTGTTTCATGACCGCCCTGGTCGGGACCATTTTCGGCATTCCTTCGTTGCGGTTGAAAGGTTTATATCTGGCTATCGCTACTTTGGCAGCACAAGTCATCATTTTATGGGTTGTAACCCATTGGGATGCATTAACAGGTGGTGTGGATGCATTGGTTGTTCCTAATCCGATGATTTTCGGCATCCGTTTGAACACAGATTTTAATTTCTACTGGATTACCTGGGGGTTAGTGGTGATTGTTACGATTGCAACCGTCAACCTGTTCCGTACACATTTTGGACGCGCCTTTATCGCCATTCGCGATCAAGATATCGCAGCTTCCGTTATGGGTGTGGACCTATTCAAGTACAAATTACTGGCTTTTGCAGTTTCATCCTTCTTGGTCGGGCTGGCAGGGGCACTGACCGCTCACTACCGCAGCATCGTTACATGGGAACGCTTTACAGTGGATGTCTCGGTCACATATCTCGCCATGATCATCATCGGTGGTCTGGGATCAGTTACCGGCTCATATCTTGGCGCGGCTTTCATGACGCTGCTCCCTGTTGTGTTGACCAACCTGGGGCGGGCTGTTAAGACTTCCTTTCCAATCATCGACAGCATTATCCCCTTTATTCAGCAAGGAATGTTCGGTTTGGTCATTATCCTATTCTTAATCCTGGAACCAGAGGGGTTGAATAAAATATGGAAGAATATAAAGGATTACTTCCGTCTGTGGCCGTTCAGTTACTGACCAGTTGGAATAACAGGTGTACAAATCCTACTTACAAGGAGGTGTGTATTATCCAAGTTTCAATAGCATACGCCAGAACGATCGATACTTACTCATGAATCTTCCAAAGGAGGAACAGAATGTCTCGTAAAGTCAAAAGCTTATTCTTTGTGTTTGTAATCGCCAGCCTTGTGCTAACCGCCTGTGGCGGCGGTGGTAGCGGCGGTGGCGATGAACCCATCAAAGTCGGCGCGATCTTCGACCTGACCGGCGCAACCGGCGATGTGGGCACACCATATTCTGAAGGCGTGAAAGGCTACGTGGATTGGTTGAATTCAAATGGCGGCGTGGAGGGCCGGCCAATTGAGTTGATCTCTGCAGATTACGCCTACAAGGTGGATGTAGCCGAGCAGTTGTACACCCAGTATGTCTCGGAAGGTGTAGTTGCCTTCATGGGCTGGGGCACCGGCGATACAGAAGCCATGCGCACCAAAATCGCAGAAGACAAGATCCCCTTCATGTCTGCATCCTACTCCGCAGCTTTGTTGGATATGAGCGCTGCCCCTTACAATTTCTTGATCGGCACCAGCTACTCTGACCAGGCCATTATTGCTGTCCGCTGGGCGATAGAAGATCACGCCGCTATGGGTGGTGAGGGAGCGCCGAAAATCGCCCTAATCCACCACGATAGCCCGTTCGGAACCTCACCTGTTGAGGACGCCAAAGCCTTTGCCGAAGCCAACGGTGCGGAATTCACCAGCCTGGCCATGCCCGGCGGCGTGACCGATTACGTTGCCGAATTAGCCCAGATGCAGACATTCGGTGCGAATTATGTAATAGTTCACACTGTTTCCAGCCCAGCCTCTGTCTTGCTCAAGGATGCACAAAGTCAGGGCTTTGAAGCACAATTTTCACACCACCTACTTCACCGGTATCCGGGCACGAAGATGCAGATGCCTACCTGAAATCCCAGGGCAGTTCCCTGGAGGAGAAAGGTTTGCATTACACCCAGGGTTGGTGGACCATGGCGACCATGGTTGAAGGTATTCGCCGCGTAGTTGCGGCTGGTGATGAAGTAAACGGCGAGAATATTCGTGCTGCGCTCGAATCGATGAGCAACTTTGACACCGGTGGCGTTACTTCCCCGATTTCCTTCTCTTCCTCGAGCCATCGAGGCAATAGCTCCTTACGGTTGTTTTCAGTTGATGGCGGCAAGTGGGTAAATCCCAGCGACTTCATCTGACAACTTGTCGCCCCTACACAAAGGTATTATGCTAACACTCAATAATATCGAAGTTATTTATAACGAAGTCATCCTGGTGCTGAAAGGCATGTCCCTTCAAGTACCAGAAGGCAAAATCGTTGGCTTGCTTGGCTCGAATGGTGCTGGGAAATCTACTACACTCAAGGCCATTTCCGGTCTGCTCAAGCCTGAAGATGGTGAAGTAACCGACGGCTCGATTGAGTTCCTCGGTGAGGTCATCCATCACAAAGATGCCGCCGATATCGTCCGTAAGGGCATCTTCCAAATCATGGAAGGCCGGCGGGTGTTCGAGCATCTCACAGCAGAAGAAAACCTGATCGCTGGTGGTTACACCCGCACAGATGCCAATCTGCGCCCCGATATCGAAATGGTCTACGAATATTTTCCTCGATTAAAAGATCGCCGCCACCAGACGGCTGGCTATCTCTCCGGTGGCGAACAACAGATGCTCGCAATTGGCCGCGCCTTGATGGCTAAACCCAAATTGATGATGCTGGACGAACCTTCACTTGGCCTGGCCCCCCTATTGGTGCTGGAAATTTTCAACATCATCAAACGCATCAATACTGAACAGGGCACCACCATCCTGTTGGTAGAGCAGAACGCCAACCTGACTCTAGGCCTAGCCGATTATGCTTACATCATGGAAAGCGGACGTATCGTGCTCGAAGGCTACCCCGCTGACTTACGCGAAAATGCAGACGTGCGCGAATTCTACCTTGGCCTGACCGAAGTCGGTGCGCGTAAATCATATCGGGATGTAAAACACTACAAACGCCGCAAACGCTGGCTTTCCTAAAGCATGGAACTAAACAAGGTCATCACCCACCTCGCTTCAAACGCCCCGGGATTTGCCCGCCGTTTAAAGGAAGCTGGCCTAGACCCAGGCTCGATTCACTCCGTTGACGATCTGAACGCGCTGCCCGTCATCCGTAAGGACAACTTGGTCGAACTCCAAGCCGCGGAGCCACCTTTTGGCGGTTTCCTGGCCTGCGAGCCGGGCAACCTCAAGCGTATCTTCCAATCCCCTGGTCCCATCTTTGACCCCGAATCTCGTATGGACGATTACTGGCGCTGGAAATCCGCCATGCAGGCCACCGGTTTTGAGCCAGGGGATGTGGTCATGAACTGTTTCGGCTACCACCTGACCCCTGCAGGAGCGATGTTCGAGGAGGGACTGTGGGCAGCAGGCTGTGCAGTCATCCCCGGCGGTATTGGCAATCAGGAACAACAGGTACATGTACTTCACGATCAGAAGGTGATCGGTTACGTTGGTCTGCCATCTTATCTGAAAGCTCTGATCGAGAAAGCTGAAGAACTGGGATTAGAACTATACGTCGAGAAAGCATTTTTCACAGCTGAGCCTCTGCCTCCCTCCTTACGGGCGTGGCTCAGCGAGCATGGTGTGGCTGTTCCCCGCCAGGGGTACGGTACCGCCGAATGCGGCAACCTTGGCTACGAATGCGAAGAAGAAAACGGCTGGCACCTGCCCGAAGATGCGATTATCCA
>WOR8_10002066_pt1 | contig 20091 bp, 20 predicted proteins | sample DeeMarSeWOR38_10_FD_19890 | JGI IMG/M metagenome (IMG submission 19890)
ATATTATGACTTCTGCTCCTTCATCTGCAAGCGACTTGGCCACACTGAATCCAAGACCTCGGGAAGCAGCAGTCACAAGATATGTACGGTCTACCAGATCGAGATCCATAGTTCAAACTAAACCATAGTTCCTGATAAGAAACACGGCAGTGATTATTCCTACATTGAAGCAGGGAGTACAGATTTCTCAGTCCTTGCCCCTAGAGATATCTCAAGATGCAAGAATGCTGAACTCAGACGCTGGAATTCTCGTGGTACTTTGAACTCTCCAACGTTCAGAGCTGTAAGCGCATTCTCAATCTTCCTTATCGACAAATTTCTATTATCTTTTGAATTGAAAGCGATTAGCACTCTGGTGTCCTCAGGATCAGGCATTTTATACACTGATTGACACTTGATGCCTTTGTTCTCAAGAGCGTGCTTAATCTTAGCTTCTATTGCTTTCATTACTCGAATACACCAAGATTTTGTATTGTCCAGCATAGTTAAGCACCTGTATTAATAGCGTAATACTGTGTATTGGCGCGAAATTAGTTCTCGGTATCTCCGAGTGAATATCTTAACACCCAGAATCTTGCTTTCATGCTTCGTTTGATATACGACGTTTGGAAAGGTTGAGCGAGTGTGGGAAAGATGGACAAGGAAGGATTTCGGAAGTATCTGACGGATAGAGAAGAACCTATTCCTGAGGAACAGATTGTTAAGAACATGAAGATGGTAGAAAGATTCGAGGAATTTCTAAAACAGTTTGACAAGACCCTTGAAACTGCAGCTGAGGAGGAGTTTTCACAGTTTTCACAAATCCTGATTAAAGAGGGTACAAACACATACCTTGACTATGCAGGAATATCTCGATATGCATTCTTCATTCAGAACATTGAGCTTTACTTACCAATCCTAGCAATATTCGATGGAGGAGAAGTGATGAACATCCTTCATGAGAGGTTGGGAGAACATGCAGGTGAGGATAAACGTGACAAGATTCTCCCGAAGGATGATTTACCTCCGCTAGGTATGCCAGATACTGAAAAGATGAAGGTCACCCGAGAGGTACTAAAGAGGATGGAAAAAATCCTAGATCCCTCGGACTGTAAGATGATCTTGGCTGATGTTGCGCATGGTCTGCCTCGTGACTTCAGAAAAGGAGAACGAGAGAAGTTCTTGAAAGCTGGAACTATTGACGAGTATCTCAAACAGAAGCGTGCTGCCGTAATTGCGGAGCTTGAGAAACACAGAGATGACGGGACGTTATTCTACAACCAATACATCTCTGACGAAGTTGTTGAGTTTGTGAAGAACCGCCCTGATGTTATGAGTGGTGAAAGAAGGGGGAACACTATCTATCATACCAAGATTCCCTACATGGTTCAGGAGTTTCTTGAGGAGAAAGATGAGAAAATGAAGAGGTACTATGCATGTCATTGTGCATGGGCACGAGAGTCAATCCTTGACGATGGTGTGGATGTGTCGTCAGACTTTTGTCATTGCAGTGGAGGTTTCACGAAGATGCCTTGGGAGGCAGCACTTGATCAGCCACTTGAGTATGACATGGTGAAATCTGTCCTCAAGGGTGATAATGAGTGTAGTTTCGTCATTCATCTTCCTGAGGGTGTTGAATAGATTGATGTGATGATAGCCTCAGGAAACTTCGAGTACGGTACCTTTAGGTTACGTAGTCGTATCGAATTTTTGAAATACTTGATTGATATGTTAGATTGGCGGTTTTACTCTGGTTTGATAGTAGTGATAATGAGATTGATGAGAGGGATAGTTGAATGAAAGCATTTACAGTGAACGTAGGGATAAATACAAGTCCAAGTTGTCTTGGACGAAGCGCTCCAATCTATGCGAATGGGACATTTGATTATATACCAATTCCATCCGATAATGAACGGGATCCCACATATGAGGAATTAGGATTGTCTTCAACTTTTGAGAGAATGAATATCCTACATAGAATCAACGAACATGCCCATCATGATCCAGAGTTTATTACATATACCTATGGTGACTTTCCTACTCTTACAAGAACATCCCACTTGAAGAATATCAAACGCGGTGACTTACTCCTTTTCATTTCATCTCTGAAGAGAACCAAACATGAGCGTTTGGGACCAAGTTTCATGAAATGGATACATCCTAATCGAGGCATGTATCTGATTGGTATGTTCGAAATTACTGGAATTCTGACGAAAGATGGAGAGGCTTATCGCAGGAAACTGGGCCGTGAAGCCTACAAGAAGAATCCTCATTATAGGAGACTGATGAGGTATAGTGAGGATGAGTCTTGGATTTTCAAAGGTTCCAGTCGTTCCTGTTTGTTCCCTGTAGCAGTTCCACTAAAGATTCGTGATGTATCAAGATTATTTGGGATTAGTCCTTCTCAATCCGAACGAACCGAAACAGCCCAAGTCAGCTCCTATACTCGAGTTGCGAGAGAGATTCTGGATATTCAATACCTCGAGAAGATAGTAAAAAAGAGATGTCCTAGTGTGGACATCCTTCCAGAGTAGAATTGTATTTGCATAGAACTAAAGAATAAGTAGTGGTCGGGACAGTCGGATTCGAAACCAGCAACCAATTTAGCTGTATATCAAACACCAAATATCGCCTTCATAGTAGTAGTGTGATTAGTTTTCAAAGCCTAGATCCACTTCTTTCGTCTAAAGTATAATGCTAAAATTATACCTAGAAAAGCCATGATGAATAGCAGAAATGGGTAGCTCCAAGGTATTTCAAGTTCGGGCATGAATCTGAAGTTCATGCCATATATGCTAGCAATTAGAGTGAGTGGGATGAAGATTGTAGATATTACAGTGAGAACCTTCATAACTTCGTTCAATCTGTTACTCACATTTGAGAGATAGATATCCATTATTCCTGTCAGAGTTTCTCGATATGTTTCTAGAATATCATTGATTTGGATAACATGGTCATTGAGGTCTCTGAAGTACAGTTGTGTTGAGGCTTCTATCAAACTAGGACTTTCACGAAGCAGTTTGTATGAGATGTCTCTGATGGGCCAGATGTTTCGTCTCAGTGTTATTATGATTCGTTTCAATTGATGGATTTCCTGCAGAGTTTCTTTTGTGGGTGATTCTGCGACTTCATCCTCAAGTAATTCGATTCTTTCACTCAAATCATCAAGGATGACAAAATAACTATCAGTGATAAGATCGACAAGTGAGTAGGTGAGATAGTCCGACTTGCCTTTTCTGACTCTTCCGAGGTTGTTTGAAACCCTATTCTGAACTTGCTCAAAAAGAGATTTTTCGGATTCTTGGAAGGATACAACGAAATTTTTACCTAACAAGAAACTAAGTTGCTCTGAAGTCAATGTTCTGGTGTCATCATTATATTCAAAGGACCGGAGAATGATGAAGATATAATCTGATATCAGTTCTACCTTTGGTCTTTGTTGAGTGTGAACAATATCCTCAAGAATAAGAGGATGTATTTTGAAGTTTGAGCCAATCTTCTGAATCAAATCGATATTATGAATCCCTTTAATGTGAATCCATCTCACAATATCTGGCCTTTCTAATGGAACACATTCGTCCCAAACTACTGCCTTTTGTTCAGTAAACTCATCCTGATTAAAGTCGATTATTGTGATAGTTGGCTCTTGGATGAACTTCTCTCCTGTGTGGACCAATGTTCCAGGTGGTAATCCGACCTTAGCCTTGTGCCCATCCATAGTTTCCACGATGTATTATGGAAACCCTCAATCTTATTGATATTCGTATAGGAAGAAAAAATGGTCGGGACGGCCGAATTTGAACCGGCAACCGATGGATTTACAGAAATTTCTTGTGTGCCTTCTTTTATAAGGAAAGATTTGGATAGTTAATTGATTGAGAGATTAAGTAGAGAGTACCTTCGGTTCTTTCTTGTTGTGATTGATTGAATTGTTGTTGCAAGATGGAAGTATTCTGTAAAACCGAAATGTTCCACTTTACCATTTTTCCCAATTAGAAGATGATGAAAATGATAGAGAAGTCACTAAAGCAAAGAAGGGTATGTGTGAACTGTGGAGGAATCTCGTTTACCGAAGATTATGTCCGGGGAGAGAAAATCTGTACTTCGTGTGGACTTGTCCTATCAGAGCGTACTGCAGATACAGGTCCGGAATGGAGAGCATTTACAACAGAAGAGAGGAATGCAAGAGCAAGAACAGGAGCACCAATGACTCTCACCATAGCTGACAGGGGTCTTTCAACTGTAATTGACTGGCGAAATAAGGATGCAAGTGGTAGAGCACTTACAAGCACCACACGTGCGGCTATCTACAGAATGCGTAAGTGGCATATCAGAAGCAGGCTTCATGATTCTCAACATCGAAACCTTGGTATCGCAATGAGTGAGATGGAGAGACTCTCCTCCCAATTAGGAATTCCACGTGATGTTAGAGAAACTGCAGCATTGATGTACAGAAAAGCACTAACAAAAAGACTTGTGAGAGGAAGAAGTATTGAATCGGTTGTTGCTGCTTCAGTTTACCTTGCTTGTCGAATCCACCGGATTCCAAGACGACTTAGCGAGATTGCGGCTGAAACCAATGTTGATAGAAAACGAATTGGTCATTCAGTTCGTTCAATTGTTTCGAGAGTAAATATTGATGTACCATTAGCTTCAGCAAAAGACCTGATTCCAAGATTGTCATCAGATCTTGTTCTTGAAGGAAGAACTGTGAAGAAAGCTACTGAGATAATTAGAGATGCAGAGAAAAAGTTCGTAACTATAGGAAAAGATCCTGGAGGAATTGCAGGGGCTGCACTCTACATAGCCGGAATAATTGAAAATGACAGACGCACCCAGAGAGAGATTGCACATGTTTCACGGGTCACAGAAGTGACAATTCGTAATCGTTACAAAGAACTCGTTCGAGTCCTTGATATCTCAATCAGTGTTAACTCATAGTAATGACACTATGTTCACTAGAAGGACTCGTGATATGATTTGAAAAAGTCATCTGGACCCAACCGTATCGTTTCGACCAAAGTTTCATGCCCAAGTTTATTATCGATTACCTCAGCCATGTGAGCACCAGTAACGTACCAGAGTCGATCTCTATCACTCATTCTTTCAATAGTTTTCCAATCGTCTTCATGAAGCGGGCTATCAGCTCGAACTTCTAAATCTGTAAGGATATCAAAATACATTGAAACACGTTTCTTTCTTGCTCGATCATCTAGGAATAGTATGTAATCCCGATTGCTCAATACGTTACTAGACTTTCTTTGTTTCAGAGTAGAATATACTGCAAGACCTTCCATGTGTGTACAATACTTGATGACATCGCATAACTGATTGGTCCGATTAATTTCAGAAAGGTCAAAAATCGGATTGTAAGCTGTATATACTACATGATGAAGTTCGTGCATCGACATGAAAAGAATTTCACGTGGGTCTTTTTGAAAGTCAGGATGACCCAAGTTTAGTAATGCATAGCCATCTGATACAATTCCAATATCATATCCTAGGATAGCGAAAAGAATACTTCTCAAATTCGTGCCTTCAGGAAAATGATTCCAGAGATCTCGCAAGAGTTTGTTGAATGTGTATGTTTCATTATGAATATAGGTTAAACTGTCCTTTACATAGTCTATCAAATTACCGTCTTTTGATAATTGTTTCAGAATATCTTTCCAAAACAGACTAATACTTTTCTCAGTGTTTCGTGTTCTGAGTGCATGTTTGTGTGTCTTAATTGCGGCTTCGTGATTGATGATCCCAACTAATGACTCCTTACTTGGTCGTGAGAGATATTTGATTAGTGGCACAATGAATGATGTGTCAATTTTCACTGATAAGGTCATGAATGAATCACTCGTTTTCAAAAAAGTAATGAGTTTCCATGGATGTTGGTCAGCCGGATTCATTATCTCGTCATTTGAAAGGTATTATAGAATACAAGAACAGTCTATAATTACCTTCTGATTCAACACTTGGAAGGATTATAATTCTGATTGAGTAACAAAGAATTAGTTGGTCGGGACGGCCGGATTTGAACCGGCAACCGATGGATCTACAGTCCATTGCTCTGCCAGATTGAGCTACGTCCCGTGCGGTTCGATTGCAACTCGAGTATCAATAAAAGGATTACTCAGCAGTCAATAAAGGCGTGAAAGAATCTGCTTATAGGTCTGTCAGCAAGAGCACGATACATCATTCTGGCGGTTGGAACCTTGACAAAGTATGAAGAATTAATCAAAGAACGTCGTGAACTCTTGAAAGCTCATGATTATACTGCGATTCCTCCTGAGGATTGGTGGGAGCCTGACCAACGAAAGGGTGTTGCTCCACCCCCGCTTGAGAAACCCTACGATGAAGATACAATACTGATTGATTTGGTCAATCCCGAGGAGTTCAAGATCGGAAAGATTCCCTTAATTGATGCCATATCAAACCGAGAGAGTAGACGTGCCTTTACTGAGGAGTCATTGACCTTGGAAGAGTTTTCGTTTCTTCTCTGGGCAACTCAAGGAGTCCGTCAGATAGATGAGAATAAAGTATGGACAAGACGGGTTGTACCGTCTGGTGGTGCTCGTCAACCATTTGAAACATATCTCCTTGTCAACAATGTTGAAGGTATTGAGAGAGGAATCTATCGGTATCTACCAATAGAACACAAACTCATTCTTGTTTCTGAAGACCTTCCTAGTGCTGACGATCTCATGGAGAAAGCTTGGTTCCAGAAATTCATTGGAAAGTCTGCAGTTGTCTTTGTGTGGGTGGCAATTCCTTACAAGATGGAATGGCGATACAGCATCATAAGCTACAAGGACATCCTCATTGAGGCGGGACATATCTGTCAGAATCTGTATCTTGCATGTGAGGCGATAGGTGCTGGTACCTGTGCAATAGCAGCCTATGAACAGAAAGTAGTAGATGGACTTCTTCAGATTGATGGTGAGAATGAGATCACCGTGTATCTTTCACCTGTTGGTAAGGTGTCATAGTCTTCAGCAATGTTGAAAGGGCTGTAATACACCACATACAGTCGGAGGAAAAAGCCAGCTGAAAAGACCCATCGAGTCGACCTTTCCAATTGCACAGGTAAACAGGATAGCTGAGAAAGAGTCGACTGGTTTTGGAAGACGTCACTATAGACCAGTCTATGTCATGCATAAATGGTGGGCCCGAAGACTTGGGTCGGTATTCAGAACTATCCTACTCTATTCTCTTGCTGATGACAAGCTTGACGGATGGAGTGGAAACCCGGACAGTCTCTGGGAGTTCTATGCTAGGGATGTCGAGTTGAATGGGAAAATAGTACTTGATCCGATGATGGGGGGTGGAACAACGGTAGTTGAAGCACTCAAGCTTGGGTGTAAAGTGATTGGGGGAGACCTCAATCCTGTATCATGGTTCTTGGTGAAGAAACAAGTTGATGATATTGATCCTAATCTCTTGGAATCAACACTTCAGAAGCTGGAAGATGATTTAGGAACGGAGCTAAGGCAGTACTACAAGACAACTTGCCCCGAATGTAAGGAAACCGCTGAAGCAATCTACTATTTCTATCACAAAGTGAGCTCATGTTCTAAATGCGCAAATGAAATTCCCCTAATGCGCAATTTATTCCTAGCCAAGAGCCCAACTGGGACTGGTGATATTGTGGTCTGTCCACAATGTTGGAACGTTTTTTGGACCAAAAACGCACAAAATTTGACCACGTGTTCAAAATGTAGTCAAAAATTCACCCCTATTGGAGTTTCTTTCACCAAGGGACGTAGGTTTACGTGTCTTGATTGTGGTCATAGTGAGAGCATAGTTGATGTGGCGAGAAAATCTGGTAGATTTCAAGAAGGAATGTATGCCATTGAATTCTATTGCAAACACTGTGACGAATCAAAAAACAAGAAGTTGTCGAACGGAAGAGGGTACAAATTTCCAGATGAAAGTGATAAGAAACTCCTGAAACAGGCTAGTGAAGAATACCAAAGCAAGGCTAAGAGTCTACCAATTCCGGACACCTTGATTCCGGAGGGTGTTGAAACAAGACGGGCTTTGAATCATGGATACAAAAGGTTCAGTGACATGTTCAGTTCCCGACAGTTATTGAACCTTGGAAAGATCCACCGCTGGATTCTTGGGATTGAGGACTGGAATCTCAAGGAGTTCTTCCTCTTGGCGTTCTCAAACAGTCTGAAGTATAACAACATGTTCGCAAAGTATAATGCAACTAGGGGATTCATCACAGATATCTTCCGAACACACTCATTCTCACCTTCAATGGCACCAGTTGAAGCCAACTGCTATGATATCACAAAGGGACGAGGGGCCTTTACTGCTTTTGTTAATCTAGTAATTGAGGGTAAGGAGTATTGTAGACACCCGTTCGAAAGAGTTCATGATGGAAAATCAATGAAAAAGATAGCACTTCAGTCCAAAAAATCACCAGAAATCACCAAAAAACCCCAGGAATTGACCAAGGACGCAGATGTGATGTTGGTATGTGGTTCTTCAGAGCATCTTGAGGTTCCGGATGAGTTTGTAGATGCTATAGTGACCGATCCACCATACTATGGAAATGTGATGTACTCAGAACTTTCCAACTTCTTCTATGTCTGGTTGAGGATTGGACTCCGTGAACGGTATGATATCTTCAAGGACCCACTTGTTTCAGCTGATGATGAGGTGATTGAAAACAGACAGCAGGGAAAGGGAAAAGATGAATTCATTCAGGGATTGACCAGAGTTTTTTCAGAGTCCCATCGGGTACTTTCAGATGATGGTATTCTTGTGTTTACATTTCACCACAAAAAGCAGGAGGCATGGGGTGCAGTCCTCCGAACCATTCTAGATTCAGGTTTCTATGTGACAACCACCTATCCAGTACGGAGTGAAATGAAAGCTTCCACCCACTTACATGACTTGGAGAATATTGTGTATGACATGATCTTTGTCTGCAGAAAGAGGATTGAGGAAACAACCCCTAAATCGTGGAGTTCTATCAAGAAATCGATTGAAAAATCTGTGACAAAAACAATTACTCGCCTACGGAGCAACGGTGAAACACCGAGTTCGGTGGATACTTTCGCAATAATACTAGGGAAGTGTCTGGAACTCTACTCGAAACACTATCCAAGAGTGATGGATGGTGACCAGATAGTTAGTCCTGAGGTGGCCTTGGAATCAATTGAGGACCTGTTGGGGGGTTTATAGCACCTCTAACGCACAATATTGTATGAGATCGACACGGACACTTCGTACTTGGGACAAGGCTCAAAGTGATTTTGTAGAGGTTCCTGTACAATATCCCCCAGATACAACTCTGTCCTGTGTCGAATGTCGGTACTATGACTCGGAAGCAAGCAGATGTAACGGAGTTGGTTCTTCTCAATATGAGCGGAAAATTCCCTTTCCGGGTTATGTACCGAAAGGTAGAGAGTGCGCAGTACGGCTCCCTCCGGACTTACTTTCTTTTGTATAAATCAGATAAATTGAGCTAGTTCTGGCAAATATCCTGTTGCCAAAAAGATGCAGATCACAAGAAAACAGACTGTAAGAAATGCAACTAGTATGTCAGTGACTCTCCAAGACGAATTTCTGAGATATGAACGACCAGTTCCATATCCAAAACCTCTCCCATCCATTGACATTGAGAGTGAGTCCACTCGAGAGAGTGCTGAAACTAATAATGGGAAGAATGTATACTGGATTGTACGTATTATCTTCCCGAGTCCTGTCACCTCAGGGGTAATTCCTCTAGATTTCTGAGCCATCCGAACTGTGTGGTTCTCCAGATCGAATAGAGGGAGAAATCTCAATGCAATAACAAGAGAAAAGCTGTACTTGTAAGGAATCCGAAGTCTGGTAAGGGAGTGTGCTAATAGTGTTGGGTCAGTGACTGAAACGAAGAGCATACTTGAGAAGATAAGTAGTAGGAACCTGCTTGCTATAGCAAGACCACGCACAATCCCAAAGTCAGTGATGGGAAAAAGGGGGCCAAAATCACCAATTTGAGGTATGAGAAATCCTAGAAGAACTCCGTTCGTTGTGACCAATACTTGGACTAGTAGGAGTAATACAGAGAATATGATGACGAACTTTGTCCTTCCTTTTGTCAAGCGTATAGGGACTCTAGCCACGAAAAATCCAATGAAGATTATGAGTAGTAATACAACACTGAGTCGCCAGCTAGGATACACAATGATACCAATCATCAAAATAATCAATGCGAACAACTTGAGGGCTGGGTTGAGTCTATGCAAAAAGGTGTCATTCTTGACAAACCCAAATCTGGAGGTCAACTAGGGCTGCACCTCCAAGCTTGCATATTCTTTGTAACCAATGTTTTCTAATCGTTCAAAGACTTGGACAGGAGAGCCATCAAGAAGGATTGATCCACTCTCCATGAATATGATGCGGTCGCATTGGTTTCGGACAAAAGTTGGATTGTGAGTGACGATGAGAACAGCTCCACCTCGTTCGACTGTTTTAATCACTATTTCCGTGATGAACTTACGACCTTCTTTGTCCTGTCCAATGAATGGTTCGTCAAGCAAAAGAACCTCAGGACCATGGACAATTATTGAACTCACATTAAGACGTCTTTTCTGTCCGTGACTCAGCGAGAAAGGATTTCTCTCATCAAGACCAGTGAGTCCAGCCCGTTCAAGACTTGCCTTGCTCAGCTCGAGCTTGTCGGATGTGTCCAATTCCAGAGCCTTTAGCGTCAGAATCTGCTCGTTCCACACGGTTTTTTCAAAAATCTGATGATTTGGATTCTGAAACACCATTGCAATGTGATGAGCTATCTCTTTTGCGTTCACTCTTCCGAGAGATGAGTCTTTGAAACTGATAGTTCCGCTCTCTGGCGCAAGTAATCCACCGAGTAGCCCAAGAAGCGTGGTCTTTCCAGACCCATTTCCCCCCATCAAGGCGACTATCTCACCACTTTCGATTCCCAGTGTCACATTGTCAATCACAGTCCGGTTTCCATATGAGAACTTGAGATTCTTGGCTGTTACAAGAGGTGAGTGGGAGTCATCTGGTGTTCTTGTTGATGCCTGTGTTGAATCTTTGTGTTCTGAAGCGGAAAATGGATGGATACTTCCATTTGTCAGGGTCAGAATTTTGTCAGCGACTGGTTTCACCGCTGAAAGATTGTGTTCAATGACTATGACACCGATACTTTGGTCCTGTAGATTCCTCAATATCTGTCGTAGTTGTAATACACCTTGCGGGTCAAGACTTGAAGAAGGTTCATCCAGTATTAGGAAGTCAGATTTGCAAGCCGTCATTGATGCTATAATGATTCTCTGCTTTTCGCCACCTGACAATTCAAATGTTGGTCGATGATAGAGATGTTCAGAGTCCACAGACTTCAATGATGAGTTGACCAGAGCTGATATCTCATCCACTTCTATGCCATAGTTTTCGGGACCAAAAGCCACCTCATCAGAAACTTGGAGGGTACAGATTTGGCTCTCCGGGTCTTGCTGTACCAGTGAAACCTGTCTAGCGACCTCAGCAATGTGTAGTTCAGCTATGTCGGAGTCATCGATAAGGACTGAGCCTGAAAAATCACCCTGAACACTTCGAGGTATGAATCCTGACAGACACTTAGCAAGAGTGGACTTTCCTGAACCTGTGGGTCCTGTAATGACAACAATCTCTCCTCGTTTTACCTGAAGACTCAACGAATCTAAGACTGGAGTAGTGCCATCGTATGAGAAGGTTAGGTTACGCGCTTCGAGCATGTTGTCCGCCTAGTATACTTGAAGTGTGATGACCTGTCGGACCCAGAGTGAGCCGTCGTATTCTGCTGCGATGAGCCACAGACCATCAGAGTTAGTGGTCAGCAGAAGTCTGTCATCAGTCATCACGTCATTGAGGTTAAACTCTACATGATAGCCATCACGAGCCATCACTCTGAGACCTGTCGCTTCCGGAAGAGGATCTGCTTGTTGGAGTATCACACTGAGTAGAACTCCAGTATAGTTTGCTGGTGGGAGATGGATATAGGAACCGATGAGCTCAGCCTCGATGGTCACGGTGACTCCAGAGTAGGTTTCGATATTGAATGAATAGGGACTCTCCACAAGACCCACCACATCACAAGAGTTGGGGTCTGATATCAACGGTCTAACAAAACCAACGTAGTAGGACACACCCAGCACCATGAAAAGAATCAATGCAACAGCTGGAATATTTCGTCTGTGGAGGACTGATCTCTTCCCTTTCTCCGGAAGTTCGCTTCGCATGGTGGGAAATCTGTCCTGGATTACACCTGTGTCATTGAGAAACTCTAGAGTTTCCCAAGCAAAGAACCCTGCAAATATCACTCCTGAACAGAACGCGAGAAGGGATATCACCATGATATAGAAATCAGGAGCACCTGCAAAGTAGAACAGCTGAAACACAATGACATTGGAGGCAGATGATATTCCTGCACCAAGCCACCATATCACTCTGGAGTTTCCAGTCAAATCTTGGTCGTTTCTTGCGAATAGACCCGTGATATCGATGATGACACCCTGAATGAGTGAAACTATCACTACAACAATCCCGTGGGTACTCCCGGTGAACATCTCTACCGTTCCCTTCAGGAGACCGCCCATGGTGCCCACACCGTTCTTTGGGACAAGCACTCTCATGAGGACTATCCAGAACACATGGAGTCCAGCCATGAACTGACCAGCTCCAAAGGGAACACCGAGAGAGAGATTGATCAGGTTGCCTAGGTACCCAACAAAGGTGCTAAGAGACCCTCCCAAGGCGCTGAGGATGGCTATCATCACTATCTGTCGGGTGAGAACCTGTCCAGAAGTGCTCATCCTGGTATCACCTCAATGAAGGACACGAATCTTACCCATCTAGCTCCTGCTGAGGGATATACATGATAGCCCATCCCAGGGGATGATGTTTCAAGACAGTCATCGTTGCTGTAAGCCTCGTCAGCAGGGAGCATCACTAGACGCATACCATCGGTCCAGTCCAGAACATTGGTCCCATTTAGACCAAAAGCTAGGACTATGTCACCTTGGATCTCGTACCAAGAAGCATTGGGATACGCATTGTCATAGGAGAAATCTTGAGAGTATCCATCAAAGGCAGTGATTCTGATTATATCGGAGATCCCCATACCTCCCACAAGCTCCACAAGGTCTGCTATTCCTACCCCTCTGTAGAGTCCATAACCTCCCCAGTTGTCGAACTGGTTTTGGAAGGAGCTCCATCCCTCAACAGGGTCCATCTCAATCAGGTCTGTCAGTGACAGTGTAACATCTGCATCAGGTCCTCGTACCGCTATCCTGTCACGCTCCAGACTTGGTGAACTAAGCAACACTGGAGTAATCTCCACTCCTGTTTCAGTCACTGTCACGTTCACAAAGTGGTGGATTCCACCTTCCTCCTCGCTGGCATAGAGGCTGGCGCCTGCCCCCCCGGTTATCACATAGCGTACACCGTTCCGCACACTTTGATTATACATGTGTATGTGTCCGGCGAACACTGTGTTGACACCCTGAGCCTCGAACAGGGTCATCAATCTCTCTGCAGTCGTTTCGTTCAACATTGCATGTTCAGAGTCCAATCTGGGATCAAACGGTGGTGTGTGTGTGAAGACGAACTTGATGTCAGAATCAGATTGCGAAAGGTCAGTTTCAAGCCAAATCAGCTCATCTTCTATAACGTCATTCGTAGAAGTGTTGAAGACTGTGAAATGAGCTGTTCCAATGTCAAATGAGTAGGAAGAAGAGCCAAAATGGTCTAGATATCGATTTCCACCACCATCCCGAATATCATGATTGCCTGCTGTTGTATAGACAGGAGCAGTGAAGAGTTCGAGTGCAGAAACAACCTCATCATATTGGGCAGCTTGTCCGAAAGGAGTTAGATCTCCACAATGAAACACGAAATCCGGTCGTTGTAGATTGGAGATTACTGCAATTTCGATGATTCCATCTTGGTAACCTTGAGAGTCGCCAAATACATAGAAGTTGAGTATTGAGTCATCCTCAGTGCCTAGGAGTTGATACAGACCAATAATGGACACACTAGCCACTAAGACTATTGCCAATACAGCTATTGCGTATTTCTGCTGGTCCATCTCAACACCCGATATGTTTGACTGTATACTTCGGTACTCAGCGTAACCTCGTTAAGAACCTTAGGGAGTCTGAATATTCGGGTGATTAGTCAACAGGGATGCCATTTTCGCGGATGTTCTCTGAGATTGACATGAGTTCGTCATTGTTCCGCCATATCGCAGTCTGTTTGAGTGTGTCAGCCACGGTCTCGATGAACTGAATCTCGATTTCAGGAATCCTCTTTTCATCAGTGAGATTTAGGTATGTTTCAAGCAGAGCCCAACACATCTTCCTTTTTCTGACATCATAGATGGGATCAGTATCCAGAATACTAGCTGCAGTGCCGCCTATATCCAGAATCCAAGAGTCTGGGCGTGTTTCCTCATAATCCACTCCATAGATTCTTCCATTATGGTGGATGAAGTTCCGAAGTCTAGGGTCACCCTTAATCATGTCATGAGCACTATGATAATTGTAATACCACTCAGCCAGCATATCTATGAGTGCAGGCTCAAAGGTTCTGTTCAGAACATCAACAAGTGGTTCTCCTGCGATATAGTCCATGAGAATTACGCCATCTCGAGCAGTCACTACCTCAGGAACTGCTAATGACTTCTCCCAACTCGATTTCAGGATTTGAAGTTCAATATCGAACTTATCAACTACAAACATCTTTGCTACTACTTCAAGTGGTTTGGTGGTGCTCGAGGTTGTAATCTCAAGCCGAACAACTATGTTTTTCCTGCTCTTCAGACGCTCGAGTGATAATAGTGAAACATCAGGACCATATTGCTCAACCAGAATCTCTTCTAGTGTTGTGATTCTGTCAGGGTTGAGTGTGGTGTCATCAACTCCTGTGGGTATGGTTGGAAACCACTTTGATAGGTCCATGTCACTGAAAAACGGCACTTCGATGCTATTAGCCTACCGCCGTTGCCCGAAACTTAGAAAATCATGGACATCAATGGTGTCCATGATCAATGTTCGGTTCCTGCTTCACAGAGTCCGCTCTCCCTAGACTCATGGAGTCTTTTGAGAGTCTTATATCCTCTCTACAGGCGTTTTCGGTCTCCGACCAACTGGCGGCGACCAGGTTCAATGCGGCATTCAGGTCACGGTCTATCTGTAATCCGCACTGTTCGCAATCATAATCCCTCTCTGAGAGGGATAGTTCCTTCTTCCTGTGTCCACAATGTGAACATAGCTTGGAGGAGGGAAATGTTCTAGGAGCTACAATGAGCTCAGAGCCGTACCAGCGGCACTTATACTCCAGCTGTTTCCTGAACTCGTGAAATCCTGCGTCTGTAATTGCTCTGGCCAACCTTCGGTTCCTCAACAGTCCTGATACGTTCAAGTTCTCAATCACCACTTTGCCGTGGTTCTTGGCAAGATAGGTCGTGAGCTTGTGTAGTGTGTCCTGTCGGATGTTGAACACTCGAAAGTAGGTTCTTGCAAGCCTGAGCTTTGCCTTTTCGTGATTCTTGCTCCCCTTCTTCTTTCTGGACAGACTCCTATGGAGCTTTCTGAGTTTTTTCAGTCTTCTATCTAGAGCCTTGGGGTTTGCAAAGGTGGTTCCGTCAGAGAGTGTGGCCAGAGTCTTGATTCCCAAGTCCACACCCACAGATTGCCATCTGACTGGAAACGAATCTGGGATTTCCTCTTGCACCGTCACGGACACAAACCATCTATCTGCCCTTCTTCGCACTGTGGCTGAGAGTATTCGTCCCTTGTAGTAGACTTCCTTCTTCTCCTTGATTCTGACCTTACCGATGCGTGGGAGCTGAATTGATCTCTCATGAAACCTGATGATTCCAGTTAGTCTAAAGCTATCCCTGACACCTCTCTTCTTGAATCGGGGAAATCCTACTCTTTTCTTGGACTTTTGTCCTCTGTAGAAATTCTGAAATGCCCGATGAAGGTCTCTCAATGCCTCCTGGGGTGCACACTTGGAACATTCATACATCCAAGGGAACTGTGTTTTCTTCAAACTATTCAATTGTTTGTGCTGTTTCATGGCATTGGTGTACCTGTCTTTTCCCTGATTTGTCCTGAAAAGCTGAATACGTTGTTCGAAACCCCAGTTGTAGGCAAAACGAGCTATTCCTGCATGCTGGGCAAGGTGTGATTTCTGAAAGTTGTTAGGGTCAAGTTCGTACCTGTAAGCTCTCTGAATCAACACGACATAAGGTACCGAACCGAGCTATTAAGCCCATACAAGACATGGACTTGGTTTAACTGCTGGTCTCATCGATGTCCAAGTTTGACCGAGAATTTTGCGAATGTTGATGACCCCGACCAATCAGGTTTTAACGTGTCGGGAGAAAAGGGTGATGAGCTTCGATGACTGGTAGAACATGTCCCACAGAAAAGAACAAGGATCGATGCGGATGCTCGTATCCGGGATGCTCTAGGAAAGGGTATTGCTGTGACTGTCTTGATTATCACTGGAAACACAAAGAGCTTCCAGGTTGTCTCTTCCCTCCGGAGGCTGAAAGGACCTATGACAGGTCTCTAGAATACTTCTTAGATGTCTGGAACAAGAAGCTTGGCAAGAAGTGATTATTCTAGCAAGAGATTAAGTGCAATCTATGTCATATCAACAGTGGGTAGGTCTGGTTGAAGCAATGGCAAAAGGGACTATTGTTGATGATTAGCAGTTTCGTTGTCTGGATGGTTGCAACTTCATGGCGATTCTGGTATGTGATTGATGTACATCCAGAGCTTGGAATTGGAGAACCAATCTGGGTGATTGACCCTGTCGGATTCATGATCATCTCAGCTCCATTGGGAATCCTATTCTTCATCGGGTTTCTAGCATTCTTTGGGGATTTGCTACCAAAACATCAGTAGGTATCAACAGAAGTGCTTAAGTGTCAAGCAACAAAAACGAGTTTGGGGCGCGTAGTCTAGTCTGGATAGGGCGCCAGCCTTCGAAGTTGGATGTCCCAGGTTCAAATCCTGGCGCGCCCGCCATTATCTATTGGATTCTCTCACTCTCTAGAACGAGAATAGTGACTCTTTACCAGCATATCATTGAAGATCTCGGTCTTACAATGGCTAAAATCTAGGATTTGTGGTAGTTTGCCGAAGAGGGGAACACCCTCGCCAAGGAGAACTGGAACCCTTGTTATTATCATCTCGTCAATCAAATCTGCTTCAAGAAAACCCTGTATCGTGATCCCACCATCAATATACAGGTCTTGGTGTCCAAACTCTTGTAGCTGTTCTACCAACTCCTTGGGACTTCCCTTGATTATCTCGACCTTTCCCTGCAAGTCTTCTGGTAGTTCGGGTTTTCCTCTACTTACTACATAGACTGGCCTGTCATATGGCCAAGGATCAAAGGACACGACCTTTTCGAAGGTCTTCCGTCCCATCACAACCGCATCTATGCCACTCATGAACTCAACGAACCCAAAGTCACTCTTTTCCGGGTTTGGAATCTCATTGAGCCAGTCAATTCCTCCGTCACGTGTGGCAATGAATCCATCTAGACTGGTTGCTATGTAGACATAGTTTGTCATCGAAATCTCCAGGTTCCTCGGTTACAACTCCACAGATAAGGTTCCGGAAAGGTCCTATTTCAGATTGGCTTCTCGATGAGCTCTATCTCATAGTCAGTGTTTGTGTTCAAAGCTGTGCAGCTGAACCCCTTGGGAACTATCAATTTTTCCAGAGGGTTGTCCTCTAGGTTAACCTCATACATGTCCTCACAGTAGGTGAGGGATCGTAGGTCCACGCACTTCAACTGGTTCTCACTCAGGTTCAGACCATTGAAACCCTTCAAGTCCTTGAGAGGGGTGAGGTCAATGGTCTTCAGTGGGGTCTTGTTCAGGACTAGGGAGAACAGGCTCCCACACTCAGCCAGGGGCGTCAGGTCAATATTCTCAAGAGGGTTGTCCCCAATGTTCAGGGTCTTCAGACGAGAGCACTCTGCAAGCGGCCTAAGGTCAAGCTCTCTGAACCTGTTTCTGTTTATTGTGAGAATCTCAAGGCTTGGACAGGACTCCAGAGGTGAGAGATCCAATCTCTCCAAGTGATTGTACGATATAGACAGTTGCTCTAGGGTTTCCGACCTGCTCAGGGGGTCTAGATCTATCCTTTTCAGTTGACATCCTGTCAGACGAAGAGCCTTCAGCTCACTCCAGTCAGCCAAGGGTTTCAGATCAATCTCACCAAGGGGGTTGTAGGAAAGGGACAGTCGTTCTATCCCACACTCTGGTCCAAGCTCATTAAGATTGACCGCTTTCAGTTGGTTATGACTCAGGTCCAACCAGGTCAGTTGCGGACTTGAACGCAAGGGAATGAGGTCTATCTGTTTCAGACTATTTCGGGTCAGGGAAACTCGTTTCAGATTTTTACGGTCTGAGAGAGGTGAGAGGTCTATCGAAATTACCTCAATCTTGCTGATTGATGCACGTTCAGGGTCTGTTCCTATTGATTTCTTGATTAAAGACCCATCAGATAATTGACAAGTAAGCATGACATCAGTCAATGCCGTTACTTCCTAGTCTATTACGCAGTCTCCATGAGTTTTCTCATCTTTGTCTCTGTTGGTTTCTTGACCACACCTCTATCTGTGATTATCGCATCCACAAGCTCAGGAGGTGTCATATCAAAGGCAGGGTTGTATACCTTGGCATCAGGTACTGTGACATATTGTCCATTTATCATACGAATCTCATCAGGATCACGTTCCTCAATGACCACATCTTCAGGATCAGTTTCCATATCAATTGTTGATACTGGAACTACTGAATAGAAGGGGATTTTGTGGTGTTTTGCTGTGATGGCCATAGTGTAAGTCCCTATCTTGTTGATTACATGTCCTGTTCGTAGAATCCTATCAGCACCGACCACACAACAGTCGACTCGTCCTTCACGAAAGACTGTGCCAATCATTCCATCAGTTATGAGTGTAGTATCGATACCATCCTCCATGAACTCAAAGACAGTTATTTTGGCACCCTGTTGTCTGGGTCGGGTTTCTGCGGCGTAGACCTTGATGTCGCCATTATATTTCTCGTGAGCTACCCTAACAACTGCTCCTACAGTGCCAAGATGAACTGTTGCAAGAGAACCAGCATTACAGATTGTTTGGATTGTCCAACCAGGTTTTATGAGTTTGAGTGCTTGTTCCCCCATAGCTCTACTCATTCGAACATCTTCTTCAGCAATTTCTTTGCCTTCCTCTACAAGTCGTTGAATTACCTCATCGACATTTCCTGTTGTTTCAATGGTGTTCTTTGCTACCTCAAGCATTCTATTTGTAGCCCACTTCAAGTTGAACGCAGTTGGTCGGGTGTCCAATGTGACTGCAGCCTTCTCAAGATATTCCATTAAATCATCTATTGTTCGAGCTTTGCTCTCTATTGCAGCCAAAGCCATACCCATCCCAGCTGCTGCTCCAATAGCGGGAGCACCTCTGATTTCCATAATTTTGATAGACTTTGCAATACGTTCGTGACTCTTTGTAACCACATGTTCTAGAGTCAGTGGAAGTTTTGTCTGATCCACAAGACGTACTTCAGAAGTATCATCTAGCCATTCAATCGTTCGAAACATCTCTCTATCCTCTCAAGTATTCATTCAATACATGTTCTAGGGTATTGATTGTATTATCAACAACCTCTTGAATCTCTGGTGTCAAGCCCTCACCGAACTGTATACTTTTCGGCTGGATGCCAATCAGTATTGTTTTGCCGCCTGTTTCTTGCTCAAGATACATCATAAGAAAAGAGAGCGGCATGCTGTGGGTACTGATATTGATACCACCTATGCGGTCCTTTGTGACAAGTTCAATGTGTCCAGGAGGCTTCATCATATCTGCTGCATCAACCATGATTACCCTTTCAGCACCAAATTCAGCTAGGTTTCGTGCAAACCCTTCTGGTACTGAACCCACATTCTCGATCATTACTCTAGGGTCATCTATACGAAGGTTCTCTATGATATAGGGACCAAGTCCATCATCAGTTCGAAGATCATTTCCAATCCCGAGGATTGCAATCCTCTTTGCACCTCTAATGAAGTTCCGCAGTTCATCCTC
>WOR8_10009752_pt1 | contig 20083 bp, 19 predicted proteins | sample DeeMarSeWOR38_10_FD_19890 | JGI IMG/M metagenome (IMG submission 19890)
GAGTATATCCCAGGCAAATCAACAACATCAATAGTAAAACCTTTGTAATGCAACGTTCCCTCTGCTCTTTCAACCGTTTTTCCAGGCCAGTTACCTATATGTTGATGTAAACCTGTCAAATGGTTAAAAATGACAGATTTTCCGACGTTAGCATTGCCTGCTAAAGCAATTAGGATTTTCTTCTTGTTCATTACTGTTCTATCTCAACAAAGATTCTTCTAGCCATACCTCTGCCGAGTGCAAGTCTTGAACCTCGAACAAGAACTTCAAACGGCCCATGAAACGGTCCTGACTTCACAACGGTAATTCTTGTACCTGGTGTGAGACCCATATCATTTAGTCTTTTTCGGAATACACCGCCTCTTCCATGTCCAGCACTTATAGAAGCTACGGTTGCGACTTCTCCCTTTTTCAGCGCAGTCAAGGGCAGTTTTCTACTTTTTGGATTTCTTTTTTCCATACACTTTCTACCTTCTCAATTTCATTGGTCCAATTTGCGAATAATACCTAAGCAAGACAAAACATGACAAAACACAACATCACTCTTTTCTAACTTGTAACTTCCAGATCTACGAAAACCTTTGAGGCCATTCCCTTTCCAAGAGTAATTTTTGAACTTCCAAGTGATACTTCAACAGGACCGTTAGGTGGCGAAACTCTGACAGCGCGGACTTCAGTACCAGGTTCAAGCCCCCTTTCTATAAGTTTGCTAAGTAAATTGTAGCCACCTCTAATTAACGAGATTCTGCCAAATTGACCCTGTTCAAGGCTACTTATTGCAATTCTATTTTGACAATTTTTCCCAGTCTCCTCCAAGCCTTTCTTGTGTAAATCTATGCATTCTGCGCAGCTACTTATTTGAAGTTCACAAGGTGGGATGATTTTTCCGTTGTCAGGGCATCTATCTGGATGTCTTAGAAATCGACAGAGTGATTCTGCTGCATCATCTGATAGAGAATGCTCCATTCCACAAGCTTGGTCATGCACTTGTGTTTTGTCAACTTTTAATACATCGTGTAAAAATCGTTCTAATAATCGATGTTTACGGACAATATTTTCAGCTTTTCGTTTGCCTTTAGTTGTAAGTCTAGTTCCATGATATGGAGAGTGTTCAATGTAACCTTTTTTAACTAATTTTTTCAGCATTTCGGTTACACTCGCTGGAGCAACTCTTAATGCTCGTGAAATATTAGTAGTGCTTACTGGCTTTTCAGTTTGCGATAGGTCATATATTGCTTTCAGATAATTTTCTACGCTTCCGCGGTTCATTTTTTCACCAATTTTAGGCTTGCCTAAATTAGGTGATACGCCGGTCTTACTAATAAACTTTTAGGCATGCCTAAAAATTGACGTTTATCAACCTACCTAAATACTAAACTAAACCAAATTGCGCTTGCAGGATAGAAAAACTTCTCTCTTTCTAGTAATTGCTAAATATTGCAAAATCTAATTTCGGTTGTAATTAAAAGAGTGACGAATATGATGGAAAATTTCGCAGACCTAACCGAAAAATTGGTAGATGCGAGTCGTAACCACGAAAAATACCGTAATTCAGAATGCATAAACATGATTGCCAGCGAAGGCTTGAAGTCACCTGCTGTCAGGGAGATGCAAGCTTTCACCTCAGATTTAGAAGGTAGATACGCCGAAGGAGAAAATGATTCTCAGGGGCATGTTAAGAAGCGATATTATCAAGGTCAAAAATACATATCAATCATTGAGAATTGTGCAACCGATTTGATGAAACAACTTTTCAAATGTGATTGGGCAGATGTGCGCATCGTCTCCGGTACTCACGCAAACTTGGCAACTTTCAAAGGGTTATCACTGGCTGCAGAAAATCGCAAGATGGTTGTGACGCCTCTCAGTTGTGGTGCACATATATCCCATGACTATACCGGTTTGTCTGGAAATGTCCTAGGATTAGAGAACACTAACCACATATATGATATAGACGAGTTTAATATTGACGTTGGCAGATCAATTGAAGTAATAAGAGCAGCTAAGCCAGGGATTGTTACTTTCGGTGGTAGCTTATTTCTGTTTCCACATCCCATTAAGCAATTAAAATCGGTGTGCGACGAAGTTGGTGCTTATGTTGCATATGATGCTTCTCATGTTTTAGGGCTTATTGCAGGTGGGGTTTTTCAAGATCCGCTTCGTGAGGGAGCTGACTTCATTTCTTCGTCTACCCATAAAACGTTCCCTGGACCTCAAGGTGGTGTTATCCTCGGAAATCAATCCAGTCCGCGCTTGGAAAAAGCAGTTAAGAAGATTCAGTTTGCAGTTTTTCCACTTAGTGCTTCTAGTACCCATTTAGCCAGATTGCCTGCCTTAGGCATTGCAGCGCTGGAAATGAAGCTGTTTGGAGCCGAATTAGCAAGACATACGGTCAGAAACGCTCAAACTGCAGGCCAATATCTCTGCGAGAAAGGCATTAGGGTGTTGTGTGCATCCAAAGGGTTCACTAGATCTCATCAGCTTGCTGTGGATGTTTGCAACTTTGGAGGAGGCAAGAAAGTAGCGCAGGCCCTTGAAGATTCAAATATTATCTTGAACAAAAATCTCTTGCCGTACGATAATCAAGATGACCGCGACAACCCGTCTGGGTTAAGAATCGGTTTCCAAGACGTAACAAGACGAGGCTTCAGAGAAGGTGATATTAAACACTTGTGCGACTTGATGATAAACGTGATAAAGGGTAAACGTAAACCTTTAGAAGTTAAAGAAGATGTAATTGCTCTGAAAAAAGAATTCGATCAAGTAAAATACGGTTTCCAAAGCGTGAATGAAGCATTAAATTACCTCAAAAAAACTTAAGAGTGAGAATGCTGAGGATTTATAATCGCCCCATTAATCCATCTAACTTGAAGGAGAATAAGTGTAAGTATGAAAGTGTTGTTGAATGATAACTTAGCAGTTGAAGGAATTAAAGTATTTGAAGACTTGGGTATAGAGACAGACAATAGTGAGAGAGATTCAAATGCGCTGATCGGGGATATAGGTGAGTTTGACGCGTTAATTGTGAGAAGTGGGACAAAAGTCACCCGCGAAGTTCTTGAAGCAGGAGCGCGGGGAAAATTGAAAATCGTAGGCAGGGCAGGAGTTGGTTTCGATAATATTGATGTTGATGCAGCCTCTGAAAATGGTATAGTAGTGAAGTGTGCGCCTTACGGAAACACTAACTCGGTTGCTGAATTAACTCTATGCCTGATGCTAAATATTTCAAGGAATATTCCACAAGCATATAGCTCACTAAAAGAAGGTAAATGGAAAAAAGCAGAATTTAAGGGAACCGAGATATCCTATAAAACTCTAGGAATTTTAGGTTGCGGAAAAATTGGGCAAAGAGTAGGAGAACTAGCCCGTCGTGGCTTTGATATGGAAGTTATTGGATATGATATATGTCCATGTGTTGAATCAACCTTGAAATACGTGTCTAAGCAGGAGGTTCTCTCAAAAGCCGATTATGTAAGTATTCATACGGGTGGAGAATCCATAATCATAAGTGAAAAAGAACTTTCACTGATGAAACCTACAGCATATTTGATTAACACTTCAAGAGGCAGTAATGTTGACGAAGAGGCGCTTTACGAGGCGTTGAAGGAAGGAAGAATAGCAGGCGCCGCAGTAGACGTTTATACAGAAGAGCCTAGAGTTGAAGGAGCTGAGTTTGAAAGTAAGCTGAGAGAGCTTGAAAACGTTATCTTCAGTTCGCATTTGGGAGCGTCAACAATCGAAGCGCAAAGAGATACATCCATAGAAATTGCTCGAGTCGTGGCTAGATATCTGTGTGGAGGCGACTTTACTAGTTCAGTCAATGCCGGCGAAAGCATCGAGTTTGAAGAAAAACCCGTGTATACCTTATTCATTCACCATCGCGACGTTCCTGGTGTTTTTGCCAACATAGATAGAGTATTGGCTGAAAATGACATAAATATTCGTGCAAACTACTCCCGCCAAATTGGAAAAAGCGGATACGCTATCTCAGTTTATGTGCTACACAAGAAAGTCCAGTCAAAAATCATTGAAACCCTGAAAAGCATCGATAATATCTGTAACGTAAAAATATAATACTGTTGTACTTTGATCAAGAAATCAATACTTCAGCAGTTTGTTCAGTTTTTTCATCTTTCCAAACTGCCTTTCAGTTTTTCGCGGATTTCGTTTGGGTGACGCCATACAGATAAATTTACCTGTTTGCGCCGAGCATGCCGTAGCCTCATTCTTATTCTAGTGAATTATACCATAATAACTTGCAGGGTTTTAGAATCAATAAGCAGATTTTTGCTTCCTCTCCGCTATCGCATCATATATAAGACGGATTCTGTCTAAAAAAGTAAATAATGAAATTAGGGGTTTTATTTTCAGGTGGCAAAGACTCAACTCTTGCCTTGCATTATGCAATAGAAAAGGCTGAAGTCTTATGTCTAATAACTTTAATTTCAGAAAATAAAGAAAGCTACATGTTCCATACGCCAAATATAAAATTGACAGCACTACAAGCTAAAGCCCTTGAGTTGCCTTTGATAAGCAAGGTAACAGAGGGTAAACCCGAAGAGGAACTCGCAGATTTAAAGACTGCAATAAAACAAGCAATAACAGACTTTAAGATTGAAGGGCTAGTAACTGGTGCGGTGGAATCTGTTTACCAAGCCTCTCGAATACAGCAGCTATGCAACTTTTTGAATATTTGGTGTGTTAACCCGCTTTGGAAGAGCGATCAGAAACAGCTCCTCAGAGAAGTTGTAGCTAAAGGGTTCAAAACAATTATTTCTGGGGTTTTTGCCTATCCTCTTGATAAAAAATGGCTTGGAAAACAAATAGACGAGACGATGATAGAACAGCTAATTACCCTCAGTAACAACTATGGATTAAGCCCTTCAGGTGAAGGTGGGGAAATAGAAACCACAGTTTTAGATGCTCCCTTATTCAAGAACAAACTTGAGATTTTGGATTCTAAAGTTGAGGCCAAAGGAAATTCCGGAGTTTTCAGGGTAAAAAAGGCGAGGTTGAACAAGAAATGATTCTTATTGTTGACATGAACTCTAAAGAGAATCCATTTGGTTTTCAAGAGTTTGTTTTGCCAATACTTTCAATCTCAGAAGAACTTGAAAAATGCACCACTAAGCATTACCTTGAGTTAAACACAACAGACCTGAAAGACTTCGAAAAGATTATCCTTTCAGGCAGTGCATAATGGACACTACAACTGATAGTCAGATGTCTCGCTTTAATTGGCTAAAAAAAATTGATATCCCAATCTTAGGCATATGTGCAGGAATGCAAACCATTGGTTTAGTCTTCGGTGGTTACTTGGAAAATTGCCGCGAAATAGGAATGATTAAAATCGAGACTTTTAAGAAGAATATTCTTTTTTCTTCAACTTTTCAAGCGTACTCGCTACATAATTATTCACTTGAACCTCCAGCTGAGTTTGAGATACTAGCCAAATCAGAAAATTGCATCCAAGCAATTAGGCATAAGGACAAAGACATTTATGGGGTGCTATTTCATCCTGAAGTTCGAAACAAGGAAGTAATCCAAAAATTCATCCAAGCTTTTTAGGCTAACCGAAGAATATAAAGCTGACACGCAACGTAAAATTACTGCAACTAAGTTATCGGAAAGGAGATTTACTAAATTTGGTTAAGGAGTTACCAATTACAAGTCTCAGAAAGACATGTGACCCAAATGTCATGAAGTGCAAAACAACTCAGGAATTGGTTCCTCTTGACAAAATAATTGGTCAAGAGCGTGCTGTAAGAGCATTAAAATTTGGATTAGAAATTAGAGACCCAGGTTTCAACATTTACGTAGCTGGTTATCCTGGTACAGGAAGAAAAACGGCTGTGAGAAACTTCGTGGAGGAAACTGCTAGCATTGAACCTGTTCCCTCTGATTGGTGTTATGTGAACAACTTTTCCGACCAATACCAACCGAACGCAATAAAGTTGCCCTCAGGGAGAGGGCGAGAGTTCCAGAGCGACATAAAGAACCTCATTGAAGCAATAAAAGTAGCACTTCCTAAGGCTTTTGAAAGTGACGATTATGCCGCAAGAAGAGAAGCCACAATTAAAGTTCTAGAGAAGCAAAGAAAAGCTGTAATCGATGAGCTGAATGCTAAGGCTCGACAAGAAGGCTTCATAATCCAAAGTACTCCTATAGGTTTGCTTCTAATTCCGGTGGTAAATGGTAAACCACTTAAAGAAGAAGAATTGTTAAGCTTGCAGCAAGAGACAAAAGATCTTATTCAAGAGAAAAGAGAGCGATTAGAGTCAGAACTGAGAAATACAATGCGCCAATTTGTGGATATGGAACGCAAAATCCGTGAAGAAATCCAGAAACTCAACCGAGAGGTTGCACTTTACGCTATCGGCAATCTAGTTGACGACCTCATAGAAAAGTACAAAACCCTAACGGAAATTGCAGCTTACCTAAAAGAAATACAGGATGACATCCTCAATAATATCGCCCAGTTCTTGAAAAAAAACGGATCTCAACAAGCAACTCCGTTCTCAGTGCCTTGGATGAAAGAGATTTCATTTAGGAAATATGAAGTAAACGTGGTTGTTGATAACTCAGATACTAAGGGTGCACCAGTTGTCACTGAATTTAATCCTACTTACCAGAACCTTTTTGGCACAACAGAGAAGGAAGCACAATTTGGAGCCTTAGTCACCGACTTCACCATGATTCGCGGGGGGGCTCTTCATAAAGCTAACGGGGGTTACCTGATTATCCCTGTTGAGGATTTGCTGCGTAATCCTTTTTCCTACGAAGGTTTGAAAAGAGCCCTTCGAGATCGAGAAATCACCATTGAGGAGCCACAAGCACGCCTAGGATTCATCAGCACTAAGAGCCTGAAGCCACAGCCTATCTCACTAAAAGTTAAAGTAATTCTTATAGGAAATCCCTACCTATACCAGCAGCTTTTTGTTTTGGATATGGAATTCAAAGAACTTTTCAAAGTGAAAGCAGAGTTTGACACAACTATGCCGCGTACAAGTGAAAACGTGAAGCGTTACGCAGCATTCGTTTGCACTGTCTGCAAAAAGGAAAAGCTCAAGCATCTCGACGGATCAGGATTAGCCAAAATAGTCGAGTATAGCCAAAGGCTTGCTCAAGACCAACATAAGCTTTCCACAAGATTCGCTGAGGTTGCTGACATAATTCGTGAAGCCAACTTTTATGCTGGACATGAAAAGTCGGAAGTTGTAACAGGGAGCCATGTTAAGAAAGCAATAGAAGAGAAGATTTATCGGTCAAAGCTTGTTCAAGAGAAAATCCAAGAAATGATCGCGCGCGGAATACTTCTCATTGATACTGAAGCAGAGAAAGTTGGTCAGGTCAACGGCCTATCTGTTATGGGTTTAGGTGACTTTGCTTTTGGTAATCCGTCTCGTGTAACCGCGAGTGTTGGCTTGGGTCGAGAAGGTATCATTGACATAGAAAGGGAAGCAAAAATGGGTGGTCCAATACACACAAAAGGCGTTCTAATATTGAGCGGCTTCTTAAATGAGAAATATGCGCGAGACAAACCGCTGAGCCTATCTGCTCGTCTGGTCTTTGAACAGAATTATGGTGGTGTGGAAGGTGATAGTGCTTCAAGCACCGAGTTATACGCGATTCTGTCAGCACTTTCTAAACTACCAATTAAGCAGAGTCTAGCTGTAACTGGATCAGTAAACCAGAAAGGTCAGATACAAGCTATAGGCGGCGTGAATGAGAAGATTGAAGGCTTCTTTGAAGTCTGCAAGGCTAAAGGCTTCACAGGAAAGCAGGGAGTAATGATACCAGCAAGCAACGTCCAAAATCTAATGTTGAAAGAAGAGGTAGTAGCCGCTGTCAAAGCTGGCAAGTTCCACATTTACCCTGTCAAAACGATCAATGAAGGCATAGAGCTGCTTACAGGAATTAAAGCAGGTGAGAAGCCAAGAAATGGCACATTCGAGATTGGAACTGTGAATGATAGGGTGGACAAACAGCTTGCACTTATGGCTGAAAGACTTAAAGAATTTCCATCTGCAGTTAAAAGTAAAAAGAATAAGAAAAGTTAAGTTTTCATTCCTACTCTTTTGCACAGATTATTCTACAATAATCAATCTTATTTGAAAAAGCTTCGTCCATCTTTTTCCTGTTACAAAGAGCCTATCTTGTTGTTCATCATAGGCGATTCCGTTAAGCACGTTGTTTGAGTTGGTGTTTTCAGGGGTGTATATGCCAGCTAAATCTATCCACCCTGTTGTGAGCCATACATTGGCATAAATTGCACCTTTAATGTATTCAAGCTCATTGAGTTTTGTCACGGGTTCATTATCCCGCACTTCAACCTGCTTGACTATCTCAAAGGTTATTGGGTCTAGGAAGTACAAATTCGCTGATCCGTCACTCATTATTAGATAGGTTTCATCAGTAGTTATTCCCCAGCCTTCAGTGGGATAGCTAAACTCTTCGAGCAAATCGAAAGAATGTATATCGTAAACGAAACCTTTATGCGACTTCCAAGTTAGCTGGATGATTCTCTCTTCAAAAACCGTGATACCTTCACCGAAAAAAACATCTGAAAGCATATGAGTTTGTAGAACAATTCCAGTTTCAAGGTCCACCCGGCGTAGTGTGGAGCTACCGTACAGTCCTGTACCTTCGTACAAATCGCCCTCTTCTATGACTAATCCTTGAGTGAATGCATTTGGATCATGAGAAAATGTTTGAATAACCTCGTAAGTATAACTGACTGACTCAGTTTCTGAAGTTAAATCTCTGAGCAAAATCATTATGAATGAGCTGACAACTATCGACGCTGCAACCAAGAAAATAAACGTTAGGTGTAATTTTTTCATTGGAGGGTCCTATACCTCTTCTGTCAAGTTGATTTTAAGTTCTTTCTTTCTCCAGGTGAAACCGCTCCTTTTTTAAGTTTCAATCAATTTCACTTGCCTGTAGATAATGATTTAATATGCAAGTGAATAGATTTTTTGACTAGAGATTAAAAAACTTCAATCTAAATTAAGCTTGCATTTGTGGTCGAATACTTCTTTTCATATTTAACAGTCGGGATAGTATGCTGTTGTGCTTGAACAAAAAATCAAGATAACTATGAGTAGCAAGGAACCTAAAACTAAGTCAAAGGGCATGACTCTAGTTGTCAGTCAACCTTTGTTCAATTGAGCCAGCATCACACCAGAAGGGTTGATGCTGTTTGAAAACCGCGATTTCTTTTCATCTTAAAGATCAAATGGTCTTGTTTCTATAGCGAAACTTAGAAGAATCTTCGTTTCCTTTTTTCTTGCTTAGGGGAATCCTCTGCAGATATTCCTACTTGCTCTTCAAATGCTTCTCCGTCTATGGCTGTAACGACAACTCCACCCTCCCCTATCTCTTCGTTTTCTTCTGGTTCAGATGCCTCTTCTTGATTCTTAGGAGGTGACTCTTCTTGATCGTACCCCGCATTCTCAAGCTTAATTTCGAGTTTCTTTTTCTTTGATTTCAACTTAGCAATTGAGTCTTTAGCAGCCTTATTGCGATTCTTCAACTCTTCAATGGCAGCTTTCTCGATCTTCAATTCTTCAATTATGATTTTTTCCTCAAGAGAATCTACAGTGTTTTCTAGGCTGCATTGTTGTTCTTCCAATGAATTTGATTCTTCTTCAAGCTCTGCTCGCATATTTCGTAGCTTTTCAAGTTCTTGTTTGGCGCTCATTTTTATCAATTCTAAAACAGACACTGTATAAGAATAGCTTTATGAAAAAAAAATACGTATTTAGGATTCATAACAAGCTTAGGCTAGCTTTGGCATCTACCTGAAGGTTATTAAAGAGAAGTATCACTTCTAAGTGAAGTGACTTTAGGAGCTGCAAGTTTGAGTTATAAAAGGAATATGCATCCAAAAGTTAGCAAAGCTGAGATAGAGGTGTTTAAAGCGTTGAGCGCTGCTGGGTTAACTAGCGGTATGGTTACGCAAAAAACTATCGTTTTGAAATCAACGATTCCCGATTTCTGCTGGCTAAACAAGCGAAAAGCCGTGTATTTGGATGGTTTACCTGCGCATTCAGGTGATAAACAGCATGAGCGAGATTCAGAGATATGCGATTTGCTTGAGTCGAAAGGTTGGAAAGTGTTAAGAATACCCTATGAGCCTCCATTAAGTGGAAGAGAGTTAGGGAAAATCGTAACAATAATTAAGGAGTTTATCAGTTCAAACGCTGAATAAGACTAAACCGATCTATCTTTTTCATTTAATTTTTTTGTCTCCGGAAGAAAACTAGCAAAGAAGATTAAATTGCGTATTCAAGTATTATTGTGATAGCGTATATCAACATAGCTACATGGAACATGGGGAGTGCTTTCATTCCTGAGTCAGCGTTTTTTCCCTTGAATATTATGATGTTCCCAACAGATATCAAAGAGAAGCCTATTGCAAAACCGAAGATTGATAATGTTCCAAGTACATTGATAAAAAGTATTGTAGTCACAAGATGTATTAAAGTGAAGAGAAGTATCCAATAGGCGGTTCCTTTCATACCATATAACAATGGTATTGTCTTCATTCCTTTAGCTTGGTCATTAGCAACATCGCTTATGTCGTTGACTCCCAAATGCGCCAGCGCCAGTGGGTAGAAAAAAAGGCCAAAAAGCAGTATATTGTTGCTTGGAATGCCTAGACAAAGATATCCAGCTAAAGGAAAAAGTGTGAAGTCTATCCGCCCAATCAGTTGAGCAAACGGAAAATTTTGCTTTCGCTTCTTAATTTGATAGAAGATTTCAAGACAATAACAAATCAACATAATGCCAAAAACATAGAAAGCTTGAGGAAATGACAGAGTGAAAATAAGAGTTGAAGTAGCTACCACAAGTATAATGAAGAGTAGGATGGCATTTTGCCGAGTGATTAAACCTTCAGAAATCGGTCTTCTCCCAAAGACTCTCCAATACTTTGTCATTTTATCAAATTCAACATCCTTCTTGTCGATATTAGCGTCAACAATATCATTCAAGATGAGTCCAGCTTCGAAACCCAGGAATCCGATTAATAGAGCTTTTATTACGAGGAGCCACGAAAAGTTGCCATAATGCTGGAATGCAAGGAAAAGACCAGCACAGAAAAGTATTGGCCAAACAAAAAAGAAGTGCAACCGCGTAAGATCTATGTATGATTGGAGCTTCTCTTTCATTCTAGCGCCATTCTCCGTTTTAGTTTTATAGTATATTTTTAATAGATAAACTATTTGCATAATTAGTTGAAAGAGAAGCGAACAATTATGAGCTTAAATATCATCCACCTTCTCAAAATAATACGGATTCATATTTTAACGGGCGGAATTCTTGCTTTCTCAGTTGGAGCACTCTTGGGAATTGCAAACGGAGGAGTCTTCAATCTCCCGCTTGTTGTTTTGGCTTATATTGTGGTGCTTTTGGGAGACCTTTCGTCGCACTACAGCAATGATTACTTCGATATTGAAGTAGATAGATATATTGAACGGAAAAAATTTTTTTCAGGAAGCACAATCCTAGTCAACCATCCACATCTCAGGTCAATGGCTAAATCAATTTCAGTATCTTTGTTATTCTCCTCAAATTTCTTGGCGCTCTTAATTTCTCTTTTTCTTGAGGCACCAATCGAAATCTTCTATGTAATTCTATTTGCGAGTCTCGCAGGTTGGTTCTACTCAGCACCGCCAACACGCCTAATTTCAAGGGGATTTGGAGAGATTACTGTGGCTTTTGTTACAGGCTTCGCCATTCCAGCGATTGGCTACTTATCGGTGAAAGGTCAATTTGATCCACTGTTTTTTTTGCTTGCACCTTCTTTTGTAATGTACGGGTTAATACTCAGCCTTAGTCTCGAGGCTCCTGACGCTGCAATTGACCGCAAAGGGGGAAAAAGGACTCTTATTGTTCGAAAAGGATCGTATAACATTTTCTTAATTATTTTCGCATTGGCGGCAACAGCAACATTACTATTAGCTTTATATTCTTGGATGACCGTTTTTGAAGTTTTGAATATGGGATTTTTTACACTTTTCTCAATTGCTCCGCTACTATCAGCTTTTTTTGGGCTTGTCGGTGTCCTTCAGAAAAAAACCGTGAATCGCTTCAGTGAACTAAACGTTGCTTCGCTTTTCATCTTCAATATTCTTGCGATAGCATACCTCTTGATTCTAGTGTTTTTGAAATAATCCAGAAAATAACTCCAATTCACCTTTATTATAAGAATGAAAAGATGGGGCTGCCCGGATTTGAACCGGGGTCTATAGAGCCCAAGTCTACAAGCCTAGACCAAACTAGCCGACAGCCCCACGAATTTTGCAGTCTATCCTAATCCTAATGGTGAAAAAGATAATTCAGTATGCACCATAAATACTTTAGCTATACCACAGAGTAATTTGAACAGCACGAACTATTTATTTAGAAATAGTCAAATCGGATTTTCATGTTCGAAGAAACCATGGTGGTTTCAGCTTGTTTTCGCATCTATTTTCTGCGCAGGTTGCATTGAAGTACTTTTGGGCAGAGTAGGCATTCTTCTGCTAACGGTGCTCCGTATGGTCTACTTGTTAGTAGGCTAGAAAAGTGTGCGCATTTCGCTGGTGACTCAAATACTTTTGGATATTCAGCTGGTTTCACATCTACTATTTTCATGTTTTCGAAGGTAATGTCAAGTTTTGACATGCAGTGTGGGCAAGCATAATAAGACTTTCGGGGTATGCAAGATTTGTCTGTCAGGATAGTAGGTTTTTTGAATTCTTTTTCGCATCCATCATATGGACATTTCAATTTTTCTTCATGAAAGTGCGAATCAAAAAAACGCATTACTATCCACCTCGGCTAGCATATTTATATCGTATCGGTACTATTAATATTTTATAAACATTTCTAAAGACAAGCACAACGCAACTACACACTAAAAAGCCCCGGGCGGGCTTTGATCCCGCGGCCTGCTGCTTACGAGGCAGCCGCTCTGCCAGGCTGAGCTACCGAGGCACATCGACCGTTAAATCAGTGATGTAGCGAGACATATTCTGATCTGCGTCAGTTTTAAAAGCCTTGTATCCAAATTAGACACTATACTAGATCTTTGTATTTTTCTTTGGCTGGAGGTTAGTTTAAGTGAGCAAGAAAGAAGGTAGAAGGAATAAAAAAGATGGAACTAGCAGAGACTTGGGTGAGAGAAAGATAATCAAACTCATACAAAGCCACTTGAGTGCTATGCCCAATATACCTGTGCCTTTTGGTGATGACGTTTCAGCGGTTAATAGGTAAGACTGATGTGCCCAGAGGCATGAGCCTCTGGCAAGCGGCGCGGAAAGCGGTGGTGATGAATGTGAGTGATTTTGCAGCAAAAGGTGTGGAACCAATGGCTATGCTTGTTTCACTTGGTTTACCGAGAAATTTGATCCAGAAAGACGTGGAGGAGATCGCACGAGGATTAAATACTGGAGCGCAGGAATATGGATTTTATGTAGTCGGCGGGGACACAGGTGAAGCTGCGGATTTAATTATGGCGATTTCACTTTTTGGAACTGCTAAACGGAAAGCAATCGTCTTACGCAGTGGCGCCAAAGCAGGAGATATTGTGGCTGTTACGGGCTTCTTCGGTAAGACGACAGCAGGTCTCAGGCTTCTCAAGGACGGTTATGCAGTGTCAAAGGGACTGCGCGAAGTACTTCTAAATTCAGTTTTTATGCCAAAAGCTAGATTGTGTGAAGGCTTGTCTTTATGCCGATCAGGTGCATTGTCCGCATCAATTGATTCAAGTGACGGCTTAGCCTGGAGTTTACATGAGTTGGCGACAATGAGTGCTGTAGGATTCGTTATTAACAGTGTGCCCATTGCAGAAGAAGTTAGTAGATTTGCTGAGTTCAATGGACTTGATTCATTAGAACTTGCCCTTTACGGCGGAGAAGAATACGAATTGGTGGTTACGATTAAGTCTAGGAGATGGGATGATGCAGAAATGGCTGTTAGAGCAACTGGTGGGATTCTTTTGCCTATTGGTCAGGTTACTCGAAAAAAACAAGTGCTTTTGGAAATGGATGGTGAAAAACATCTGATTAAACCGCTGGGTTGGGAGCATTTTAGAAGCAAGATTTGATTTTATGATCTAGATGGTAGTTCAGTATTGTTATGCACGAAGCCGCGAGGTATGGCTTCTTGCCAAGGCTGATTTTTTCCCCGTACCGAAGTGTGAACGTTTCTGCTTTCTTGGGTAAGCCCACGTGATCTCCTAGAACGAATACGCTTTTCTCAGAGAACTCAACGTTTGCAATATCTTTTCCTCCTTCTTCCAAAACGAAAATTCTTGAGGTTTCAGCTTTGGTCTTTAGGAGCGCTTCAAAACTCTTTTTGCTAGTGGTTAAGCCTGGGTGATGTTTGCCAGATATTACCTTCCGTAAGATTTTTTCCCACGTATCTAAATCTGTGCGTGCATTGCATAATTTTGCTCCATCTACTTCAATGTGCAAAGGCGGATTAGGTGGACCGTTTAGAACAACACTAAAGATAACATTTTTTCGTATTCCGTGCGAAAGGAATAGGCTTGCAATGACACATTCGTGAACGATGTCTAAGCGACCTGCATCATGTAAATTGCGGAATTCTGAATTAGTTTTTCCTTTGCGTGAAAACAGGATGAACTCCCGATTCATGAGCCACTCACGTTTTGTTATTAGCATCTGATCTTTTAAATCAGCCGTCTAGTTATGGTTTAAGAACGCACAAAAGCGGTTTCTTATCTGAATGGTTTTTAGATGAAACTATCAGGGTATAAAACTTGACAAATCTCGAATAGGTTGTTTTGATGCTAAAACTGATTAGTAATTCATAAAATCTAATAAAGCTAATATTTAAGAAAAAATCATGTGCGTATTACCGAATTTCAGTGTGTCTGATCTCGAAGAATTCAAAAAAACCAAAAAATGTAGTTCTAATAAAAATGAAGACGTAACTATGGAATTACTTGTCTCTGAGAGGATGTTAGAGAATCAGTCTTAGCAGTTTTTTTAATACCAAATAAATGTATGTCTCTTGTCTAATCTGTATAACAGTTAGGTTGGAAACTGGCAAGTTTTTTATGTAACACCCATAAAACTGTACAACATAACTACACCAAGGCAGATCTAGATTTTGATTCATCCAGTTAAATATATCTAGTGTCTGTCCACGTTTTAAGATAGGTTTATTATTCTCCAATTTCAGTTCAGATAATCTGTCTTGAAACGCATTTTTCTACGATACTTCAAAAATCTTAATCGTATGATGTCATTCTACTCCTTTTCTTCAATGAATGATGCAACACCATATTTTGAAAAATTCTAATCGCATTAACTTCAGATCCAATTTTGAGGTAGACATAATCTATATGTTGGAACTTCGATTCTTCAGCTACCGCTTTGGGCTATTGAATTATCTATAAAACAACTAGCATGAGATAACGAACTATTTTGGCTTAATTTGGAATAAGCGTTAAATAATTACATATGAGGAGTTTTAGTTAGATACTTGTAAGATCGGACAGAGTTTGGGGAAAGATCAAACGAAAAAGGTCTTATATCTTCTCAAATTTTGACGATAGTAACCAGCAAAATCTGTGGATAGTGATAATTTGGAAAATCCGAAAAAGAGGGAAAACAAAATTGGATTTCCCCTCTTTGCTATCCTATTAGCTATTAGCCTCTTCATAGGTGGACTATTCGGATTTTGGGCGGGTTATGTGACAAATTCTATTCGTATTGACAACTTAGAAGGACAATTATCAATAATTGAAGACCAAATTCGGAGTATTCAAGCAACCTCTGCAATAAATAGCCAAAATCAAAGTGATGTTTTGGAAATAATTGGCAATATTGAGAATGAACTTTCTAGAATCAGAAATGAAATAGATAATCTCGAAGCTCCTAATAGTAACGACTTTATCTCGGATCAAATCATAGAGGAAATTGACGAACTAAAAATTCAACTTTCAACGCTACAAGAGCAAATCAATAATATAAATGCTACAACCCTGATTCATGAGGATATAACCTACGTTATTGGAGAAAACTATTCTCTATCTCAACTTTTCGAACAGGTTAAAGAGTCAGTTGTTGTGGTCCAAGCAGTTGCTAGCCCAACTACAACATCTCAGGGTTCAGGCTTCATATACAATTATTCAGGACAGATAATTATCCTAACAAATAGTCACGTGGTGGAAGATGCAACAAGTATTGACGTAACATTTTCAAATGGCAACATGATATTGCAGTGCTAACAACTAGCGGTCCGCAAACCGAATACTCTCCGCTATCCATAGTTAGTTCATACACTCTTAGAGTCGGTGATCCCGTTGTGGTAGTTGGAACTCCCTACGGCTTGCCTGGTTCGATGAGTAATGGAATAATTAGTGCTTTGAACAGAACAATTACTCTGGAAGATACTACATTGAGCAATATAATTCAAACAACCACTCCCCTGAATCCAGGAAACTCTGGGGGTCCAATGATAAACTACCTCGGACAAGTCATCGGTATGGCTACAGCTATAGTTGAAGACTCCCAAGGCATAGGTTTTGCAATACCTTCAAATACAATATTGCAAGAAGTAATTGAAATCATGAGTTAACAACTAGTAATCCTCTGGTTTATTGCCCTCAGAAAGTGTTTTGATGATCCACAAGGTTTTGCCCCATTGAAATTAAATTTTGTTGATCTTTGTAACTTTGATAATCTTTCATTCGAGGCTCTATCTTAGTCGTATTAAATATCAGCTAATAATTGTGTTTTTTGAAAAAAGCGTATTTCAATATGCATGCATGATAAAAATCATGATTTACGAATACTTCTTTTATAAGTGAGTAGCTTTCCTTAGAGAAAAGGGAGTTGCAATTTGACTATCGTTGTCGATGATGCGGGCAGTGGTGATTTGCTTTTCGGGGTGGTCATAGGAGTATATCGCGAGGAAACAGACGAGTTCAAGTACGATCTTATAGACGTGAAGTTCTACCAAGACAGTTTCGCCTCAAAGGAATATTTGCAGGAAGCTTCACGTGTTACTGCGAAGCTGCTTCAAAAGTTGAACGTGAAGCCTGAAGAGAAAATCCAGGTTTGTCAAGGAAATATTTTTGACGTAACTGTAGGTGATCTTAAAGAGATTTATGGTGAAGAGTTTATAACTCGTGTGAGAGTGACTGGCAAGGCGCAGCAGCTTGTAGAGATTGCCTACTTAGATGAAATTAAGAATCTAGGTTACGAACCCTTGCTTGAGCGTGAGGAAAAAAGAGGCAAGAGTTTTTTCCATATGATGCGGTGGCTTAGGACGCACCCTGATATGCTCGAATACGCAAAGACAGGATGGCCCCGTCTCAAAAGATATCGTCTTTTCAAGAAGCCACAGAAGTCGGAAAAAGGATTTGAGATAGTGTGCAGTGGTTGTGGCAGACAATGTGAGGTACCTTTCAAGCCTGAACCAGATCGGCCTGTTTACTGTCAAACATGCTGGAAAAAAGCAAGGTCCATACCTATAAGAGTGCCAAAGGAAATCAATAACGTCTTAAGAAAAACTCCAAGAAGACTAGAAAGAGAGAGTAAAGAACAGAAGAAAAACTTTACAAGTACTTCAGAATCTTAAAGAAATGGTAATTTAGAGGTTTCTCAATTTAATGAATAACATGCTTGAGAATCAAGGCGATCAACCTCTAGGCAGACCAATCGCGTCATATTGGATATGAAGAGTGTTTCACTGACAGCCTAACTAGAAACAGTGAAAAGGAAAACGTTCAAACAAATTCAATTAATGAGAAAAAGCAAATGAAAATTGAAAAATATGTTGGAAGAAATGAGTATTTTGTTTATTGTACTGCTTCAACGCTTTCGATTTCTGGGACTTTTGATTTTATAATGCGCTCGACGCCTTGTTTCAGCGTAAGAGCTGACATTGGGCAACCTACACATGATCCGCGCAATCGGACTTTCACTATGCCATTTTCAATTGCTACAAGGTCAATATCCCCACCATCAGCTTGGATCTGAGGCTTAATATCAGCAAGAGCATCTTCTACTCGTTTCTCAACCGTATCACTCATACTTAATTTTCACCACACTTAATTTTTCAGTCCTAAATCTTAACACACAAATGATCATAAAAGCGTTCCCCTTTACTTTGTCTTATCATACAAATAAGAAAATAGCAAACAAGTTCTGAGTTTTTATTTAAACAATAATTCGTATAATTTCCGTTTATCGTTGTATTAGACATCTAAATTATGCTATGAAAGGTTCTCACAACTTTTTAAGATTTGGCGAAGAATTTTGCTATGCTTAATCCTGCTTGCTCTTTCTTGGTGGACATAACACCCAATAAAAATTATTCATACCGACAATAAATCTGTGCTTAACGAATAGACAGAAGTATCTGTACTTCAGATTCCTCGGTAGCCTTTTTTTGGCTTAGTCTGCAAAACATTTAAGCGTAGGCCTCCGTGTACTTTTGAAAGGTATATGTTAGGGAGAAGGAAAATGAAGCCGCATGTTACACTTGTGAATCCTCCCGCCCCAAGAGGATCCACTGGACATATGCCTTTCGCTTTAATAGGTTTGGGTTATTTAGGAGCTGTTTTGGAAGAAAACAAGTATGAAGTAGATGTGATTGATTGCCAAGTTCAAGAGCTTTCACATGAAGATTTTCGAAATGAAGTTGAGAAGCGACAACCAAACATATTAGGATTAACTTCCACAACGCTCACATATCTTTCCGCTTTGAAGCTTGCGAAAATCGCTAAAGAAGTATTGCCTAACTGTCTCGTCTTAATTGGTGGACCTCATGTTACTTTCTGGGATAAGGAAGCATTGAAGGAGTGTCCAGCTTTAGACTTAATAGTGCGGCGAGAAGGTGAATACACATTGCTAGAGCTTGTGCAGAAGGTTGAAGCAGGCGAAAGCCTTCGAGACGTTCTAGGTATAACTTATCGGAAAAACGGTGAGATTGTTCGAAACCCTGATCGACCATACATTGAAGACTTAGATTCCCTTCCCTTTCCTGCAAGACATCTATGGCCAATGGACCGTCTTCGGAAATTCGAAGACATACTTTACTTGGCTGCTAGCAGAGGGTGTGTTTTCTGGTGTGAATTCTGCGCTACTGTTCGTATGCATGGCAGAAAATTTCGAATGCGAAGCCCAAGAAATATTGTTGACGAATTGGAATTTCTTAACAAAACATACGGAGTTAAAAAATTCACATTTTGTGATGATGCATTCACTGTTGATCCAGAAAGAACTAAAGAATTGTGCAGTTTGATTTTGGAACGGAGACTGAAGATAAAATGGAACTGCGGAACACGTATTGATATGCTTACCAAAAGCCTTCTTCTTACAATGCGCGAAGCAGGATGCATCTCTGTATGGTCTGGAGTTGAATCTGGTTCACAAAAAGTTCTAGACGCAATGCATAAGGGTATCACCACAGAACAAACGATACGCGTATACAAGTGGATTACAGAGATCGGATTAAAACCCGTTCCAAACGTCATTCTTGGCTTTCCTGGAGAAACTAAAGAATCAGCATGGGAAACTATAAAATTCGTTGAAAAGATAAGTCAGGACGAAGTAGGATTCTATAATATAGCTACTCCTTTCCCGGGAACTCCCCTTTATGATTTGGTTAAAGAGAAGGGTTGGCTGAGAGTAACTGACTTTGACAAGTATGACACTGTGACGCCGATTTTTGAAACCCCTTGGCTAAGCATGAAAGAACTCGAACACATTCGAAAACAAGCGTTCCACCATTTCTATATGCGTCCTGAATATTTAGTTCGCATGTTTGGCAAAGGTTGGATGTATGGTTTAGCAGCACTCAGGACTGCTCTCGCGCATTTTTTCATGTACATAAAGTCAAAAATCAAACTCTCATAAGAACTTGGGGAGTAATCGCATCTTCAACAAAATTCAATCGTAATGTTAATTGCGTATAGTTTTATCCTAAATTGAACGCAATTATTGTCTTCAAATAGGCAAAATGCCAATTTGCATAGTCATTAATTAAATGTCAAATGTTTCACCAGTTTTCGGAGCAATAGCATTGAAACCAAGCTCAGACTCAATCCAAGTTG
>WOR8_10008728_pt1 | contig 20045 bp, 16 predicted proteins | sample DeeMarSeWOR38_10_FD_19890 | JGI IMG/M metagenome (IMG submission 19890)
AAGCCCTGCAATTGATCTTGGTGGCATATGGGATCGGCGCCGGGGATGAAGTCATCGTGCCGGCCAACACCTATATCGCTTCGTGGCTGGCCGTTTCGTACACGCGGGCAACACCTGTTCCGGTCGAGCCCGATCCCGCCACCTATAATATCGATCCAGGACGAATCGAAGCGGCGATCACATCCCGTACGAGAGCCATCATGCCGGTGCATCTCTATGGTCAATCTGTTGAGATGGAAATCATCTGGCAAATTGCCAAAAAGCATGGATTGAAAATTATCGAAGACGCCGCGCAGACGCATGGCGGCTGGTATCGAGATCGCAAGTCAGGAAATCTGGGTGATGCGGCAGGTTTCAGTTTCTATCCCAGCAAAAACCTGGGGGCCTTTGGGGATGCTGGCGCTGTTGTCACGAATAATGATGATCTGGCAGATAAGGTACGCGTACTCCGCAACTATGGTTCCAGAAAAAAATACGATAATGAAGTAAAAGGCCATAATTCCCGCCTCGATCCGATGCAGGCGGCATTCCTGCGTGTGAAACTAAAACATCTTGACGACTGGAATAAACGCCGCGACAAAATCGCGAAGCAGTATTTGGACAACTTGCGCCTCATCCCGGGCCTCGGCCTGCCTAGCGTTTCAACAGACGCGGTTCCGGTCTGGCACCTGTTCGTTATCTCCCACCCCGAGCGTGATCGTTTGCAGTTATATCTCCAAGAGCAGGGCATCGGAACTTTGATTCACTATCCCGTACCGCCCCATCTTTCCGAAGCCTACCAGGAGTTAGGCTATCAAGTTGGCGACTTCCCCATCACAGAGAAAATGGCAAAAACCTTTTTGAGCATTCCAATCGGCCCCCATATGAGCACGGGCGATGTGGATTATGTCATCGAAAAAATCCGGGTTTTTTGTCTGAGTGTTGCGTAGAGAATTGATGAGAAAATTTGCCTTTGCATTGACCGGAATCGGTCTGCTCCTAATCGCAATTTTTGCAGGAGCTGACTCTCTCGGCCTGGGCGGTGATAGCGGAATTGGTGCCACACAGTTATTAGGTATCCAGGTCGGCGCTGTGCTCCTGCTCCTGGGGGTTGGTTTGTTGATTGTCAAGCGGGACGAAAAAACGAATTTCAAGAAGAAATTTCAACTTTTCAGTGTTCTAAATGTTCCTACTCTGTACTGGGTGCTGGGGATGTTTCTAGTAACATATATCTTATTTTTCCTTTTCCCCGTATTTTTCTCCAAACATCAAATTCAGGTATTTTGCTCATTTGCTTTTCTCGCTCTCGATTCAACTAAAGGTGTATCCGGTCTTTTTTGTTATGATGTTCATAAACGATTGGAGAGATTGGCACAACAACATTCGACGTATCCTGAGGTTAGGAATATTGAATTTTGGGTTGCTATTTGTTCTGGGCGACAACCTGTTTTTGGATTTTATAGGTAGGATAACAGAATATCAACTTCTGGAAAGTTCCAGATATGAAAACCTGTCTATCAAAGGGTTTGCCTACTATCTCTCGAATGATGTCTTTGGAAGCACGCCAAATAACTTCTTTGCATCGGCGGAGAACGCCGAAACATTTTTCTGGTTTTTATTGGGTTTGTGTTTTCTTTTTGTGGTTGGATATGCTTATTTCCAAAATAATCCTGGGCTGAATCCATACTTGCTATTGACATGTACAATCGCCGCGTTGATCATCCCATTTGTTAGCAACGACTATAAATTGTCGCTCCTGATTGTTCCAATGGCGTTGGTTTTAGGTTGTTTGCCTGAAGTCGAAAATCCGAGAAAAAAGGCATTCTCAATATTGCTGGTAGTAATTTCTTCATTAGCCTACTGGACAACCCTCTACCCCGCAACAGTAAAGCCTGAGTTTTTGGGTAGATACTTTCCCGCTCTGATCACTATTTTGATCTTGATTACCATCTTGCAATTCCTGGCACCATGTACTTTTGAAGGGAATGCTCAAAAACCAACTGAGTTTTTGAATTCGAAAAATGAATAATATTCTTGCCACTATTCTCACTTTTGCAATTGCACTCTCTTTCCTGCGCCTGATGGATTATTTCGCTCATCGCGGCTGGATCGAATCGCGTTTAAGCCGCAAGCTGATTCATATTGGCACCGGCCCTATATTTGTGCTGTGTTGGCTCATGTTCCCTGATGTGCCCTCATCGCGCTGGTTGGCAGCATTGGTGCCATTTATGATTACCGTGCAATTTGCGCTGGTGGGGCTGGGCATCATGAAGGACGATGCCTCGGTCAAGGCCATGTCCCGTACGGGTGACCGTCGCGAGATCCTACGCGGACCGCTCTTTTATGGCATCGTTTTTGTGGTGATGACGGTCTGGTTCTGGAAGGATTCACCAATTGGCATGATCGCTTTGATGCTGATGTGCGGTGGCGATGGGATCGCCGACCTTGTTGGACGCAATGTTAAATCTCCCAACTTGCCCTGGAGCCGCGAAAAAACTGTAGCCGGTTCGCTGGCGGTCTTTGTTGGGGGATTCGTGCTGGCCGCAGCTATCCTGAGTATTTTTGTCGCTGCGGGCATCTTTGCGGAACCCTTATCCAGCTACCTGTTCCCGCTCATGCTCATTGCCCTGGTTGGGGCAGCGATAGAGTCGCTGCCTTATAAAGATATTGACAATATCACAGTTACGCTGGCGGCGGTGCTGGTCGGGATGCTAGTGTTCTGATGTTTCCCCAAGTCATTACCGCTCCCGGCATTTTCTTTCGAGTCTGCGATCCGCTCACATCCCAGATCGTTACCTGGCGACGGGATGTGGACGAAGCCGTAATGCGCTATCAGCTTGGGCGGCGTTCCAGCGTGCTTGTCTGTGGTTTGCAGGATCAGGGAATGACGCATATTACCGAGATGCCAGCACGGGGTGAGTTTATGCCGTATTACGGCATGATTGGCGGTGGCTTCACATTCGTTTTTCACCCTGTGCAAGAACAGGTCGAGGTCATTGTTGAAGCGACGGTTTCGGAGCATCCCTTGTTCCATCCCAGCCCAATTGTGCCGCTCAAGTTAGCAGCGCCCGATTCAATGATCACACAGGCTGAAGTCTATGAGAACATCGGAACAGTCGCTCCAGACGACACCATGAGAATGGGAATGGTACAGCGAAGATGTCGAAAAATACGATTTCGTCTTCGTGCCAACTTCGGTTGGCACCATTGCCAACGTGCGTCATTGGGAGAGCGGCTCACTTCTAGATTTGACGCGTGATGTAAATTGGTAATATCTGCTCGGCAAAAACCTTTTTAATTTTCCGGCTTCTCTTCCTGCTCTTCCAGGATCATAACCTTATAGGCCTCGGCATAAGCCAGGCCTTTTTCTTTGCCCTCTTCTTCAGCCCATTTACGGAGCATTTTCTCAGGGTTCCAATCGCCTAACTGACAGACGTGCTTCCTCAACGCAGCAATTTTTGTGTCAATCGTATCACTGATGTCCACCCAGGTGTCAGGCTTCTCAGAGCCGTGGATGTAGACCCGTTTGACATTGTGCGGTTCGAAGTCGTCGTCCAGTAAGTCAGCAAATAGCAGGCGTGACCCGGCGGAGGGAAAAGCCGCATACAAGGCGATCTGTGCCGCAGCGCGGTGGTCGGGATGGTTGATGTAACCGTTGCCGTAGAAGACTGCCTGCGGGTCACCGATCACAATCACATCCGGTTTGTAGTGGCGCATGAGTTTGGTGACTTCTTTTCGCAGTGCGATAGTTGGCTCCAATTCGCCATCCGGTTGGTGCATAAAAATGGTTTCCTTGATACCAAGTGTTTCGTTGGCGGCTATCTGTTCTTTCTCTCGGATAGAGGCCAGAGTCGGCTTGTAATCGGCAGCATGCTCGGGGTCGTTTGAACCGGCGGCTCCGTCCGTGATGATGACGGTAATGATCTCGCATCCGGCTGTAGCCCATTTTGCAAGCGTCCCAGCAACGGTAAAATCCTGATCGTCGGGATGGGCGTGGATGCTCATTGCAGATTTTGGGATAAATTCTTCGGTCATGTGCGCTCCTCTACCAGTGAATGGCATGATTGTACCTGAAAGTAACAAATATCCTACCTAAACTTACAAGGGGAATTGCAATGGCCATTGTTCTCTACGGACATATCATCGAGAACGCCTACGGCGTGCTGGGGATCGAGTTCATGGCCGCGGCGCAGGCGCTGGATATCCGTGATTTTATGCCAGGAAGGGGTTCGCATAGGGCTCTTGAAGCTATCCGGGAGCATGTGGACCGCTCGCTGTATCCCGATCACAATGTAATGATGGCGCTGGTCAAATCCAAACGAGATGTTGGGAGAAGTGGAGAGGGCGGCGGGAGAGTTGAACTGATGCAAGGCAACAAACAGAAATAACTTTTAAAAAACAGACTGAGATTTATGCTTCTCAGTCTGTTTTCAAAACATCTATTACTTGAGTGGTCTAATTCAGGCGTTTATTAATCGTTCATGATTGGCCACTTTGAGATTTCCGAGCGGCCCACGAAGATCATGATCGACATGAAGATCAAGAAGATCAAGATCACAAAGAGCAGGCCCTGGAAGATAGGCATCAGGAAGATCAGTGAAAACACAACGGTCAGCAGGAAAAGATACACGCCTACCACACGGAACGCAAACTGCCGGCCAAATACATTGGGGGCATATAAGAAAAACATAGCTGCAGTCAGCGCAATCGAAATGCCGAAAGTGGGGATAATCCCAAAGAAGCGGATGAGATAAGCGACGAACAGGTAATAAAACACATTGATCATCCCAAGGAAGAGGTAGTGGAAAGGATTGAACTTCACAACCATTATCTGTGAAAACAGGAAGACCACAACCAGGAACAGTGCCAAAGGCAGAGGGGAGAAGTTCATCAGGCTTTGGATCTGGTCGAGGTACCGTTGCTTTTCGAGGAAGGCAACACCCATATCCTGGGTCGTGGAAAAGTCATTCACAGTGAACTGGAGTGTAGCGCCGTCGGAGGTCATCTCCTCTGTGTGGGGCAAACCTTCCCGGTAAATTGCGTAATCCTGGGTATTAAGGTCTATTTTTGCTGTAAGCCCCTGGATCACATTGTTTTGATAGGCTGAAAGGTTGTATTTGTATATATCCATGCCCTTGGTGGAGTAGGTGATGATGATCTCAACCTGTTCATCCGGTTCTATTTCCGGAAGCAATACGACTGCCCCATCCATTACAGGGCGAACCACAAGATTATTTTTTGAAGGAATCGCGATAGTGTAATCATACAATAAGTTTGCGTTCTCCGGCTTGGTTATCTTCACCTGCAATGCGCCTAAATATTCCGTGGTATTGACAATAACATAGGTTTCTACATTATGGACTTCGAAGGCGTTGAATATCAACAAGCTGCGAATCTTTTCCTCGTAGTCTAGGTTTGTGTCAATACTTATTGACCTTGGGACAAGGGCAAAGTTTTCTGTTCGCTCGATGTCCTCATATTGTTTCGCATCACTGTTGTATTTCGTTTCGATATATGTACGCTGGAGGGAAAATGTAGGTGGAATTATCCCGATCTCGCCCCCCCAGCCCTCTTGAAACAGGAAATATGCATATCCATAGGTGCTCGATTTATGCTCGCCGACACGCGAAGCGGTCAATATAAGAACAACAGTACCGGCAACTACAAGCCCACCCAACCAAACCAGCATCCAAAAGATTCGACTCGCAGCTTTCATTGCCATCCTCCTAATCCTTGTTTGAGGCTTACTTTATTTCATTATGCAACAGATGGACTACAAAAATCAATCCCCAATAATGGTTTGTGTTTGTAACATAGGCGGTCGGTAGAATTTAGAAATTGGTGTAGCAAAAGGGTATCCCAATCAGGAGATAGCCTACGGGGTGGAATATTCAGCCGAAAAGAGACCCGATTCTATGCCTTGTCAGGATTTGTAGCCGCGTACAGTTATTCACGTTAAAATATCTGTATGACTTATAAACAGCTCAAATCCAATTTAGTAAATGCCTACAATCAGCAAGCCGAACAGCGAAACAAAAGTGAGATCGATGAATGGAAAACTGCGGAACGTGGACATTTCCTATCATTGCTACAGGAAGAAAACAAGCAAAAGTTACTTGAAATTGGAGCTGGGCATGGTAGAGACAGCTTGTTCTTCCAAGATCAGGGCTTGCAGGTAACTTGTATCGACCTGTCTCCCAAAATGGTTGAACTCTGCCAACAAAAAGGCCTTGATGCGCATGTCATGGATATGGTCTGCTTAGATTTCAGGCACAATTCGTTTGACGCTGTTTACGCGCTCAACTGCTTTTTGCATCTCCCCAAAGATGAATTTCCGGTGGCCCTGGAAAACGTCCGTCATGTCTTGCACCCTACTGGCTTATTCTATTTAGGTCTCTATGGTGGCATGGACTTTGCAGGCCCCTGGGAAAGAGACACGTATACACCAAAACGTTTCTTCTCCTTTCACTCTGATGAGAACCTGAAAAGGATTCTTGCTGAAATGTTTGAAGTTCTATATTTCAAACGGATTGAATTCGGGGAAGATCAACTGAGTTTTCAATCCACAATTCTCAGAAAACGCGCGGGGGAATAAAAAATGAGCGGGGATTTCATCCGCTCATGCTTTAAGTCATGGCTCTACCGTCTGTTGTCCACAGTCGGTGTTGTTAGCCACCCAGCGCATCATTCAGCCAATCCAGAAAGCCTTTCTCCTGCGGCTGGACCGTTGTTCCCAGCGACTCAGCCAATTGCTCAAACAATTCACGCTGTTCTTTGCTTAACTTCTTCGGCACCGCCACATTGACGATCACGCGCTGGTCACCACGTCCGTTACGACGCACATAGGGCACGCCTTTATTTTTGAGCGTGAAAACTTTGCCCGGTTGCGTGCCTGCCGGTATTTTCAACTTCTCGTCGCCTTCAAGCGTGGGGATGTCCACTTCTGCACCCAATGCAGCCTGGGCTATGTTAATGTCAAGGTTGAGAAAAACGTCATTCTCACGGCGCTGGAAGAACTTGTGCGGCTTCACATCCAACACCAGGAATAGGCTGCCATGCGGCCCGCCATAAACGCCCGGCTGGCCCTCCCCTGCCAAACGGATTTGTGTGCCCTTGTCTACACCGGCAGGGATTTGCACCTTTTTCTTAACTGTCTTGCGCTCCAATCCGCCACCGCGACAAGTCTTGCAGGGCGATGAAATGGTTTCACCACGCCCGTTACAGGTTGGGCAGGTAGCCGTTTGCACCATCTGACCCAGGAAGGTCTGGCGCACCTGGCGCACTTCGCCCTGACCGTTACAGGTGCCGCAGCGCGTGGGTGAGGTGCCCGGTTCTGCGCCAGAGCCGTTGCAGGTGGAACAGGTTTCTTCGCGCTGGAATTCAACTTCTTTTTCTACACCAAAAACCGCTTCTTCAAATGTCAATGAAACCGCCATTTGCAGGTCACGCCCGCGGCGGGGAGAACGGCGCGAACTGCGTCCGGTCGAGAAGCCAAAACCGCCCAGGATTTCTTCGAAGATATCGCCAAAATCCATCGTGGCGAAGTCAGGCATGCCGCCCATATCGCCTAAACCAGAATGGCCAAAGCGGTCATAGCGGGCGCGCTTGTCCTGGTCGGAAAGCACTCCATAGGCTTCGTTAATCTCTTTAAATTTCTCCTCGGCTCCATCATCTTTGTTCACGTCAGGATGATACTGGCGCGCCAACTTACGGAACGCGCCCTTGACTTCATCGTTTGATGCGCCTTTTGGAACACCGGACTTCGTAGTAATCTCTCTTAGTCATAATGTCTGATATGTCTAACGGGTCTGATAAGTCCAACAAGTCGACGTGTCAGACTTGTTGGACAAATAGACCAATAAGACTTATTCTTTCACTTCTCCATCAATAACATCTTCTTCCCCGCTTTGCGGGGCTTCGCTGCTTTCCTCAGACGATGAGTCTGCTTCGGCTTCTGAAGTGCCATTGCCTACTTCCTGACCTTCATACACACTGGCACCGATCTTCTGGATAAGCTGCCCCAGTTCTTCGGTAACGGTTTTCATGGCTTCCACATCTTCGCCTTCGACCGCCTTGCGGACCTCGGTTACTTTTGCTTCAATCTCCGACTTTACATCGGCAGGCACTTTGTCGCCAAATTCTCTCAGCGCTTTCTCAGCTGCATAAGCAGTGTTGTCACCGTGGTTGCGAGATTCAATGAGTTCCTTACGCTTGACATCTTCTTCGGCATGGGCTTCAGCGTCTTTCTTCATCTGCTCGACTTCGCTGTCAGACAGGCCTGACGAAGCTGTGATTGTGATGTGCTGGCTACGGCCTGTGGCCTTATCTGCAGCGGTAACTTTCAAGATACCGTTGGCATCGATGTCGAAGGTCACTTCGATCTGCGGGACGCCGCGCGGCGCGGGCGGGATGCCATCCAGGATGAACTGCCCCAGCGATTTGTTGTCCGCGGCCATCGGGCGTTCACCTTGCAACACATGGATTTCCACCTGCGTCTGGTTGTCAGATGCAGTCGAAAACACCTGGCTGCGGCGAGTTGGGATGGTGGTGTTACGTTCGATCTGTGTAGTAGCCACGCCACCGAGGGTTTCAATGGACAGGCTAAGCGGCGTCACATCGAGCAGCAAAATATCTTTAACTTCGCCGCCCAGCACGCCGCCCTGAATGGCCGCGCCAATCGCCACCACTTCGTCAGGGTTGACGCCTTTGTGTGGGTCTTTTCCAAAAAACGCGCGCACACGGTCCTGTACGGCAGGCATACGGGTCATACCGCCAACCATGACGATCTCGTTGATGTCACCGGCGTTCAATCCAGCATCGGACAAGGCCTGTTTAACGGGAGAAATCGTTCGGTCGACCAGATCCGCGGTCAATTGTTCCAGCTTGGCACGGGTCAGCGTTAAGACCAGGTGCTTGGGTCCGCTGGCATCTGCTGTGATGTAGGGCAGGTTGATCTCGCTTTGCATGACAGTCGATAACTCGATCTTGGCTTTCTCAGCAGCTTCTTTCAAACGCTGGAGTGATTGACGGTCATTGGACAGGTCGATACCATTGTCCTTTTTGAACTCTTCGATCAGGTAATCCATGATGCGCTGATCGAAGTCGTCCCCGCCCAGAAAGGTATCGCCGCTGGTGGAGCGCACCTGGAAGACGCCATCACCCACCTCCAACACGGAAATGTCAAAAGTGCCGCCACCCAGGTCGTATACCGCGATAATCTCATTATCTTTTTTGTCGAGGCCGTAGGCCAGCGAAGAAGCGGTTGGCTCGTTGATGATACGCAGCACTTCAAGGCCAGCGATCTTGCCGGCGTCTTTGGTGGCGTTGCGTTGGGCATCGTTGAAATAGGCCGGGACAGTGATAACTGCCTGTGTGACCGTCTCGCCAAGGTAGGCTTCGGCATCCGCTTTGATCTTGGCCAGGATCATGGCCGAGACTTCCGGCGGACTGAAATCTTTTCCATCCAACGCAACGCGTACATCGCCATTTTCAGCTTCAGCAATTGTGTACGGTACACGCTTCTTGGTACGCTCGACTTCAGCATCCTTGGCTTTGCCACCCATCAGACGCTTGATCGAGAATATCGTGTTCTGGGGATTGGTAATGGACTGGTTACGCGCCACACGTCCCACCAACCGCTCGTGATTTTTGTTTACCGCCACCACTGACGGTACAAGCCGTTCACCCTCCGCCGATGGAATTACAACCGGTTCGCCGCCAGACATAACGGCTGCTGCCGAATTGGTTGTGCCTAAGTCGATACCGATGATTTTTGCCATGAAATAAGTTCTCCTTGATTTTGACCACGAACAACAAACAACTGACAGCAATTCGCTATCGCGGTCTGTGGTCTATAGTTCGTGGTCTTACTGCGCCACCCTTACCATTGCTGGCCGAATGACTCTCTCTCCCGATATGTACCCGTTCTGAACCACCTCGATTATGTGACCACTTTCCACTTCATCGTTTGGCTCACTCGAAATCGCTTCGTGAAAATTCGGGTCAAACGGCTGTCCCGCGGCTTCGATACGTTTCACGCCTTCAACCTCCAGAATATTCTGGAATTTACGGACGATTAATTCCATTCCGTTGGCCCACGAATCCCCTTCCGGACGGTTCGCCAGCGCGCGTTCCATGTCGTCCAATACGGGCAGCAACTTCTTGACGATGTCGCCCTTCATGGACGCGTAATCAAGTTCGCGGTCGCGTTGGACACGATTTTTATAATTGATAAACTCCGCCTGTGTGCGCTGCCAGCCATCCAGGTTCTCGGCAGCTTTGGCTTCAGCCTCTTCGAGCTGTTTTTGCAACGCCTCTAACTCCGTTTCAGCCTGTTCACCATTTTCGGGCATTTCCAGATCATCAACGGGAATCTCGGTCATCTCTTCGGATTGTTTTTCTTTTTGTTTCTTTTCGCTCATACCTTTACCTTTTATCTATCATTCTGAGCGGAGTTATTCTCCACCATCACTCAACAATCCCGCCACAAAGCGGACTGTTGGAATCGTCTTCGCATAGGACATGCGCATGGGGCCGAGTACGCCCAACATGCCGGTTGCCAATCCTGGCACACCGTAGCGCGCCAACACCATCGAGCATTGACGCAATTCTTCCCAGCCGCCCTCGCCACCGATCAACACTTGCAATCCGCCGACCATGCTGCTGGTAGTTGTGCGCGCCAGCAAATCCTGCAAGGTTGAACGCTCTTCGAAGAGACGCAATGCGCGGCGCGCATCGTCAGACTCGGCGAATTCGGGCTCAGCCAATACATTAGTCAGGCCATCGGTGTAAATGTTGCCGGAGACGCTCTCTGTCATGCGGCGCATTTCCTGGATAACCAGGGTCAGGATATCCTGGTCGAGCGCATCAGAACGAGCCGGAAGCGCGGAAATCGCCTCTACGGCCAGACCAGCCAGAAGTCTGTTAAGACGCGTAGCCGTCTGGCTGAGTCGCTCCTGTGAGACAGGTTCCGCTAAGGTCAGAATCTGCTGCGAAACTTCGCCGCCTGCCATAACCATGACCATCAAAACCTGACGGCCTTGGGTTGAAATCAATTCGACGTGTTTGAAAAGCGATTGCTCAGCGTGGGGAGCCGTAACGACCGACACACCCTGTGACTGGTGCGCCAGAACGGAGGCAGCCAGCGTCATCCACTGCTCCACATCAGGACGCGCCTGATAGAACTGGTGTGTGATGGTGTGCTGGACAGCTTCCGGCAATTCTGCCTGGTGCATCATCTGACCGACAAAGAAACGATAGCCTTCCTCCGTAGGGATGCGGCCTGCCGATGTATGCGGCTGGCGCAGGAATCCCATCTCGTCAAGGGCTGACAACTCGTTCCGCACTGTGGCAGAACTCAGGTCCAGATGGTAGCGCTTAACGAGAGCATTCGAGCCGACGGGTTGCGCCGTCTCGATGTAATCTCGTATTACAAGCATAAGGATGGTTTTCTGGCGTTCGGTCAGTTCAGACATGTCCATCTCACAATTTAGCACTCTCGACTTGAGAGTGCTAAAAGATTGACATCAATGATAACATGCCTAAAAATGAGCGTCAATAAGAGGAGTGTAAGAAAATCTCCCGTTGGCTCAACGGGAGATAGATTCTTCTTTACGGATTTGTTATCGGTCGCCAGACCGGGTCGAAATCGTCTCTTGAATCGGTCGTCAAACGGGTGCGGGTTGCGCCGCTGGCTGTCATGTAATAAACATCCGTGTTGTCACGATCATCCACACCTTCGTAAACGATCCAGAAACCATCGGGAGAATATGTGAGTTTCTCAAGACCAACCACACCCAGCTTTAGCCGGGAGGCTGCCTGGGTGGCCCGGTCTTCATAACGAATTTGCATCACCCAGGGCAAAGAGCCTGTATTAATCTGAAGTTGGTTGAACAGGATATACTGGGCATCTGGAGACCAGACCGGATTGTAGTCCCATAGCGTTTGACCGCTGCGCGCTACCTGTTCATGGTTTTCGCCAGTATCCGTCATCGTCCAAATTTGAAGCGCGCCCACACGTTTTTTCACAAATGCAATCTGATTGCCAAATGGTGACCAGGCAGGTTGGCTGTTCTCCTCATCCGTATCTGAAGATGTCAGGCGTGTGTTACTAAAAGTCTCAACATCTAGAACATAAACTTCTTTGTGCCCATCGCGCATGGATGTGAATGCAATACGTGTACCATCCGGCGACCAGGCCGGATCAAAGTCGCCCCCAGGAGCAGTGTTCAGCGGCGTCAGTTCGCTGCCATCTGCATTGATGAAATACAGGCTTGATTCGCGATACGAATCGGTATTGTGTTGACATGGTGAAGTAAAGACCAGTCTCGTCCCATCGGGTGCCCAGGATGGTTGGCAGGCCCCTGCAGGGAGATTCGTAATGGGGTGCAAATCGCTCCCATCTGCGTTAATCAAATAAATCTGCGGAACGCCTGTCCGTTGTGAGGCAAAAGCAATCTGACCATAGCCGCCGCCGATTGGCGTTGCGGAGGGGGTCCAGGTAATCGGGTGGGTTGGAGATGGTCCCCCGCTGGGTAAGAGGGTAGGCGTAAATGTACGTGTTGGCGAAATCGTGGGAGAAGGTTCAACAGTAAGCGTATAGGTAGGTTCAGGAGTTGGTGTTTCTGTAGGCATGGGCGTCGGCGTAATCGTTGGCGTGGGCAGAATCCAGGGGATATACCCTACAACGGAAGCAGGCATCATGTGTGGATAAAAGTATGAAACGCCTCCTGCTCCACCAAGCAGCAATACCAAAATCAATAAGAACGAGGTAAAACATCCGCCTCTGCGTTTTTTCTTTTTGGGAGGCTTGAACTCGTTTTCTGGCTCGGCTGCCATCAATCCTGGTTTCATTTCATCCGGTTTTTTAGGTGGCCGGACTGGTGTATCTTCTGAAAAATCCTGATCGTCAACTGGCGGTGGTGGGACGGTGTAATTCCCGGCCAAACGCTGTGTTTTCGATTTGGAACCGAGCAGTGCCTTTTTAAACTCCTCGCCGCCTTGGAAACGGTCTGCGGGATCAATCGCCATAGATTGTTCTATGGCCGCAGCCAACCGTCGGGAGACTTTGCTATTACGTTTACGCAGTGGTGTAAGCTGGGCATTGTCCATTGCACGTGCCAGCCCATCTTCCGGGATGATGCCAGTTAATGAGGCATATAGGGTTGCACCCAGCGAATATATGTCTGTGCGCGGATCGGTGCGAGCAGTGCCATACTGCTCCGGCGGGGAGTATCCCGGCGTCATTGCTCGCGCACCGGTGGTAGTTGCCTGGTTGCCCTGTACCACCTTGGCAAGGCCGAAATCCACCAAAAAGATGTGTCCATCTGGTGTGATCTTTACGTTGCCCGGTTTGAGATCGCGATGCAAGATCGGGGGTTTGCGAGAATGTAAATATGCAAGCGCATCGCACATCGCTGCGCCAATCATGATGGCATCTTCTTCCGAGATCGCACCCACACGTTCCATGCGCTGGCGTAAATCTTCCCCGTCAATAAAGTCCATCACCAAGTACTGTCCCTGATCCCCGACCACGAAATGATCTGACACACGAGGCAGGTTGGGATGTCGCAAATTCGCCAGGATCACAGCTTCAAGGCGGAACTGCCGGGCATATTCGTCTGTAGTAAACAGATTCTCTTTTAGCGCAATATCGACGCCCAGATTTTCATCTACAGCGCGATACACAGACCCCATGCCCCCCTGCCCCAGGATCTCGACAATTCGATAGCGTTTATGTAGTAGCGTGCCGCGTTCTAAAGTCATTAAGCGAAAATTTCTCCAATGAGATGGCTTCGGGCCCCAGACCTGCTGATTATAACACCTTGCCCCCCACAGATAGGGTTAAGATAATTTCAATTTCGTAAAGAACAACGGCATATTTGCCGAAACCCAGATGGTGAGCACACTCAACGCATCGACCACAAATACCGTGCTGTGCACTTCCAAACCGAACCCAAAGCCTGCCAGCTGCTTCGAACAGCTTCTAGTCAAGATCAGGATCCCGCTCAAATAAGGAAGCAATCTCATCGTCCCGTTTCGAACCGTGAATGGTAAAGGGTGTCAAGCACGCAGGGAGTGGAAAGGAATCGTCCAAGAAGGATAGAGTTCTTAAGGAATCATTAGAAAACATCCTTTGCATTGACGTCAATGTTCTGTTATTGTACACTCATTGCATGAAAAGTTCGCCTACACGTCGATGGGATTGGCCATCTGTTATCCTGCTCATGTTCATGTTGCAGGTCGCTACTGCGAGGCTGGTTGTCACGCGCTGGACGGATTTTCTCTTCTTTTCACAAACACTGGCAGCGCTCGGATTATTTCTGGGGTTGGCACTTGGGCACAGTTATTTCAAAAGACGGAATGTTGTCCTGCTGGCGCTGGGTTATTCCGTCATGCTTATCCCCTGGCAGTTGACTCTTGCGATTGAAGACGCTTTACTTTCCGAACGGCTTGCCAGCGTAGGCGGGCGATTGTATTTCTCGACGGTGCAGTTTTTCCAACGCGAACCAGTAGAAGACGGCCTGTTATTCGTAGCTTTCATTTCTATAGTGGCCTGGCTTGTCAGCCTCGTATCCGGGTATTGGTGGACAAGGCATCAAAACTATCTGGCTGCCGTTTTACCAGGTGGTGTCTTTATCCTGGTGATTCATCTCTACGATCAGTTCTTCGGAATCCGCATCTGGTTATTGGCAATTTTTCTCCTGCTTGCCATCCTGCTATTAGGCCAACTGTACTATTTGAAAAACCGCGAATCTTGGCGAGAGCGGCGTGTTTTCCAGATGCAGGAGAGCACCTTTGACTTGACGCGTGGCATGGTCATTACAGCAACCATCTTTGTGCTTGTGGCGTGGACTATCCCTGCAACGCATGCGGGCTTGGAATCCGCCATCCGCACCTGGGACAAGCTGACTGAACCCTGGCATGAAGTTGAGGATTTATTCTCCAATGCTGTTGAGGCGCTCCGCGCGCCGGTCATCCGAAGGTCGGGAGAATTTTATAGCAACCGACTGAACCTGGGACTCGGCAATCCGCTTACAGAGACGGTGCTGTTCAGCGTAGAAGCCCCCGACCTTGAAGAAAAATCGCCGCGCTTTTATTGGCGAGGCTACGTGTATGATTTCTACCAGAGTTACAACTGGTACGCAACAGAAGCAATCATTGGGGAATTCATCCCCTCGAATACCGAAGTGTTCGTTCCGGATGTAGGCGAACAAATTGCAGCCAGTTTTACCGTCAAGACGCAGATAGCCCAGTCGCTTTTATATACAGCTACCCAGCCTTTGTGGGTCAGTCGCCCCGGGGTAATTGAATATGCAGAAACAGATACTGGCGAGCAGGATCTGCTTGCATGGCGGGCCGAACCAAGACTATTACCGGGCGAGCAATACCAGATTACCGCCACATTGACCAACCCGTCGATACAGCAACTGCAAGTTGCGGGCACAGACTATCCACAATGGGTGACAGACAGATACCTGCAACTCCCGGAAGATTTTTCGCCGCGTATCGCTGAGTTGGCGGATCAAATTACACAGGGATTAGAAACGCCCTACGACAAGACAACTGCGATCACAGCATATTTGCGGCGCGAGATCGCATATTCCAATCCATTGCCCGATTCGCCGCCTGAAGGGGAAGATCCGTTTGAATGGATTCTCTTTGACCTGAAACAAGGGTTCTGTAATTATTACGCTTCCATCGAGGTGCTCATGTTGCGCTCTGTGGGCGTGCCTGCACGCATGGTTGTAGGATTTGCCGAAGGCGGTTTTGATAATGAAGCCAATGTCTACATAGTGCGCAGCCTCGACGCGCATGCCTGGCCCGAAGTGTATTTTCCGAACATCGGCTGGATCGAGTTCGAGCCCACTGGCAACCAGGATCCGCTTGTGCGCCCCGACAGGCCGGAAGATATCGAAACACCGGAATCCGGAGATGAGTTGGATGGAAATCCTAACCTCTCCGGGCTTGGCCCGAACGAAGATTTACCCGACCGCAAACTTGAATTTGAAGAAGGCCTGGGCGAAACAGACGTTCCCCCACTTGTTGACGCGCAGCCAACAATCAGCGCCACCACATTTTTATATCCGGTTCTGGCAGTGCTCTTGATCGCTCTGCTGTGGCTGCTCAACCGCCAATACGCTGTATTTGACCAGATCCCTACCCGCTTGCAAACAGCCTATGAACGTAATGGTGGACGCTCACCTGCATGGCTTGTCAACTGGTCTCATTGGGCTACGCTCACCCCCATCGAACGCTCCTTCGAAACGATCAATCGCAGCCTGCACCTGCTCGGCGAGTCCCCGACTTTTTACGCCACCCCATCCGAACGCGCGAAGTCTCTGGTGAAGAGACTTCCGATCGCTACCAGTGATATCGAAACGCTCCTGGAGCAACATCAGGCATCCCTGTTCACACCCAATCCGGGAAACGCCGGTCTTGCGCGGCGCGCCAGCCTCAATATTTGGTTGTATACTATACAGAGCATTATCCACAAATTTCTCTATGGCCGTCCTATTGAATAACAATATATCAATACAGTTCCAATGATTAGCGATAAAACCAAACCCACTACATTGCATGACCACTTATTGATCCTCAGTAAACAGTCTGGGGCAGTGCGCGACTCAATTCGAGATGAACAGATTAGCCTTCCAAAAGAGACTGTTGATAACCTCAACAATCTCGAAACCACTCTTGGCCAACTAAGCACGAAAATGGAAGTCTTCGAGACCGAGCATGGCAATCTGCTCGAACTGGCCGGGATCGGCCAGGTGGTAAATTCCACGCTTGAGTTGGATTCAGTTCTGCAGATCGTGATGGACACTATCGTCCGGCTGACGCGCGCCGAACGCGGCTTTCTTATGCTGCGGGACGAACATGGCAAGATGACCACGCGCATTGCCCGCAACTGGGAACAGGAATCCATCAACCCCAACGAGTTCGCTATCAGCCGCACGATCATGAAAAAGGTGCTCGAAACAGGCAACCCAGTCCTGACGACCAACGCGCAGGAGGATCCCCGTTTTGGGGCGCAGGAGAGCATCGTGACGTTCAATTTGCGCTCCATCCTGTGCGTACCGCTAAAAGTCAAAGATGAGTTGATCGGTTTGATCTATGCCGACAACCGCATCCGCAGTGGCATCTTCTCTGAAAATGAACGCGACCTGCTAACCGCATTTGCCAACCAGGCCGCCGTCGCTATCGAAAATGCGCGTTTGTTCTCGTCCTTGAAACATACCCTGGCCGAAGTGATTGAACTCAAAAGCTTGATGGATGATATCTTTGCATCTATCGCCAGTGGCGTAATCACAGCGGATATTGAGAATCAAATTACATTGTGCAACCGCGCCGCTGAAACCATCCTGGGGTCTTCAGCTGTAGACTTGATCGGGTACCCCCTGAACGAAGTGTTACCCAACGTGGTCGAAAACATCGCTCCACACCTTATATCCATGCGCGATACCGATGAGCCTGTTGTGGGGCTGGAGATCAGTCATAGCCTGCCCAAACGCGGACTGGTCGATTGGCGGCTGAATCTTTCTCCGCTCAAAGATGCAAACCAGACAACCCAGGGCATTGCCATCGTGCTGGACGACTTAACCGAGCGTAAACGCCTTGAGGCACAACGCCGCCTATTCGAACGCATGGTCTCTCCGGCAGTCATCAACCAACTTAACCCAAACGGTCTGCAATTGGGCGGCAAGCGCGTCGACCTGACCGTACTATTTGCCGATATTCGTGGCTTTACAAGCTACAGCGAACAAATCTCCCCGGAGCGACTGGTCTCAGTCTTGAACCGGTACCTGGCTGCCATGGCGGAAGCAGTTCTTTCACAAGAAGGAACGATTGATAAATTCCTGGGAGATGCCATCATGGCCTGGTTCAATGCGCCTATCCAGCAGCCGGATCATACGTTGCGAGCAGTCAAAGCAGCTCTGCACTTGCGCGAAACGGTCGAAGATTTGTATAAGGAACTCCCCGAAGATTCACACTTAGCTTTTGGCGTGGGAATTCATTATGGCGATGCAGTGCTGGGGCTGATCGGCACCGACCGCCGCATGGAATATACTGCCATCAGTGACAGCGTTAATACTGCCAAGCGCATTCAAGAGAACTCGGCTAAAAACCAGATCCTGATCAGCAAAGAAGCCTACGAGCGCGTCAAAGATGAAGTGGAAGCCGAACATCATGCTTCCATGGAAGTGAAAGGCAAAAGCCAACCAGTGGAAGTGTTTGAAGTGCTGAGATTAAAGAAGGCGGGCGGCTAATTCCGTATTTTTTACAGGCACATAACGCCCGCAAACCCGTACGGTCCAATGTACGGGTTTTTCCTTAGTTGAACCGGGTTCAGAGAATCAGGAAATGAGAGAAATAATGCGGCTATAATATTGCCTATGCAAGCAAACTCTGAAAAAACGAGCCAAGAGACCAGGCAACAGGTTTTCATAAGTTACTCGCGCAAGGATATTAAATTTGCTCGTCGCCTGGCCACTGACCTGGAAAATGCCGGGTTCGAGGTCTGGTGGGACATCTCGGACCTCAAAGGCGGGGATGACTGGGTACGCGTCATTCCGACTGCAATTGCGGCCAGCCAGTTCTTTGTGGTCTTGCTTTCGCCGGATTCGATCCAGTCTGAATGGGTGGCAAAGGAATACACTTATGCGCTGATAAACCGTATGAAGATCGTGCCGGCCATGATCAAGCCCTGCAGCGTACCGTTTGCCTTGAACACCATCAACTACGTCAACTTCACTACCGAAGATTATGAAACCGGATTTAACAATTTACTGATCGCGCTTGGAAGTCCCCCATTACCTGATCTGCCAGCATCCGGATTGAAAAAGCTTTACAGAAAATTACCTCCCGTAATTACCAGAAACCCCATACTTTCGCTCGGCGCCTTAATTGCGATTCTTGCGCTTTTGGTTTTCGGAGTTCCAAAACTCTTTACGCCTGTCACCCCGCCAACATACACTCCTACCACAACCGCGACTATCACGACTCCAACCGCCCCCAATACTGATACGCCCACACCATCACTGACCTTAACCCCAACCTCCTCACCCACCCCCACCATCACACAGACGAAAACTAAACTCCCAGCCAACATTGTGCAACCTACGGTTTGCGTTCAGCCGGAGTTTGATGTGCACTCCGTCAATGTACGCACCGGCCCGAGCACAGGAACAGGTGTCATCGTAGACGCGCCAGCAATAGAAGTGGGAAAGTGTCCCTTGATCGGTGGTCAGAATGAGGAAAATACCTGGTTCATGATCGCCTATGATCAGCGTGACCCGGAGCTTCAGCCTTACGAAGGCGGCTGGATCCGCAAAGATCTGTTCGATCTCAGTACACCTGTCCTTGTGCCCGAAATCACGCTGACCCCCACGCCCACCATCACGCCCACTCCGACCATTACTCCCACGTTCACTGTGACATTGACCCCTACGCCAACGCGGACACCTACAAACACACCAACGTCCACACCCACAGATACGCCTACATCTACGCCAACCTCTACCTATACCCCAACGAGAACCCCAACAGCGACTCACACATCTTCCCCAACATCAGAGCCAACAAATACGCCTTAGGTTAGGTCTATCGCGCTCACAGGAATGCATCCAAACATTTTCTCAAGCGCAGGATGCCTTCCTTGATCTTTTCTTCATCATAAAACGCAAAACACAGACGTACATAATCCCGCATCCCATCTTGACTGGAAAAAAGAACCCCAGGCCTAAAATCAAGCCGGAAATTTTTCGCTTCTTCCCGAAGTTGACCTGTATCCACGCCGGGCAAGCGCACCCAGAAGAAGAAACCACCCTGCGGAGTCTCGAAGATGGCTTGTGGAAATTCCCGGCGTAATGCCTTCTCCATCACTCTTAGGCGCGAATGATAGGTGACAATCAATTGGGCAATATTCTGCTCCAAATCACCTACCTCGATCAATTCCCGCACAATCGCAGAAGTGAAAGGGTTCAACCCGCCGCCGCTATCCAACAGGCCACTGGTGACCAGGCGCTTGATCACCCCCGGATGCGCTTGCATCCATCCCAGCCGCA
>WOR8_10002070_pt1 | contig 20035 bp, 12 predicted proteins | sample DeeMarSeWOR38_10_FD_19890 | JGI IMG/M metagenome (IMG submission 19890)
AAGCGCCATAGCCGGAATTCTCGCGGCAATCAGTTTTATACTCATGCCCCATTTTCATGCACTGATGGCGGTGGGGCATTTTGCAAAATTGCGCGCCCTGATATGGATACCTTTTGTGCTGCTCACCTTCATGATGCTCATCGAGCGTAGAAATCTATTGAGCGCACTCCTCTTCACCTTTGCTTTTGCGCTGCAGATGCGCACCCAGCATTATCAGATTATTTTCTATACGCTCTTGTTACTTTTGTTCGCCGGCATCGCCCCTTATTTAAAGTTAGCGATTGAAAAAAAATGGGGAGATTTCCTGAAACTGAATGGATTGGGTGTCGCTTCGGTTATTTTGGTGGTTCTCATTGTGGCGCAGCCATTATTTGTTATCCGCGACTACGCCCCCTATTCCACCCGCGGCGGCAACTCAATTTCCATTGAACAACAGCCCGACGAAGATAAGAAAGGAGTCGGGTTTGATTATGCCACTCAATGGTCCTATTCAATTTCGGAATTGTGGAATTTGGCCATCGCCAAGTTTCATGGCGGCACCTCGCAGGAAAAATATAGCGGCGATTCGGTCCCGCAATTCAGGGATCGCACCATCCCGGCGTATTGGGGAACGATGCCGTTTACGCAATCTTATGAGTACATGGGTATCTTCCTGATCTTCCTGGCACTGGTGGCTATTTTATTTCGCTGGAATCTTCCCATTGTGAAAAGCCTGGTTTTTCTTTCGATCCTGGCATTGCTGCTCTCCCTGGGCAAGAATTTCTCTCCCCTTTACAAATTGTTTTTTTACTACCTGCCCTACTTCGACAAATTCCGCTCACCCATGATGATCCTAACACTGGTGATGTTCAACGTTTCTGTTTTAGCTGCTTTCGGACTGGATTTTCTCCTCAACGTGGATTTCTCAAAGAAAGAATTCCTGAAGAAACTGTACGTATTCTCCGGGGTCTTTTTCCTGCTTCTGATTATTCCCCTCATATTTGGAAGTAGCTTTGCCCTCTCCAAACCACAGGAACTTCAACAATACAGCGCTCAATACGGACCGGACGGGGCAAACCAGGTGCTTGAAATGCTTCGCAGCGCCCGGTTGGATATTCTCAAATCTTCTACCCTGCGTTCGCTCGTTTTCCTGGCGCTGGGTCTTGGAGTTGTCTACGCTTTAAAAAGAAAATGGATGGGAAAGGATTATATCGCAGTCGGGATGGTAATTTTGGCCGGCTTTGATCTTGGGCTGCTTTCCCACAACTACCTGGAGGGAAAATTTACCAATACTGAGCGGATCGAGAAGCAAGCATACGGCGAGAACGCCATCGACCAAATCATTAAGCAGGACACTTCTCTTTACCGTGTGGCGCCCCCGTTAGCGACCATCGGGAATGACACCCGCTGGTGCTATCATTACCAGTCAATCGGCGGATATTCTCCGGCGAAACTTCAGGAAATCCAGGACTTGATTGAGAATAACATCGAGAAAAGGGTAATCCCCGACCTCCCCTTTAATCTGAATATCTACAATATGCTGAACGTCAAATACATTGCGAGCACTCAAAGATGGTCTGACCCGAATCTGACATTTCTGGGAAGTGATAAAGGAGGAAATCTGAATCTGTTTTTGAATGAAACTCAACTTCCCCGGGCATTTTTTGTGAACCAGGTTCAGCTATTTTCTGACGGCGTGGAACGTCTCAAATTTATGAATCGCCCTGATTTTGATCCGGCGGTGACGGCTTTGCTTGAAAAGCCGTTATCCGAAGATATTTCAGCGCCGGACAGCAGTTGGGCGAAAGTAACTCATTTTGAACCGGATAAAGTTATTATTAAAGCCTACACCGATCAGAACGCTCTGATGGTGATTTCGGAAGTTTATTATCCCATCGGCTGGCATGCCCATCTGGATTCCGGTGAAGAACTGGAAATCTATAAGACCAATCACATTTTGCGATCGGTGATTGTGCCCGCCGGCTCGCATACAATTACGATGGAATTTAAGCCCGCCACCTTTTATACCGGGGTGCGTCTCTCGGCAATCGGCTGGGCAATCACCTACGTCGGACTGCTTGTATTAATCCTGCGCAACTATAGAAATCAGATCAAAGCATGGTTTGGGAGAAAAAGAACCGGTTCATGAAATTCCTGCGCCACCGGATGGAATTCCTGCTGATTGCGGGAATTGTATTAATACATTTTGTATGGTTCGCCTGGCCCTTGATTTTGCCTGCATCCGAGAATGAACGGCTTGTGTCCACTTTCAATGTGGATGAAGGCCGGCATGTTAGAATACTAAAATATGCCGTGCACTGGGATATCCCGGCATTAGAAGACGAATTTGAAAAATATGTCCATTCCTACGGCAATCTCTATTTTGTCGCAGCGTTAGTCCCCTGCTGGTTAATCAATGTTATCACTCCTATTTCTGAACAGCAAATTATCGTCGTACTGCGATTGGTTTCAACGCTATTTGGAATCCTGACTGTCCTGCTGGCTTTTCTCCTGGCATGGCGTTACTTCGGACGCCTCACCGCCTGGTTATCAACTTTCCTTTTATTGACCGTGCCTCTGGAATTCTTGCGCCAATCGACGGTATCACACCCGGACATGACTCAGCTATTCTTCCTGGCATTGGGCATCTACTTCTGTTGCCTGCTCATTGAAACCTCCGAGTGGAAATGGCTGCTATGGGCATCCGTTTCCGCCGGTCTTGCAATGGCAACCAAATATTCCGGGCTGTTCATGTTACCGCTTATCTGGATGATCATCATTGTTCAAACCTTTTCCGAAAAGGATAGCCCAGCGATAAATGCCGACAGAAGCCGCTTTCTTATGTATGTTCGATTGGCAATCGCATTCTTGGGAATCATGGGCGTTACCGCCGGAATTGTCATTACGCCGGACTTCTTTGACAAGTACCTTATAGTTGGTGAGAGAACCATCCGGGATACCCCATATCTGCAAACATTAAACACAGCGAGAATCGCTGCAATCTTCGCCGGCTCAATTCTGCTGCTAGTCTCCGTTTTAAAAATCGCCTGGTCCGCCGTCGAAAAGAATACCAACCTCTTCAATATTTTGAGAAGGATAATATTTTCTATTGTCACGTTCGGGTTGGTATTCTCCATATTCTCTCCCTTTTCGCTGGTAAGATTGAACCTTCTCAAAGGTCTTTATAAGCAGACCATATATACTGAATTTGGAATTGGCATAATCCCGGAGGGGAGTGGCTTTGCCTGGCTGGAGATTTTGGCCTCGCATCATTTTCTCAACATTTCCATATTTATTTTGGCTGCCATAAATTTGATAGTCGTGGTGTACACCGTGTTCAAAAACAAAGAAAAAAGAGCGTTAACTCCTACAAACCTTTTATGGATATGGGTAATCTTCTATCTCGGTTTTCTAATATTTCGCGTCAACAGATACGAGCTGCGCTATATCTTGCCTGTTGCTCCGTTCTTGATAATTCTTGGAGCACATACGGTTAGTTTGTGGATAGAATATGCCACAAGGCATAAATCAAAAAAGCCGTTGCTGGCGTCTTCCATTTTCATCTTGCTTGCACTCGGCGGATTCCAACTTTCCAAATCGCTTGATTATATCTTAAAATATCGTTACCGTATTTCCCATCGGGTGGAGACAAGCGTCTCGGTTAAAGCAGGGAATTGGCTTTTGGAGAACTATCCGGCATTTACGGGGATTCTATATGACCAGTACAGCTACATACCCCCGGTTTTCAAAGATGTCCATCCAACATTTGGAGGCACAATCCAGTTGCTGAAAGATTTGAATCCTGACCTCGTGGTGGTCAACATGAAAATAGCAAACAGATATTTTGATAATATCCAAAATGCACATCGTTACGCAAAAGGGGAAGATGTCTTCAAAAGCAGATATGAATACTACCAAGCCTTGAGAGAGGGAACAGTCAACTTTTCCCTGGCGCACAATTTCGGTGAGGTTCGGATATATGAAAGACTATAGAAACCTATTAGAATGCTAACAATGGAAAAGTCAAAATGATCTCGCTGGTAATACCCGTTTTCAACGAAGAAGAATTAATAGATCAGCTCTACAACAGATCGCTGAATTCATTGAAGTCAATTACCAATGATTTTGAAATTATTTGTGTGGATGACGGCAGCACTGATAGCAGCCTGCAAGAGCTTATAAGATGCCACGAACAGGATAAAAGATTTAAGGTGCTTTCCCTGTCTAGAAATTTTGGGCATCAGGCGGCTTTGCTCGCAGGCCTCTCTTTTGCAAAGGGCGATTGTATCGCCATGATCGACGGGGATTTGCAAGATCCTCCCGAATTGTTGGGAGAATTCCACAAGAAAATAAAAGAGGGCTATCAGGTTGTTTATGCAGTCAGGAAAAAGAGGAAAGAAAGCTTAGTCAAACGAATGGCATACTGGCTCTTCTACAGGATTATGGGTTCAATCTCTAAAGTCAACATTGCGTTTGACAGCGGCGACTTTTCAATGATCACCAGGGAGGTTCTGGAACAGATGCTAAAAATTCCCGAGCAAAGCTTATTTCTGCGAGGCTCGCGCTCGTGGGTCGGATTTAAACAAATCGGAATCGAATACGAAAGAGAAAAAAGAGCAGCGGGAAGGCCTAAATACAACTTCAAAATGCTTTTCAATCTGGCCTATAATGGAATCTTCAGCTTCAGTGATTTCCCCATAAAATTTCTCTGGAAATTAGGCTTCGTGACAGCATTACTGAGCGCTATTTACATTTTGATCATCTTCATAAAAAAAATATTCTTTGGAACCGTACCGGAAGGATTTACCACTTTAGTTCTGGCGATCATCTTTTTCAGCGGCGTTCAACTGATTTGCATAGGAATACTTGGCGAATACATCGTGAGAATTTACGATGAGACCAGAAAGAAGCCGCTTTTTATCCTGAAGGAAAAATATTTGGATTAGGCAGTTGGAAAAAAATTATTATAAAGAATATTATCATCTGGAAAGAGAACATTGGTGGTTTTTAGCAAGGAACAATATCATTATCAATCACATCAAGAAATTTTTAAGTGAAGATCAAAAGGCTAAAATATTAAACATCGGTGTTGCCACCGGGCACACTTCTGAGCTGCTGGCAGAATTGGGAGACGTCACCTCGGTTGAGTATGATAAAGATTGTTGTGATTTTGTAAAAGAGAAAATAAACATCGATGTGGTGAACGCTTCTATCCTGCATTTGCCATTTGAAAACAATATGTATGATCTGGTATGTGCATTTGATGTCATTGAACACGTCGAGGATGATGCGCTGGCGGTTTCAGAAATGAAGAGAGTATGTCGCAATGGTGGAATAATAAGCGTTACTGTGCCGGCATTTAATTTCTTATGGAGTCATCACGACGAAATCAATCATCATTATCGCAGGTACACCAAGAGGGAGCTTTTAGCATTAATTGACGCAGATGGAAAACTCATTTATGCGTCGTATTTCAACTTTTGGCTTTTCTTTCCCATTGCAGCATTTCGTTTGGTAAGCTCCAGATTGGCAACTAAAGTTCAGGATGAAAAAAGCAGCAGTTCCGATTTTTCCTTTGGCGGCGGAAGTAAGTTCCTTAATAATCTCTTTTTTGGGCTATTTAATTCTGAAAATTTTTTTATCTCAAGATTAATGAGACTGCCTGTGGGTGTTTCATTGTTAACAACCTGGAAAAAGTAAACAGTCATGTGCTCAACGCGTTTCAACCGCTTATCTATTCCCGCGTAAATTGATGAGAAAAGTACTTATCATCACCTATTACTGGCCCCCCGCAGGTGGACCCGGTTCGCAACGAGCGGTCAAATTTGCAAAATATCTTCCCCAGTTTGGGTGGCAGCCGGTTATTCTCACCGTAAGAAATGGTGAATTCTCCTATACGGATCATTCCCTTGAAAAAGACATTCCCTCAGAGCTGAAAATCTACCAAACCCGAGGCTGGGAACCTTTCCTATTCTATAAGAAATTGACCGGACGTCAGAGTGGCGAAACGTTGCCGGTTGGTTTACTGACCGGTAAGAAGAAAAGTCTTGTAGAGAGAGTGGCTTCCTGGATCAGAGCTAACCTGTTCGTACCGGATGCCCGGATCGGCTGGATTCCTTTTGCTACCAAAAAGGCATTGCAGATTATTCGCGATGAAAATATTGATTTGATTTTTTCCTCCTCCCCGCCGCATTCATTGCAGATCATCGCGAATAGATTGAAAAAGAAAACCGGCTTGCCGTGGGTCGCCGATTTCAGAGATCGCTGGACAGATATACGCTACTACCAGGTTTTAAAACGGACCGGCTTTACAAAGAGAATTGATTCTATCTTAGAGAAGAGAGTCCTAACATCCGCAGATTGTGTGACTGCGACATCGGAAGGATTCTCTGCAAATTTCAAAGAGAAAATTAAGGCTAAGACACAAACCTTTCATTTCCTCCCCAATGGATATGACGAAGAAGATTTTGGCGGTATCCCGGAACAGGAGGTGCCGGAATTTCGAATTCTTCATACCGGCAATCTAATCGCTCAACAGAATCCGCTGGTTTTGTGGAACAGCATATCCAGGCTATTCGAAAGTGATACCGGAATCAGAGAATCTTTGCGGGTTCTCCTCATAGGCAAAGCTCATGATTCAATTGTCAAAAGCGTCCATGAGAAAGGTCTGTCCGATGCAGTAAAGATTCAAAATTATGTGCCCCATAAAGATATTTTGGTGGAATTAAAAAAGGCGTCAATTCTACTGGCGGTCACACCTGATCTCCCGGACAACAGAAGTATCGTATTGGGGAAAATCTATGAATATATCGGAAGCGGCAAACCGATACTTGTCATCGGTCCGCCGCAAAGTGACGCGGCAAGGATAATTTCAGGTTTCGAGAACAGCACAACTTGCGGTTACACCGATGAAAAACAGTGTATCGAATTTGTGAGAAACACTTTTAACAAATGGAGCGAAAGCACTCGTGTTCCTGAAACCCCCGTGGAACAAAGACTACCCTATTCGCGCCAAAAAATCTCCAAATCCTTAGCGAATATTTTCAATTCGTTATTAAAATGACATTTAACTCAACTTTAGCTCCCTCTGATGCCGAGTAAATTAGCGAAAATACTATTCATGTCCCGGAAGTTTTATAAGGACATCACCAAAAAACCCCCTTTCTTTGAGATTGCTGATGACGTTCATTCCCCGACTTTGGGGGAATATTATTTCATCATGACCGAAGAACAAATGCTGGCCGGGCATAGCCAGCAATACCATTTTGACGAGGAGGGAATTCCGATAATTCCTTCTTATATCGATGTCGAAGAGCGGAAAATGATCTATTATCCAATCTCAATCGGGCAGTACGGCTTAGCGATTTGGAATACCTATTTGCGAACAAAATCAGAAAAAGACAAAAAACGCTTCTTAAATATTGCCGACTGGTTTTGCAACAATCGAATCGAAGATGAAAAATTGGGTGCATACTGGCTAACGGACGTGGACAAGCCTGCCTATCAGATTTTTCAGCCGTGGAAATCGTGTTTCACCCAGGCAAGAGCAATTAACATACTTCTGCGCGCTTACCAGATTACAGAGAATGAAACCTATAAAAAAATATCAGAAAAAGCGCTGACACCTTTTTTGTTTTCAGTGGAAGATGGGGGGATTGTAACCCTTCTTGTTGAGGGTTCATTCTATGAGGAATATCCTGCCAAAGTCCCGGTTCTGGTTCTCAACGGAATGATCTTCGCTCTATTTGGAATTTATGATTTTGTTCGTGTCCATCCCGAACACCGTGAAGCAAAAGAGATTTTTCATAACGGATTGGATTGTCTGGAAAAGTTGCTTTCTAGATTCGACCTGGGATTTTGGAGCCAATATTCTCTCTGTAAAGCGAACTTTCATCCAGAGATTGATCCAGCAACCATCAGCTATCATTTGCTACATATTGTACAACTCCAGGCAATTTACAAAATAACCGGACACGAGATTTTTAACGAATATGCTCAGCGATGGCAGAGTTACCTTTCGCTTTGGAATAAGTTGAAGATGTACCGCATTAAATACAGGGCGCTTAAGAAAATGAAGAGACTATGAGGTTATCAGTCGGCCTTGAAATTTTTCATAATAAATCTTTTTACAGACTCCACCTTGGTCCACTCCGCAATTCTCTGAATCTCAATTGATTCATAAAACTTCAAGTAATATAAAGCAATTGGAAAAACGGCCAGCAAAGCAATTTTGATGATTATTTGCAATAGCATGTTTAACTCAAAGGAAAAGATGGAGACTGCATATAAACCTATTATTACGCCCACCATTTTCCCGATTTTGTAAACTTCATATGGGATGGGGTAAAGCCTGTTCGAAACATAATACGAAATTAGAAAAAGGAACAGAAACGAAAGAAGCGTCGCAGTTGCAGCGCCAAACATGGCAAAGTGCGGTATCAAGATAAAGTTTAACAGAATATTAATTGCTGCGGCTGCAAGAGTTGTATAGGCAATAAATTTGGTTTCTTTCTTTAAGAACATCCCGACATTTACAACGACACCCGCACCGCTGAAAACATATGCAAGAGCAACAATTGGAATGATCTTATATGCTGGCCAATAATCAGGATTGAGTGCGAATGTTTTAATGATTTCTTTTCCAAACAACGAGATACCAAGTCCTACCCAGCAAAGCACAAATACAAAATAAGTAAGCATTTTACAGTAATATCTTTTATCTCCTTTTTCCCCATACACCTTATAGGCTTGGGGTAGGAAATAGAGCGAAAATGATCTTATCAAAAATACATTCATCAGGCTTGAAAAACGGTACCCCAAATCGTAAAGCCCTACTTCCTTGTAATTCACCAACAGTTTTAAAATATACCGATCCCCCATCTGTAAAATCATGCTGCCCAATGATGCAAAGATGATTGGGAAGGCAAATAGAAGAGATTCTCTTAAAATTTTACTGTCGAATTTAGGAGCCAAATTTGATATTATATTGGGCAGAAGCAAAAGACAGAGGACGGCCTCGCCAATCACATAAGCATATAACACCCCGATAATACCAATTTGGGCAAAGGCAACAAAATAGACATTGAATCCTAATGTCAAAAAGATCTTGATGAGGTTGCCGGCGCTATAGAGAACCGATCTCTCATTTGCTCGCAAGACACTCAAGAAAAAAAAACTTAAAATCCGCAAGAAGATGATAATGAACATCAATTTTAAATATTGCGAAAACCTCTCCTTCTCAGCGAAGAATGAAGCAATCTGATCAGCGGAAATTAATTCAGCAAAAAGTAATGTTATGGAAATCCCTACAAGGAAAGTCAAAATCGTGAAGAGAATTGATTTTCTCCTTTGGATATCCTCAGCTTCCCCATAAAATCTCAAAAACGCATTCGGCAGTCCCAACAAAAAAACCTGAGTTAGAATCATAATTGAGACTTCCAAAATGCCCAGTATCCCAAACTCTGAAACCGGGAAGTGCGTCGTATAAATGGGCAGAAGCACTATCCCAACAAGCTTTGTGGCAATGTTGCCCAGACTGTAAATGGCGGTGTGCTTAAGGGAGTGTTTTAGTTTGTCAAACATTTAAAGGACTTTAGTTGAGGTTATCGTCTATTGACAAGCGATTTTTCCAAGGTTTTATAAGATGGCGGATGTCCCGCATTATATGCCCCTTTCTGTAAATAATATCGCGGAGGCTCATAATGATTCTCAGCAGTATATGGTTCAAGAAATTTATCCTGTACAAGGTCCTTTCTAACAAAGAAGGCATTCAGACCAGTTATATTACACCCAACAAGATGATAACCTTTGTCAGCAAATACCCGCTCCAGATATTTCAACGAGGCTCCAAAACAGTCATCCTTACGCCAAACATTCGATTCATTATACTCCATACAAACCATCATTGGGGGAGGGAATTTGGAATTATATTCGATCACAACTACTCTCGGCTTAATACATGTTATGGCTTCAAAGATATAGACATCATTTCCATCAATATCTATGGATAAAAGGTCAATTTCATGATCACTTATCTTAGAAGAGATTATTTCATTGATATTATTCCTTATGACAAACGCATTGATGACGGTGAGGTGTCCGTTGTTGAGGGTCTTCGGGAATCCCTTTCTAATCTTTCCTACGTTTTTGGAGGATGCTTCTATCCATAAACCGCTCCATCCGTCAAAGAGAAGAGTAAGGGTATTATTCTGCAAACCGTTTCCAACCCCAAATTCCACAAACACGCGATTCGTCGTGCCTATTCTATTAAATATCTCTCTTATAATTCCATCTTCATCATTTTGGGAATAAACTTTGTATCCAAAGCGCATTAATGATTTCGAATCGTTGTAACGAGGATTCTCCTTCAGTTGTTCAATTTTCTCCTGCACCATCTGCTCCCGAATCCATGGTACCGGCCGAAGAGCTTTGGGGAGCAAGCTCAAATAGCCGCTTAATGTTTGCAAAAGTTTTCTCAATTAAGTCTCCTTGAATTATCCTTTAGAAACCGGATTAATTTCTCTCTGACTTTTACAGGTTTATAAAATTCTGTCACTTGCCTCACACTACTTTTTCGCTGATCCAAAAGATCCCCATTTATATATTCTAATAATAGCCTTGACAAGCCCTCCACAGAATCATACCCATCAATTAGTTGCTTTAAGTTTTCGTCAAGAGGATAGCCGGATGGAATTATTGCCGGTATTCCATGTCGAATTACGTCCGTCTCGATACCGGAAATCTTAGTAAACCCATACTTTTCACGATAGATTTTGTACCGAGTATCAAGAATAATCGGGGACACCAATAAATCGCTATTTCTCATAACATCATTGAATTCTAATTGCTGAAGGCGGTTCAGATAACTACGAAATTTGAATTTATCTGATTGCAGATCCTGGAACGCATGGACAATTCTTTTGCCATATCCACCTTTAGTTTTTCCTAACAAAGACAATTCAACCCTTTTCTCAAGTTTGGGGATTATCTGCTTCCACGCAGACAGCAACAATTGATAATCCCTTCTTCTCTGGTCAACGGCGCCAGGGACGGTTATTCGAACAACATCTTTGTTTTTGTCATTGGTATTACTATTATCGTATACGGCAAGGGGGAAACATGGCGCGATTTTTTCTGGATCTACCAGACCATGTTTTTCAACGTATTGCTGAATTGTCTTGTTTGGTAAAGTAATAAAGTTGATTCTTTCTACCAGTTTTTTTGTGTGCAGCCAGTCCAGACCATAAATTGCTATCCGGATAAAATAGGAAAGGTCTTTGTACAAAATATACGGCGAGAAAGAAATTGAAATACTCTTCCATCGGTTAAGCCAGGTATTAGCATTATGAATTCTTAAGACTGTGAGCGCTCCGTAATCTAAGTTAGCATAGGTACGATAACAGGATTCAACTGTTGATATAAATATTATATCATGCGTATTCAGGGAATCATTGATTTGTCTAAGATACTTTGCTTTCGAAAGCTTTTGAGGTTTTATTTGCCAATCAAATTGTTTCATGAAGCTCTCGCCGGTAATCTCGTTATGAATGCTCATTTTGGTATATATGGTGAGATGATGTTCCGATCCGGCGAAAATTTTGCAAAAACTATATAAACATTCGCTATGCGTATCTAATTCAATAACGGCAATTTTCATCTAATATTTTAGGAACTCACTATAGTGTCTCACAGGAAGAATACTGTAGCCCTTTTGAATTTCTTTAATTTGGGCTGAAGTTAATTTGTCTTTCCATTTATCCAATTCATTTCGTGCAATCCGGTTTATTTCGTACCCCTCGCCCTCTTTGTTATGCCTCTGAATATAAGAAGCGACTTTGTTGTTCCATTCCAAATCCAGCGACTCATAAATCTTCTTAAACTTTTCTTCGGCCCGGACACATAAATCTTCATGTTCTAATACTATTGTATCTTTATTTTTTAATACGGTACTCTCCCAATAGTAATAAAATATTGCCATTTGGAAACCCATTAATGCAAGGGGATTCCTTAGCTCCTTGAAATAATTGACAAACGGTCTTAGATAATCATTCTTGAAATCGGGTTGGTGATAGATCTCTCTGTTCCCGTCCGGCGATTTCATTCGGAGATAGCTTGATACAACATTGGCAGGGTGTCTGAAAATTATCACCAGCCTGAAATCAAAATGCTTTTTCAAAAATTGAAGAGCCAATCCTGAATGTACGGACTTTATGATTCTTCTTTTATTCCCGAACACTTTAAGATCCGGATAAAGGAGATTTTTAAATATGTTATACGAGGCCTTATTAGAATAAGGTTGGTTAACTTCCCCCAAATGTTTTATGTCCCTAATCTTCCTTTGAATCTGCTTTTCAACCTTGCGTGTGTTCAATCCTGAAAACTTAAAGGCCACTTTATTTACTTGGGTATTTGCAGATGGAAAAACCTTATTGAATGCCTGATCAAAAAGCTGATAAAATTCAAGGTTTGAATGATTTTCATTAAGATAGGGCATACGGTGAGAGTACATTTTGTTCAAATAGCCAAGATATGAGGTTCTTTCATTATCCGGTTCATGTATATGAATTGTTCGTGGCGCCTGGGCAAGTATATTGGCAGTCCAAGTGGTTCCGCTTCGCGGGGTTCCGACAATTAACAGGGGCTTCTTGTTTTCGACTTTTTCCATATTGTTTCACACAAATGTCGATTCTAATTAGCATTGCAATCCATCACAAAATTTATGGTCTTTTGAAAATTGTTCAAATAGATAATTCTTTTTAATTTCAAAGCAGGAATTACTTTGGAGTAATGAGGGCAAAGAAAAATAAGCATGCGGTAAAGTTTGTCGGAGAGGGGGATCCTTAAGCCCGCAAAGGAGAATCGACATCTTTCTTTCCACAACCAGAATTATCTTCTGATATCAGATCTCTTTAACAGAGTGCGTATTTAATAATTCTTTCTCTGCGCTGTCCATTAAGGTCGGAATGGTTAATTCGAAACAATTACCATTTTCGTGTTTTGGATTTATTTGTATATCTCCCCCATGGGCGTTCAATGCGAATTTACAAAAAATTAAACCTAACCCGCGGGCTGGTTTAAATCCTGCCTTTTTCATATCCGACTGGGCAAATTTCTTAAAAATTTGCTCATGAAATTCGGGGGGAATTTGCCTCCCTTCGTGATACACTTTTAATAAAATAAAACCGTTCCTCCCTTTCTCCCCCATTACCAATATGCCGTGATTATCAGGGGTGTTCGGGAATACATAGTTGAAAAGATTATCCAAAACTCGCTCAAAAACATCCCGGTCGAGATACGCTTCAGGTAAGTCATCATCAAATTTTAACTGGATTTTCTTATTGCTATTCTCCGGAATATCGCAAAAGTATTCAGTAGTCTCACGAACTAATTTTTGTAGATCAATAGGTACAGGCTCCAACGTCAATGCTTTTTGTTCAAGGCGGCTAATATCAATTAAATTCAAAATCATCCTCAGCAATCCTCTGCTGCTTCTCTCAATCCGTTTGGCGTATTTATCCTCACTCTCCGCAATACCGGCCTTTTTTTGCATGCTCATCATCTGCAAATTGCCTTGAATGACAAAAAGTGGATTTTTCATATCGTGGACAATTAGATTTGTGAGTTCCTTTTTCAGCAAATCTTCCCTAAGTAATATCTGTTTCTGCCGTTCCAGTTCTTTATTCTTATTAATGAGTTCATCATAGTAGAATTTTAATCGTAAAAGTGATTTTACGCGCGCAAGCAACTCGACGCTATCAAACGGTTTTGAGATAAAATCGTCGGCGCCGGCTTCGAGAGCACGTATCTTATCTTTTAATTCTTTTAATGCCGTAATCATTACAACGGGGATGTGAAATGTGCGATCATTCTTTTTAAGCCTCTCACAAACTTGAAATCCATCGACCCTGGGTAACATGATATCAAGCAAGATGATATCTGGTAATGATTTCTCGATCATTTGAATTGCCTCAATGCCGTCCGCCGCGGTGGCGATCTCATAGCCCGCTGGTTTTAGAAAGTAGACCAGTAAGTCAATACTTTCCTGGCTATCTTCCACAATTAATACTTTGGCCTTTGGATAGTTTCCACTAAAATCTTTCATTGTAGATGCCTATGAGTAAGTGTTGGTCAGCACGAAATAGAATATTCGGCGATTTACCAAAATTCTTGAAATAGAATCACCACATATCAATATAACTTAATTGATCCTTGAATGGAATTAAGAATTTATCTAGTATGATTTTAATGGGATTTTGACTGAAAACGGGAGACTAATGAAATTCAAAGCTTCAAGTATTTGGTGCCATACAGAAAACAATTCGATTTCCTGAAAGGTTTTCGTCATTCTTATAATCAATTTTTGCACCCATTTCTGCGGCCAATAATACATTGGCAATTTCTGCATAATCCGCCGTTTCAAAGTCATAACTTGTGACGTTCGAGTCGAGAACTCTTTCAATCGTGGGAGCGGTATCCCGAAACTCAATCTGGATAATGCCATTGTCCTGAATGCTCGTGCTGATAAACAATTCGCCACCCGATGGCATTCTCTTCTTCGCTTCCAAAACCGAATTCAAGATCAGCGATCTCAAGCATCCCGAATCTCCATGAATAGTTATACTTTCATTTTGAAAACAATAATGGATCTTAATTCCTTTCCTTTCCACTTGCTTTCTTATAACCTCCAGAGTGTTCTTGATGAAAGAACTCAATTCAATAACCTTTGTACGATCTCCTTTTCGGTCTTTAGAAATGTCCGAAAAGGATCGCAGTAAAGACGCTATATGCAGTGATTGACTTTCAATATGTTTTAGAACTTCCTGACTCCCGGTTCCAATCGCTGCCATCTGAATTTTTCCCAAAATAATCTGCAATGGATTATTAATTTCATGGGTCAGTCCCTTTGCTATTTCCCCAACAATTGCCATTTGGGTGGAGCGGATAAACCATTTCTTTAACCCAGAAATAATATTCTCTTTTCTAACAAGTTCTTCTTGAATTTGTTGATAGTGAAGGGCGAGAGTCGCTTGCTTGACGATAATCTTAATTGCCTCAATATCCGTCAGAGAAAAATTTGAATCCTCAATACTAATATATATCAGACAAACACCCATTCTTTTTGAATGAAGAGCCATTGGAAAAGATAGAATTTTGCCTGACTCTATTAAAGATTCCTTTAGTCCCAATTCTCTTACGGAGATGATGGTAGATGCTTGTTTGGTGAACCCCCGCTCCACAAAACCATGATTATCGAGCGCTTTGAGGATAGTTTCAAATTCATGTTTGGTCTTTTTATGAACTGCCTTCCATTTCCCGTCACGATTTAAAACAATATTTCCACGTTCAAATGGAATGACTTCCTGGCAAAGCTGCAAAGTTCTCTGCGCAATCTCGTACACCTTTAACTTACTTGTAACAACATCGCTGGCTTTTTGAATCGTTAAAAGTCTTTTACAAGTCCCGCAGTCTGGGATCAGTTGCTTCTTAGCAATAGAGAGATTATCACCAGAGCCTTCAATGTAATCCGTTTGCTGCGGTTGGAAAAGTGCCGGATTTGTAGAATTGATACTTTGATGTGTTAATTCAAAATGTTTCTCGGAAATGCGGGGTTTATGAACCACTTCCCGGTGGTTGACTCTGGAAAACATCCTTATTCTCCTAATTAAGAAATTCTGTTAGAGTAATGATTTACGGTTCTCTACATAAAGTAATCCTTTATACTTAATTACCTTAAAGCTTCATTGAATATAATACTCCTTCATCAGCATTCTTTTCATTCTGTCCACTGTCTCGGAGTGAATCTGAGAAATTCTGGACTCAGACACGTCCAGAATGTCTCCGATTTCTTTGAAGGTTAATTTTTCATAGTAATATAAGGTAATGGCTAAACGCGATTTCTCGGGCAATTTCTTTATTATCTTTACCAATAGGGTTTTCATTTCTTCATCTTCAATATTCTCAACAGGGCTGTTGGTAGATTTGTCCTCAATTGCCTCATATAGATTATGATCATCATAATTTGGATTGGATTTATCTAATGATACCATCGACGTTCGTTTCAATTGTGACTGCCATTGATGGTACTCATTTTCGGAAATACCTAAATAAGATGCGATTTCGTGATCACTGACATCACCACGGCAGCTTTGCTCAAGCTCTTCAACGGCTTTTTTGATTTTGTTTGATTTGGATCTCAGCGAACGCGGAATCCAGTCCTGTTTGCGGAGCTCATCGATGATAGCCCCCCGTATTCTGGGAATGGCGTAAGTTTCAAACTTAATTCCGAAGAAAGGATCATAACGATCCAATGCTTCACTTAACCCAATCACCCCAATATTGACCAAATCCTCCCGGTCCACGCTCAGGGGCATTGTCTTAAATAATTTATTGACGACATAATGAACCAACCCCAAATATTTGACCATCAATCGGTCGCGTAAAAATGCGCTTTTGTCTTTCGCAAAATCTTGCCAAATTTGGTCAACTTGAGAATTCATAGTAGGCACCTTACATTTATTTGTCTTATTTAAATTGTTTCTTCAAAATGAATTTTGTGAAGGAAAGTCTCTTCTGAAAATGCGATTTGGCAGTGTTCAAATTTTAAGTCCATCAATTAGTCCGATTTTTTCAGCAGCTGTTCTTCACTCAAAATTTGCAACATATATGCCACTGAAAAATCCATACGGATTGGTGATAACTCACTTTTTATATTTCGTTTATTGCCAATGGCTTATGTCGATTTGTTGACCTATTCTCGAAAACACCGATCAATAGATGATGGTTAAAATACTGTTCACTTTTTCAACACTATTATCCTATTTTTAGACACCAGCGAATTTTTGATGTACTCAGGTGGAGCTGTTTAATCTCAAGAAATAGGAAGGCAATTATCCTTTAATAGCACCTCTGTGTTAGGAGGACGGGAAGATTTAGCCGAATAAAAAATTGAAGAGAAATTGATTACATCAAAATTCTATTTTAATTTTCAGCCCTTTTGAGAACTCGGTAGGTCGCAATCATGATGTCATATAGCGAATGAAATGGTCAAGCTTAAAACAATTATTTATCAACTTCCTGAATTTGATATTCTCAGGAAAACTCTTCGCCAAAAAAGCGAAATTAAATTGCGCGGAATCTATGGTTCGCTTTTAGCATTAATCATAAATCATATTCGGGAGGTCTATCAGAGCCCCCAATTGGTTGTGGTTGGCGACGCAGATGCCGCCGAGAGGCTCATTGATGACCTGCAAAATTTCGCCCCAGCAGATCAAATCGGGTATTTTCCTTCTGACGAGGCAGTCCCTTTTGATAAAGGTATTTTTACCCCAATCCTGTATAGCATGCGTATGAATTCATTAACGGTCGCGGTTGAAAAGACATCTCCAATTATTGTGACCACCCCGGCGGCAATACTTAAGAAAGTACCCCCCCCGGAATCCATAAAAAAAAACCTGCTTTATTTGGAGGTAAAAGAAGATTTTGACCGAGACCTATTGATTGACTGGCTGGCCGAAAGCGGTTACGAAAGAGTCCATTCCATTGACGAATTGGGACAGTTTAGCGCAAGGGGTGGAATTGTTGATATTTTTTCATTCGAATCGGAGGCACCATATCGAATTGAATTTTTTGGCAATACAATAGAATCGATCAGAGAATTCGATGTACTCTCTCAGCTATCCAGAAACCGAGTAGAAAAAATCCGAATTTTAGGGAAGTCAATCAAAGAAAAGGAAAGTGCCACGATATTTGACTACTTCAAACAAGATTCCATTTTGTTTTGGGACGAATCGGAAAGGTGCGGACAGCAACTGCTTGAGTGGTGGGAGGAAGCTTCATCCATTTTTGAAAACAATAAAGCTCAATTAACCATTTCATCGATAGATGAGCGGTACTTGCCGTTAGATCAAATAGAATCCAAGACCAAAATATTTAGACAGATTCGCCACAGTCATTTCGGGAATTCCGAAAAAGTCGACCTAAATTTTTCTTCCAATCCGCCTTCATCATTCTTCGGAAACATAAAACTCTTCGTTGAATATTTACAAAAGAGCCTAACCGGGAAGAAAAACAAAATATTCCTGCTGCATGAAGGGAAAAAATCGCGAGAACGATTAGAGGAAATATTAGAGGCTAAAATAGGACACATACCGGCAGTACAATTTGTTGAGGGAGAAGTTTTCGGCGGTTTTCATTTGCCAAAACATCGCATTGAAATCCTAACCGATCATGAAATTTTTAACCGGATCAAGATGCGCCGAAGGAGAAGACGTGTTCGAATCTCCGGCAGTCTAATTCGAAATTTAAAAAGCCTCAATTTTGGGGATTATGTTGTCCATGTTGACTACGGCATAGGAAAATACCAGGGGACAAAAAGAATAACCGTTGCTGGCGTTGAAAAGGATTGCATAAAACTCCGTTATGAAGAGAATGACATTCTCTACGTGAGTTTAGACAAATTAAATCATATTCAGAAATATGTGGGTGAGGAGGGCTACTCACCAAAATTAACCCGTTTGGGCAGCGCCGAATGGGAGCGGGTTAAAACGAAGACTCAAAAGTCTGTAGAAAAAATCGCCCGCGAATTGGTGCAGCTTTACGCGGCTCGAATCTCCCAAAACGGCTTCGCCTATTCTGCGGACACATTGTGGCAAAAGGAGTTGGAGGCTTCCTTTATATACGAGGATACCCCCGATCAGGTAAAAACAGCCGAGGAGGTCAAAAGAGATATGGAATCACCTAAACCGATGGACCGACTTATCTGCGGGGATGTCGGTTATGGGAAAACCGAAATTGCAGTCAGGGCTGCGTTTAAGGCGGTCATGGAAGGAAGGCAAGTTGCGATTTTAGTGCCTACAACAATTTTAGCGCAACAACATTTCACTACTTTTCAGGAACGCGTGCAGAATTTTCCCGTCAATGTGGATGTCATATCCCGTTTTAGAACAGTCAAGGAGCAAAAAGTAATTTTGGAAAAGTTGGAAGCAGGAGAACTTGACATCATCATCGGTACTCACAGGCTTTTATCCGCCGATGTCAAATTTAAAGACCTGGGACTTCTGATCGTAGACGAGGAGCAAAGATTCGGCGTTAAACAAAAAGAAAAGCTGAAGCAGATAAAAATTACCGTTGACACAATCAGCCTTACTGCCACACCTATCCCTCGCACTCTTCATATGTCACTAATGGGTGCAAGAGATTTATCAATTGTAGATACGCCGCCCAACAACCGCAGGCCCATCATAACCGAAATTACGACCTGGGATTCTCAATTAATCTATAAAGCAGTGATGTTTGAGATACAGAGAGACGGTCAGGTATTCTTTGTGCATAACCGGGTACAGACAATCAATGGTATCGCTGCAATGCTTAATAAACTCCTGCCAAATGTCCGTATTGCGGTTGCGCATGGACAAATGAAAGAACGAGAATTAGAGAAGATCATGGCTGATTTCTATCATAAGAAATATGACGTTCTTGTTTCCACGATGATCATCGAAAACGGTTTGGATATTCCTAACTGCAATACAATTATAGTCAACAAAGCCGATCAGTTTGGACTCGCTCAACTTTATCAACTCCGGGGAAGAGTGGGGCGTTCCGACCACCAGGCGTATGCATTTTTAATCGTTCCTCCGCAAGAAAGGTTAAGGGAAAGCTCCATAAAAAAACTGTATGCAATTGAAGAATTTGGCGATCTAGGTTCAGGATTGAAAATTGCCATGCGCGATTTGGAAATTCGCGGTGCGGGAAATCTCCTGGGTCATCAGCAAAGCGGGTACATAAACGCGGTTGGTTACGATTTATACCAGAAAATCCTGCGAGAGACCGTGGAATCCATCCAAGAGGAAGCGTTGCCCGAAGATTTTATCAAACGTAGAATGCCGGTGGTAGACGCATCGGTTGACATCGATGCGGAAATGTTCCTGCCGGATGACTATATCCCTTCACCCTCCGAAAAAGTGGCGATATATCACCGGCTGTTAAATTTGGATAATCTTCACCTTATTGACAACCTGGCAAATGAGCTTAGGGATCGGTTCGGCCCATTGCCCCGGCC
>WOR8_10007040_pt1 | contig 20030 bp, 18 predicted proteins | sample DeeMarSeWOR38_10_FD_19890 | JGI IMG/M metagenome (IMG submission 19890)
AGCACCGGTTGGTAGAGGCCAAATTCTTCTATCATGGGGGTTAGTTAGCCGGGAACTTATATCATCCATTATCCGTCCATTAAGAAAATTTAGAATTGAGGTAGGGAACCAATGAATAAGAAAACACTACTCTTTATTCTTCTCCTGGCAGTACTCGTCGTCGCCTGCTCTCCAGCTCGGCAATCCGCTATAATGCCGGTGGAAGAGGGGTTTGTTGAGCGCGATTTCGCTGTCGAAGCGCCTGCTGCTGAATCGCGCGCAGTTCCTGTCGATGCTTTAGTGGAGATCGAAACGGTTGAATCGGGTGAGCGCATCGTGATAGTGAATGCCAGCATGGAGATAGTCGTCGATGCACCGGATCAATCTCTTGAAAACATCAGCAGTATGGCAGCTCAGATGGGTGGCTTCGTGGTCAGAAGTCCCTCGCGCCTCCATCACCATCCGCGTACCCGCTGAAAGGTTGGAAGAAGCTATCGCCATTATTGAGGCTGAAAGCGATCGCTTGCCCATCAATAAATCCATCCAGAGCCAGGATATAACCAGTGAGTATACTGATCTCCAATCACGATTGAAAAACCTGGAAGCCGCCGAAGCTCAACTCATGGAGATCATGGCTTCCGCGAACAAAACCGAAGATGTCTTAAATGTCTTCGATCAGTTGACTCGAGTGCGAGAGCAGATCGAGGTCATCAAAGGTCAAATTAAATATTTCGATGAGTCAGCCAGACTATCAGCAATTAGCGTTGAACTGATTCCCAATGAAGTTGTTCAGCCCATTTCAATTGGCGGTTGGCAGCCAGTCGGTGTGATCAAGAATGCTATCGAAGCGCTGATCAGGACCCTTCAAGGTCTGGTTGACGTACTCATTTGGCTTGGGTTATTTGTGCTCCCAATTCTGGTTGTAATTTTTGTCCCGCTGTATTTCATCGTTCGAGCCGTGGTCAGGCGCCGCCGACGCCGCAAGGAAAATCCTCAAAAACAAGAAACCTTCGAAGAGGGAAACCAAGAAGGGGAATAACCCTACCCCTCAATGAATCCCCATCTCAGGAAGATCATCCCGAGGTGGGGATCATTTAATTTCCAGGGAAGCTTCCCACCTCATGCCCGCGAGTATAATTCTTTATCATGAAGGATTTGATCAACAAAGCCCATTCTCTACTGGGGCTTCGCATCACCAAGGAGCAACAGTCAGATCTTGAAATATATGAACGAGAACTGATCGAGTGGAACGAAAGATACAATCTCACTGCGATAGATGATCCCGAGCAAATCCGAATCAAGCATTTTCTAGATTCGCTGACCTGTCTCCTGGCAATGCGTAGCACAATCACTGACACAGTGATTGATGTTGGAACTGGCGCAGGCTTTCCAGGCATTCCCCTCAGGATCATTTGCCCCAAGATAAATTTAACACTGGTGGAGTCAATTAGCAAAAAAGCTTCATTTTGTGAACATATCGTTGACACTTTAATACTCCTGGGCTCTAGCCAGAGCCGTGGCATCTCTACCGGTCTTGGTCGAGTTCTTATTACCGTTCGTGCGAGTCGGAGGCTACGCGCTGGCAATGAAAGGTGAAAGTGGTCCTGCAGAAGCTCAATCCGCTGAAGATGCAATCCATATTTTAGGGGGTCAGCTGCATAAATTGATCCCTGTTACTCTCCCAGGTGTGGAAGAAGAGCGTTATTTGATCGTAATCGCAAAAACTGCAGCTACTCCTGACCGTTTCCCCCGTCGAGTTGGCATCCCGGCGAAAAGACCACTCCCTAATTGAATATCTCCTACCAGTTCCATTACTCTTCGTCAATGTCAAGTTGCAAGTTCAATTCTACCTTGACTCACATTCCAAAGAGTCGCCTGCTTAATAAAATCAGCGCTAAATAATTCCAGATCTGTTGTTGTCAGCAGAGTCTGCCGATTATTAGCTAGACGATTGAGTAAATCTAATCGCCTATTTGGATCTAATTCCGCCAGGGCTTCGTCCAGAAGTAGCACTGGAGTGTGACCAGTCTTCATTTCCATCCAGGTAGCCTCAGCCATCTTCAAAGATAACATCGCTGTGCGCACCTGTCCTCGAGAGCCATATGTGCCCAGATCAATTCCATTCTCGAGAAATCGCATCTCATCCCGATGAGGTCCAATGGTTGTCACGCCCCGCATGATGTCTGTTTCTCGTTTGGATTCCAAACGCTCTACAAAACCCCGCCGAATTCCTTCAAGCGCGATCCCAGATCGATCTACCGCTGCATCAAGTGGTAAAGAGATTTGTCCCGGAATTTCTGGTAAAGGATCGTAGGCTGGTTGGTAAGATAAACGCAATACCGCTTCCCCTCTGGTTAGCTCCTGGTGATTACGAGCTGCAAATCGCTCTAATTCCTTAATGGCATGTATTCGGTTGAAAATTAATTCGCTGCCTTTAGAAGCCAGGATCTCATCCCAATAATCCAGTTGATGCCGGTCTCCACCAAATTCCTGGATTTGTTTTAGCAATGCATTTCGGTTAGAAAGCGCTTGGGTGTAATCATTCAAGACATCTCTTATCCCGGGGATGACCTGGGTCATTGCCAGATTGATGAATCGCCGTCTTTCTTCTGGTGCCCCTTCGATCACCTCAACCATTTGCGGCAAAAAAAGGACAGCGATAAACTCTCCAACTACCTCACCTACCTTCTTCTTCAAGCCATCAAATAGAACTTCTTTCCGTAAGCGGGACGAGCCATTTATCCCGTTCGTTTCTTGGATAATACGTACTTCCAGTCGATGATCTTCTCCATCCCGATCAAATCGGGCTTCTATCCTGCCTACCGCCAAGTTTTTCCGAGCTGCCAGGAAGTTGACTAGTTCTCGGTCATGAAGAGCATGGAACGAAGTAAACGTGGCCAGAAAATAAATCGCCTCCACCAGGCTTGTTTTTCCCTGGCCGTTTGCACCCACAAGTAATACAGGACCAGCAGGGACTTCCATATCCAGGCGAGCAAAGTTTCGAAAATCGGTCAGGGATATATGAGTAAGTTGCATGCTTCACACAAATGCCACGGTGTAATAAACCCGTGGCATCCATATGCATTTTTAGGAATATTAACCCTCAATCAGCGGGGGAGATCTGCGTTGTCTCACCCTCAACCTGCCACACGCGCTCTGCCTTGTCGACAAACAGGACCCCATTCAGATGGTCGACTTCGTGTTGAAAAATGCGCGCCAGCCATCCACCGGCTTTTATCTTTACCGGTTGTCCGCGACGATTTAATCCTTTCACCGTTACTGTTAACGGGCGTTCAACATCACCCACAATCCCGGGAATCGAAAGACATCCCTCTGTACCTAATTCCTCTTCGGCTGACGCCCGTGCAATTTCCGGATTGACCAGCGTATATAATTTCGGTGGAGTTTCTTCGTCTTCTGGATCCTCACTGAATTCAACTACGATCACCCGCAATGGTACATCGACCTGCGGAGCCGCCAGACCAACGCCTGGGGCAGCACGCATAGTATCTACCATGTCATCAATGAGAGTCTGTAATTCTGCATCAAAGGAGGTTACCTTGCGCGCGTTTTGACGCAGGATTTTATTTGGGAGAGTTACGATCTCACGGATAGTCATCAGACCCTAATTCTACACCGAAATCATCGTAATAATCATCAAAGTAATCATCCTCATCTTCTTCAAAACTTTCGTGGTATACCCCAATAACATCTACGAAACGTTGTCGTCGTTGAGCCGCTTCCACCTGCTCTTTATGTCGTTGGAGAGCATATATACGGTTGAAGATGTCCTGCTGAACCCGGGCTGGATCGTGCACATTCCTGAATATGAATTGAGTTTCACCAACATTAATTGTCACAAATCCATAATTCAGCATGTAACCCAAAAATCCTACTCTCTCATGCTCTAGGCTGAGAATATTTTCCACTGGCGCAGATTTTTTTACTTCTGTCCCCAGAGGAGTGCGTTCAATATCAATGATATTTCTATCCGTAACCTGATAAATATCGTTGCGCCAATCCACGTAACGATATATCCACCACGGCACGAATACAATCACGATCATCGCTAATGCAACAGCAAGCGCGAGTTGAGTAAATTGAGCAGAAACCACACCGGATATGTAAAGGCTAACCAGAATGACCATACTCAACATGGCTGCCAGGATCAATACCGTAGGTATCCATATCTTCCCAAATAAGGTCGGCCAATACTTTCGGTAGGTTATAACATCATCCTCTTCAAAACGCATCATAAAGAAAGTGCCCAAATAATCCAGCACAGCACTTCTCTTTTGCTGTCCAACTTCCTCAGAGGGAATGGATTCTTTTTCATCGCTTTCGCCTTCTGACGTCCCTTCTGCTGGGCGATCATCTTCATCTTCCAGACCTAGGCGTTGGCGAAGCAACTTGTTAATCTCTCGTTTCTCTCTCCGTTCTGATCCCTTGACTAGACGTGCGCGATACTCTTCTATGATCGCTGCCATCCGCTTTGGATCCTTTAAATTGCGGAAGGTGATTTCTCCTGTGAACGTCCTTACCACAACACTGCCATAATTAAATATCCGACCTAAAAAGGTGCTTGTGGTATTTACAGCCAGAATTGTTGTTAAAGGTGCTTCATCGCGACTCTCGTATAGAAAGATCACCTTCTCCAACCACACAACACGTTGATCGGTCACAATATAGTAGTCATTTCCCCAGTCGACCCAGTCCCATATTCCCCAGATTACGGCAGCCAATACTAAAACAAACGAACAGACGACCCCAGACGTCCAGATAGTTGAACCATTCGCTGAAGAGACAGCGAAGACAATTCCTATTGCTAATAAACTGAGAATAATTGGGCCGGTCAGACCAAACACGAACATGGCTATATGTTTTCGAGCCACGTAATAAACCACTTCATCTTCTCCCACCCATTCAAAATTGCGAGAGCTTACCAACCATTGGCTTTCAGGATTTCTGGCGAGCCAGGGTTTGATTTGTGGGTATTTTCCCACCATGTTATGAAATTGCCGGGCTTCGATCATTAAAAGTTGAGTCGGCTGATCCGATGTTATATAGGCCGTGTCTGGATGACCGAAAAGTAAATCTGTTTCAGTGAAGTATTCTCCAGCGGACAGAACTCTGCGGTCTTCCTCCTCTTTTCCAACATAAACAAATATCCTCCCTGACTGGATTATATAGAAATCTTCTTCTGGATCCCGCTCAGAGAAAAGGGGTTGCCAGGGTTCAAGCTTTACTTCCAAGAACCAGGTCGCGATCTCGGCAATTTGCTCCTCTGTTAAATCATTAAAGATTTCAACTTCCATCAGGTAACGCTTATTATCGATCTGCCTATCAGTCATAGATTCATTTTAGCATGAACCGATTAATCTTGGTATCACCTCCAGAGGTGATAGAATTTAGCAAAATATTCTTCATTGGAGTTTTGAAATGCCCATTCACTTTGGTACGGATGGTTGGCGTGCGGTAATCTCGGATACATTCACATTTGATAACCTTCGTTTGGTTACTCAAGCGATCGCAGACGCGATAATGTCGGATGCTTGGAATGATGGTTCTCCTCAAGTTAAATCAATCGATCCCCGGAAAATGGTAGTCGGTTTTGATACTCGATTTCTCTCTGACCGCTATGCTGCTGAAGTCGCCCGGGTATTGGCCGGTAATGGTTATACTGTTCACCTGACCCAGGGGGATGCGCCAACTCCAGCGATATCTTACACTGTTCGTCACATGGGCGCAATTGCAGGTGTGGTGATCACTGCATCTCACAACGCACCTCGATACAATGGTGTGAAATTAAAAGCCTCTTACGGTGGTTCTGCCCGAAGAGAACAATGCCGACGTGTTGAAGTCTACCTCAATGACAATGAAGAGCGCGGTCGAGGACCTAATTTAATGGATTACCAGCAAGCGCGCCAGGTCGGGCTTCTTCACCGCTTCAATCCTCTTCCAGCATATTACGATCATTTACGCCAGCTGATCAACTTCGATGCCATCGCTGATAACCCTCAAAGGGTAGTCGTTGATTCAATGTATGGCTCTGGGCGCGGTGTGATCAAGAGCATTCTTAAAGGTACTGGATGCGAAGTTCGCGAGATTCGTGGAGAAATGAATCCTGGATTTGGCGGTGTTCATCCAGAACCGATCGCCCGGTATCTTGGCTCCCTCGCCGGTGCGATCAGCACCGGCATGGGTGATATTGGTTTAGCTACAGATGGAGACGGAGATCGTATCGGGGCAATGGATGAGCGTGGTAATTACATTGACCCCCATAAGATCATGGCATTGGCAATGCGCTATCTGGTAGAAGAACGAGGTTGGCGTGGACCCGCGGTTCGCACTGTATCGACCACGCGCATGATCGATCGTCTGGCTAAATACCATGATCTGCCTGTATACGAAACACCAGTGGGGTTCAACTACATCGCCGATTACATGCTTCAAGAGGATATCTTGATTGGGGGCGAAGAATCCGGTGGAATTTCCTTCAGAGGCAATATCCCAGAGGGAGATGGCTCTTTGATGGCTTTGCTCTTGATAGAAATGGTCTCTACTTCTGGAGTCTCATTATCCGATATGGTTGCTGATCTGCTTGAGAACTTTGGTCCCGTACATTACCAGCGTACAGATCTACGCCTGAGCCATCCAATAGCCAAGGAGCATATGACCCGCCAGTTAGTAGAAGAATCACCTTCGCAGATCGGCGGCGAAAAAGTTATTGATGTTCAATCACGGGATGGAGTTAAATTTATCTTGGCTGATGATTCAGAGCCCGTATTACGAGTTTATGCAGAGGGCAGAAGTCCGCAATTAGTTCAGGATTTACTGGAATTCGGCGAAAATGTAGCCGCCAGCACGACCTGATATCCCCCAGAAATACGCATAAAAAGTTTGTTAATTATAAGGAAGGATGATGTATCTCGCGTACGATCATCCTTCCTTGATTATTATTATCCGGTTGTCCTCAAACGCCTGGCTAAGAAGATGACCACCACTAATAACAATGCCAGACCAACCATCACTGGGACTCCCACATCATCAGCAAATCCCGTATCTGGCAAAGCAGAGGCTGTAGGAGTAGCGGTCAATTGTCCCCCCGCGGCTTCTGTCAACAATGCCGATACCGTTGCTGTCCGGTCAATCGTTGGGGAGACCAAAACTTCCGTGGGCGTTACAAGTACTGAGGTCGCAGTTGGGCTTGCTGTCGCAGTCGGTGGTATCGGTGTAACTGTCGGAGTTGGTGTAAACTTGGCAGCTAAAGCTGTCTCCTCCGCAGCAATTGCAACCTGAGTGTTCTGGGCATTTACCAAAGCTACCTGAGTAGCCTGATCGTCTTGCCGTTGGGGCGCGATTACGAGTGCATAAAGCGCTAGACATATCAAGGATAAGAGCATAACCCCACCAATGATGCCAGCCACGATGTAGAAGGTGCGGTTTGGAGAGTCTTCCAGCGGAGGTGTCTCATCCGGTTCTAAATCAAAATCATTATCTTCAAGATCCATGTCTTCAAAAGCCATAGCCCATTCTCCTCCTAGTACTTTCTGTTGATAATGCTTGTTCCATTATCATATTTTTACTCTAAAACCTCTAGGTTCGCCAGTGGCAATTTAATTTTTTTGCTGTTTTCCAGCTCAACTTCAGCAATTTTTGCTTTAACTCCGTTCGGAAGCACATCCAAGTCAGTTTTTATAGCAATCAGAGTGCCAATTTTTGCCTGATGGGGAGCTCGCACGATACGGACGCGCTGTCCTGGAGAGAACACGATCGTGTCGCGAGGCTCTTGGACCACCTGATCGACAGGCATGCTGATCAATACTTCCGGTCGTTGATTAGTATAAACGTCTCGCTTTTCAGCATTTACTGTAATTTCTCTTTCGCTGCTGGTTCTTAGCAAATTATACGCTAACGAATTCATGGGAAGAACCCCAAAACCATCTATAACTACTATCGGGAATGGTTGCTCTTTTGCTAATGGAATCAACGCAGAATCCATGCTGGATAAAACCAAACCTTGTATCGGTAATTCACTCAACGATCGCAAAACCTGTTCCTCTCCGCAATAGCCCGTTAAGATCACTTTACCTCGTAGATCAACTTCTATTTGATCCATGGTCAATATATCATCTGGCTTTTTGATCAGAACATGGAGAACTCCAAAACCAACTGCTCCATTCCCCCAGACCCCCTGGACCAGGGAACCGACCGATTCAATCACAGCCCCGCGCCCTGGGATAAGGAATGCAACCACGCCAGGCAAACCAGCAAGAATTTGGAATGGTGGCTTTTCTTCTTCAAGCAACATTTTTCCATCACCAGATAATACTATTCTTCCTGAGCATGGTGCCCGTAATACTCGCTTGTTCCAACCAACTGGACCGGCAAGCACATCCCCTTCGGAAACCGTATCGCCTGCATCTCGCTCCAGATACCTGTCTGCATCTCCTTTTGGCACACCTAGACTATGGGCTACATCGAGTAGAACATGATGTGGATGCAGATTTGCTTCTGCAACCACATCATTCGGGTTGATATTTTGCCCTTTTCGGATTAACACCCGCCCGGCAACCGGTAGCAAACGGTGCCTTCGAATCCTGGTTATCGGTAGGATGTGTACGACCGGTGCTAGCATTTCAACGATCTTTCATTTCGTGAATTGCTATTTAATTTATTAGAACCAGCTGTTGCAAGATTGATTCCAATCAATTATTCAGCCTCCTAAGGTCCACAACCACTTCTTATACAGTGCCTGTCTTCTTCCAGTATCGCCTGGCAGGAGGAGTGGACGTCCGCGTGCATCGATCACCACCCCTAAAATTCCACCAACCACGCGTACACTGCCACCACGCCCCGGTCCACCCATGCCCACATCTGAGCGATTTAAAGGTTGCAACCGCAATCTGGCTGCTTCGCCCATTGGTATGGGTAAAGCCTCTAAAGTGCCTTGTTTGATATCAAAGCTGGTCTCATCTCCAGACTCGTAAGTAACTCGTAATCGAAGAATCGGGGATCCAGGACGCGCATTCGAGATTGGCGTGATCACTGTTGCCAGGCTGAGATATGCGCTGGATTCCAGTACCTGAACTGAGATAAACGGCTTAATCGATGCTGCTGCGCCTAGGGGAGCCGTTAAATTACTCTGATCTAACACCACAGTGGTAATGCTCGTTGGTTGTAGTGCATCCAAAAGTGTTAATAAGCTGTGACCATACGATGGCGCCTGGGTGAGCACGCTGCCCGTCGCTACAATTGGCTCAAACCAAGGCAGCAACCCATCTGCAGACAATCCTATTTTTTTCGGAAAGCCATCCGATGCACAGGATATTGAACACCGGATCGCTTGACGCGTTAGGGCTAGCTCGATGGCCAGATCTTCTTCAGTTACTGGCAAGCTAGCCGGGTACTCAGGGAAAACACCGAGAGTTAATTCGCCATCAAATGCAGATGCAATTGTCGTCGCTGATGCACCAACATCTACTCCTAGGACACCTTTTGTTGGATCATAAACTTTGCTCAAAAATTGGATTATCCTTCCAAATGCTGTTGAAGTGGGTAGCAAACGATTGCCTGACCATTCATCCAGATCACTGGTACCTGGAATTTGGCTTATGCGAAATGATCGAAAGATTTCAGCCATCCTGGCTTGGGCGGGAGAAAACTGTTCAACATCTAAACCGGGACGTACATTGGGGGATTTGTAAAGTTTTGTCAACGATCCCAACTTATTTTCCACCTCTTCGAGAAGCGCTTGATTCCCGGTATATAAAACCTCCGGTCTCTGTTCCTTTGGCATCAATGAGCATGCTAATCTAACCGACTCAACCAACCGGATAACTGAATTCGTCGCCCCATTTTCGGTTCCTCCGGCAATTATTATCAAATCTGGTCTACAACTCAGTATTATATCCAGTCGCTCTTCCGGTTTCTTACCATCGTTCAGTCCTATCGTTTCAATTACCTGAGCATATGTTGTTGAAACCAATTGTTTTGCGCTGGCCAAAGAGACATCCTCAAGCAATCCCACCACAAGCACCTTGAGCGGAGGGCCAGCTGACATTGTTGTAATAAACACATCCACACCTGATCCATCCAGCGATCCCGGTGTGATTACTCTGTTATCTTCTCCAATTAACGCTCTTCCAGTGATTTCTTCGAGCCGTGAAATCGCTCGCAGAACACCTTCCATGATGTGATTTTGAGGGGCTTGAGCGGTTGTTCTCGCTGTACCAAAGGCTAGGAAGCGATATCGTCCTTCAACCACATCAAACAGAACCGCACGAGTATTGATTTCACCAACATCGATGGCAAGTAACGAGCCGCCTTGTTCGGATGGAGTTGTCATTTTCACTCGACTAAGTTCAGAAAAATTGGAGTACTGATTTTACGAATTCAACCACGAAGGTTACGCGTCCTATTAATGCAGTCAATGCAGCATTGAAGATCCCGGCAAATAAAAACCCGAATGTTATCGCGATAAAGATCTGTCCTACCTGTCCAATCCCTTCGAGCCAGGCTTGGAATTGTGTTTTTTGGATACCTGATCTTGTTTTCCCAAAATGAAAGTAAGCCAATGTCGCAATTGTTCCGATCAGGATAATGACTCCATTTACTAGGCGTAATCCAATCGACGCATCGAACACTTGAGCTGAGCGCGCATCAAATATGTTGATTGATGCATTTACCTGTGGGATCAATGTGCCCAACACCGCGCCCCCGATCGCTGCAGCTGCGCTTACTCCAACCAGGTAGGACATGGGTAGAGTGCCGATGAATGCAAATCGAGGTGAGATTTTTGTCAGCATCAAAGCACCCAAGATTATCGGCACCAACGCCAATAATTGTTCTGTCCGATTGCTGCTGAAGTAAGGCGCGACAAGGCGCGGCAAGAGGATGTTATATACAGCAATTATCGCCGCGAATCCCGCCGAAACACCGATAAATAAATGAATTGCAAACCGAAAAAGAGGATTATCACCGATCAAGTAACTGAACACAAGCAGGGTGAGGATGAATCCGAGAGATGCTCCTATCCAATCGAACAGATTCATCATTTTCCCTTTCTTTGGACTTGAGGCGATCGCATCAGCTCTGGAATAACATAATACCCCAAACCACCAACCAAAATTAACAGGGCCGCGGTGAAGGTTCCCATACCGAACGCATCCCAATATTTACGCACTATATCTCCATTTCCGTTGATTTGAGCATACACAGCGCCCCCTCTCAAGCCAGCTACCAGCCCATTCACCTGCGGTGGGCTGCTATCATAATAGGGGAGAACGATTGGCTCCAGTTGAGCGCTGGTGATCAACACAAAACTTGTTAACACATCCGGTTCATTGATCCGTGGGCTCAATTGTTCGATCCAGGTGCGCGCAGTATCCGGATCATCGACGAGAAGCACGACCATTTCATAATCTGTGATTTCATTAATTCCTGTTAAAGGTGGTAAACCCTTATTTGTACTGGTTTCCCACGCGGGCACACCATCCAATGTATATGGCAAAGTGTTTTGCGGATTATCAAAAAAACTGACCAACCCAGCCGCGCCTCCGGGGATATACCCCAAATTGACATATTGTTCCCCACTCTTGTATTCATGAGACGCCTGCATCAACCCCATAAATCGTTCAGCCAGGATAGGACCGCTGGGTGAAATAGATACTAAGGTCAACAATGCTCCTCGTGATATCACGTGGTCCATCACTGGTGTCGTGGCAGCATCGAATTCTGCCGTCAGTCCAGGTTCATAATCAAAAACAAACAATACTGGCGAATTTCCGTTCAGTTGGCTTACCAAGCGACTAACCTCAGCACTGACTTCCTCATACGCGGGAAATGGCATTTGTTGACTGGAGGTCACAATCGGCCAGGAGATCGCTATCAACAAAATGATCGTGATCACCCAACGTAATACATGTCGTTGGGATATAGCTTTTCGCTCAGGCAGTGGCTTGGTATGACCTTCATCTTCGACAATTGATGCTAATAGGTCAACATGCGCTCTTTGAGTTGCAGTTACGCGCAGCTTGGTCGTATATGCAGCCGGTTTTCTTGGGCGTGTGATTCCAGGTTCTGGGGATAGAGCCCCTTTCAAACCGGCTAATGGTCCCGCGGATTCGAGTTCGCCGAGTTTCCCCTGGCTAGGTTTCGTAGCATCTGGATCCTTCTGTAATGCATCTTGTTCGGAACCCTCAATTGCAGGATCGACCCGGGAATCAGCTTCAAAGCCATCCTGTTCGCTCCTATCCAACAATGCATCGTCAAGCCAATCCGGTAATCCGTCATCCTCGGGAAATCCATCGTGAGGTAAGAATGGCTGAACTTGTGATCCTTCACCTGGCGGAGATTCGCCAGCTTCGGTAGTCAATGATTCTTCTTCATCCCCCGACATCCAATCAGATATCATCTCGGATGGTGTACTTAAGCCGTCCCCCAGATCAATCGGCTCTTCACCTTTTACAGAATGTTCCTCCTGTAAATTTTTCAACCAATCCGGTCCATACTCCTCTGGTGTCTGTTCGCTAAGATCATCTCGACCGATACCAATTTCAGAATGCTCTGCCTCTGATATCTGCTCATCAGATTGTTTAAGCTGTCCTAAACAATAATCACAAAACTTATTACTGGGTGAATTCGGTTTTCCGCAATGCGGACAGATGATTTCTTCCATTAACTACCCCCATAAGGTCGATCCGCACCCATAAGAATTCTAAGACCAGCAGCCACGATCCCCAAGGTAACCCCCAGCAAAATACCGCGTGCCCCTGCAACTGCTGGAACTTCACCGATCCACGTCCTCAAATCTGCTAAGGCAGGCAAATCGATCCCAAATAATGGACCGCTCATCAGAAGGATCACCACTGCGGTACCGATAAAAACAATAGAGAGCAGATTTGGTTTTCTTCTCAGCAGACGCACACCAGCCATGATTAACACCACCGATAAGATGGCAAATAAGCTACTTTCGATGGGTACCTGGATATGGTTAAATATCCATAAGGATATTGGAGCAGTTGGTCCAAACCAACCAACCAAACCAAGAGTGAGCATCATAGAAATGATCAACACCGCACTATTCGTCCGATTTTGTGGTTCTGTTGACATCTTTCGCCAGTGAACAGTAAATAGATTGATCACCCCTACCAGCAAAGCCACGGCAACGAGTATCGTCGCCCATTCAAGCAACACGATTCTCAGATTTACGAGCAACTCGAATTCTAAAAAATATCCGGCGAGGACGACCAATCCAACAGCGATGGCGATGGCAGTATAGACGGGATTTCTCAAATTACACCTATCAGATTCAGGATCACTCCAATAATGATCAGCGCGATAATAACCCAGCGCAGGATATCCTGGGCATATAAACTGGCAGTATGCATCTCGCCAGATCCTAAGTACGCACCGCCTGCATATGTTTCTTCGCCGATTAATGGCTCTTGAGCGGAAGCAAACAATACGGCTTGACCAGAAAGATTATCCGTCCCTCCTAGCGTCATGCTATCCGATCGCTCGGCTGCATCAGTAATTAAGCCTGCTTCACTACCATAACTCCCGATCAGCATATTTGCTCCTAAATCCTCCTCTTGAATCATCGTGAGCGTCCCCGCAGCATATGAGTATGGCGTCAACCCGGTTATGCGACCTCGCATCGGATCGAATTCATCCCCTAAGTATTTTGAGGCAGTCCTTTGAGTATCCTGAGATAGAATTCCAAGGGAGCTCTCGCCAGATGTTGCGATCGTTGGCCGGTCGCTGATCGACGTAGATTTGGCTATCCGTTCCAAAATGCTCAAACCTACGTAACCAATTGCGCTTTGAGTGCTTAAAGGTTGTCCTCTTCCTAATGAAACATGCAGTCTTGTTCCTGCCTCAACAGCCAGTCCTATCGCGCGCATTAATCGGGTGAAAGCAGAGATCCCTCTTAGTTTTCTTCCCCCTCTCTGGCGAGAGATCACAGCAGCTGCGACCATCAAAAAGAAGAACACCAGGACGAAGATCAATCCAATGATACGAATATTGTCCACTATTTGGTCTCCTCTCGAAGGCAATTGACAAAAGCATCACGCTGAGCGTTATCTTCAAGCATGCTTGTCAAAGCGCGTAAGTGCGCAGCTGGCAGGAAATCCCTCAAGATCGGTTGACCGATATATATAACTTGGGCACCAATCAACGTAAGCGGACCAGCTGCTTCCAGGAATGAGGCCACCAAGCTCTGTAACCCCCACCTATGCAGGTTACTTGACCACACCCGCCATATATGGTGGTTAGTATCCATCATTGCAAGTATAGCATGATTCTATATCTGCCAACAAATGACAAACTTTCAAATGAAATTCTAAATCTTGGATCAATTTGGGTCAAGCCTGTTTGCAATTCTGTTGAGTACCGATATATCCAGGGTGTCATCCGAAACCATGACAGGTCACAGGTATTTTTTATGTCATATATTACTATTTTGAGGCAAAGAGTAGGTATAAACTAATGGATTAGGAATACCTCTTGTTGTAATTATCAATATGCTTGTCATTGCGCTGAAATCCTGGCGCCTGAAAACATGCCTGGGAGAAATAAATATGAAAAGACCTCTTATTACTGTAGACGGGAACGAGGCTGTAGCGCTCGTTGCGCATAAGGTCAATGAAGTCATTGCGATCTATCCTATCACCCCTTCCTCAGCTATGGGCGAATTTGCTGATGCCTGGTCCGCAGTTGGGAAAGCGAACATTTGGGGAACGATACCGCTTGTCGTCGAGATGCAATCGGAAGGCGGTGCGGCTGGAGCAGTGCATGGGGCACTACAAACTGGTGCGCTGACAACAACTTTCACTGCCTCTCAAGGCTTGCTGCTTATGATCCCCAATATGTATAAGATCGCTGGCGAGCTGACCCCGACAGTTTTCCATGTATCCTCCCGATCCTTAGCTGCGCAAGCGCTTTCAATATTCGGGGATCACTCGGACGTGATGGCAACCCGCTCCACTGGTTTCGCTTTGTTATCTTCTGGATCCGTTCAAGAGGCGCACGACTTTGCTCTCATCGCCCAAGCCGCGACTCTTGAGTCGCGCCTCCCTTTCCTGCATTTCTTCGAGGGTTTCCGGGTATCACACGAAGTAAACAAGATCGAACAGCTCATCGAAGAAGACATGCGTGCAATGATCGACGATCAATTGATTCGGGCTCATCGCGCTCGCGCATTGTCTCCTGACCACCCAGTTCTGAGGGGCACCGCTCAAAACCCGGATGTCTATTTCCAAGCTCGTGAGACAGTTAACCCCTACTATCAGGCTTGTCCGGAGATCGTTCAACGCGCGATGGACAAATTCGCCGCCCTGACCGGGCGCCAATACCACAATGTTGATTATTTCGGCGCCCCTGATGCCGAGCGGGTCATCATCATCATGGGCTGTGGTGCCGTGACGGCTTCTGAGACTGCCCAATATCTCAACCAGAGTGGAGACAAACTCGGTGTCTTAGCCATTCGTTTATACCGCCCCTTCCCCGTCACAGATTTTCTACAGGCCCTCCCCTCCTCGGTCAAAACCATTGCAGTTCTTGACCGTACAAAGGAACCTGGGTCATCTGGGGAACCGCTCTTCTTGGATGTGACCGCTGCAGTACATGAGGGCATCGCCAGTGGTTCCGCACCTTTCACCGAGATCCCGCACATCATTGGCGGCAGATATGGTTTGTCCTCCAAGGAGTTTACACCCGCTATGGTAAATGGTATTTTCGAGGAGATGCAAAAGGATAAACCCAAGAAGAATTTCACAGTTGGCATTGTAGATAATGTCACCAAGAATAGCATCGAATTTGATCCGGGTTTCTCCATTGAGGATCCTGAGACCGTTCGTGCCGTGTTCTTTGGACTCGGCGCCGATGGTACCGTTGGAGCCAATAAAAATTCAATCAAGATCATCGGTGAGGAGACGGATAACTTCGCTCAGGGCTTTTTTGTTTATGATTCGAAAAAATCTGGTGCGGTAACAAAGTCCCATCTCCGATTCGGACCTCGCCCCATCCAAGCCCCGTACTTGATCTCTGACGCCAATTTTGTGGCATGCCATCAGTTTAATTTCCTCGAGCGCTTCGACATGCTGAAGTATGCCGCTCCTGGGGCTGTCTTCCTGCTCAATAGTTTTATCGGTCCGGAAGAAGTCTGGGATCATCTTCCGCGTGAGGTTCAAGAGGCGATCATCGCAAAGAACTTGCGCTTCTATGTTATCGATGGTTATCAAGTCGCCGAAGAAACAGGTATGGGAAAACGTATAAACACCATCATGCAAACTTGCTTCTTTGCCATCAGTGGTGTACTGCCGCGAGAACAGGCTATTAATTCCATTAAGGATGCCATTCGCAAGACATATGGCAAACGAGGTGAAGCTGTCGTCAAGCGTAATTTCGAAGCTGTGGATAAGACCTTGGAAAATTTGTTCGAGGTCGAAGTTCCCAAAGAGGTGACCAGTCAGTTAACCATCCGTCCCCCGGTCCCGCAAGGAGCGCCTGATTTCGTGCGTGAAGTGCTTGGGGAGATTATCGCCGGTAATGGGGATGATTTGCCAGTTGGAGTTTTTCCTGATGATGGCTCCTATCCTACCGCCACATCCCTCTGGGAGAAACGTAATATCGCCTTAGAGATCCCTGAATGGGATGCGGATATTTGTATCCAATGCGGTAAGTGTGTATTCGTTTGCCCTCACGCTGTGATCCGCGAGAAGGTGTACGACCCATCACTATTAGAAAATGCCCCTCCAACTTTTATGTCTGCAAAAGCACGCTGGAAAGAGTTTCCCAATATGGTCTATACGCTGGCTGTCTCTCCCGAAGATTGCACCGGCTGTGCTCTTTGTATTGAGGCGTGCCCTGCGAAAGATAAGACGCAAGTCGGTCGCAAGGCGATCAATATGGTTGACCAACCGCCGATTCGCGAACGGGAAGTAACCAATTGGGAATTCTTCATTTCCCTTCCAGAGGTAGATCGCTCCGCGATAAACATCGGCACGGTGAAGAATTCACAGCTCCTAGAACCATTATTTGAGTTCTCCGGTGCCTGCGCTGGTTGCGGAGAAACGCCTTACTTGAAACTTCTCACCCAGCTGTTTGGCGACCGGACGATCATCGCCAACGCGACTGGCTGCTCATCCATCTATGGTGGCAACTTACCCACCACGCCTTGGGCTGTTAATCGCCAGGGTCGCGGTCCAGCTTGGTCAAATTCACTCTTCGAAGACAACGCAGAATTTGGTTTGGGTATGCGCCTGACTCTGGATAAACATCAGGAGTACGCTCATGAATTGCTGCCCAAGTTCGCTGATGTCGTTGGTGAGGATCTTGTCTCCGAGATCTTAAACGCGGACCAGACGAATGAAGCCGGCATTTCAGCCCAACGCGATCGCATCACGATCTTGAAAGAGCAGCTGTCCAGCATCGATGATCCACGCGCCCAGGATCTGATCAGCCTGGCTGATGAGCTGGTGGATAAGAGCGTTTGGATCGTTGGCGGTGATGGCTGGGCCTATGACATCGGATATGGCGGTTTGGATCACGTGCTGGCTATGGGTCGCAATGTCAATATCCTTGTGCTCGATACCGAGGTTTACTCCAACACCGGTGGGCAGGCCTCAAAAGCCACTCCCCGAGCTGCTGTAGCCAAGTTCGCGGCAAAAGGAAAGGGACTTCCCAAGAAGGATTTGGGTATGATCGCCATGTCCTATGGCTACGTTTATGTCGCCAGGATCGCTATGGGGGCCAGCGATCAGCAGACACTCAGAGCGTTCATGGAGGCCAATGCATATGAAGGTCCCTCCCTGATCATCGCCTACAGTCCCTGCATTGCTCATGGCTATGACCTGGTCAAAGGTCTTGAACAGCAAAAATTGGCTGTCCAATCAGGATTCTGGCCGCTTTACCGCTACAATCCGGACCTCGCCCAGGAAGGTAAGAACCCATTGGTGATCGATTCAAAGAAACCAACCGTATCCTTCCCAGACTACGCATATAACGAGACTCGTTATCGCATGCTATTGCAAAGTGACGAGCAGCGCGCTGAGGCACTCATGAAACAAGCCGAGCGCGATGTGGAAGGACGCTGGGAACTGTACCAGCAAATGGCAGCCATGCACTACAATGATAAAAATGGTGAAGAATAGGGATTAAATCTGGCAGAAGAAGACATAGGTGCAAAGTCTACTCGTTCCAGACTGAACGAGTGCTAATGAATACCTCTTATTGAATATCTGATCATCCTCTCTTGAGAAGGAGATATCCATGGTAGATCTTACGACAAATTACTTAGGCCTCAATCTGAAAAACCCCCTCATCGCTTCAGCCTCGCCATTATCCCAAAAAGCGGAAACTGTGCGTGAGCTGGAGCATGCCGGGATAGCTGCAGTGGTGATGTACTCTCTCTTCGAGGAGCAGATTATCTATGACAGTTTGAGACTCGACCGCGATCTTTCGCAGGGAACCGAGTCCTTTGCCGAAGCACTGACGTATTTCCCGGATCTGGCGTCCTACACTGATCTCAATCAATACAGCATCGGCCCTGAGGATTATATCGAGAACCTGCACGAATTGAAGAACGCCGTTGATATTCCTATCATTGGCAGTCTGAACGGGATTTCAACCGGTGGCTGGATCGAATATGCCAGTAAGATTGAAGGTGCTGGCGCAGACGCCCTCGAATTAAACATCTATAATCTCCCCACCGATCCGGAGATCTCCAGTCAAACCATCGAAGCAGAGTATCTTGAGTTGGTACGATCGATACGCGCCTCGATCAAAATACCTATCGCGATTAAATTGAGCCCATTTTTCACAGCTCTACCGAACTTTGCCCGCCAGCTGGTTGATGCCGGAGCTGATGGATTGGTTTTGTTTAATCGTTTTTACCAGCCGGATTTCGACCTGGATGAGCTCGAAGTGGTACCCAGATTAATCTTAAGCACCTCCCAGGAACTGCGCCTACCGCTGCGGTGGATCGCCATATTATACGGTCGCGTCTCAGCCGATTTCGCCCTGACCACAGGCATACACACTGCGAGAGACGTTCTCAAGGCCACAATGGCCGGCGCGAGTGCGAGCATGGCAGCTTCCACATTACTTAAATACGGCATCGAACAGGTCTCTGAGATCCTTCACGGCGTGGAGTCTTGGATGGAAGAGAATGAATATGATTCGATCAACCAGATGAAGGGCAGCATGAGCCAGCAGGCCGTCGCCGAGCCAGCTGCCTTCGAACGGGCGAACTATATCAGGGAACTCAGCTCTTTCGATCTGCGCTACACCCCCTGAGCAGGTAACTTCTGCCTCTTAAACAATCATGGGGAGTCACTTAAGTGACTCCCCAAAAGTTTTAATCAGGATAATTCCGGAGTTAAAAGGGAATGTTCTATTCGCTTTTTTCTGGCATCGGTGAGTGTTTCTTCTGCCGGTAAACGATCCTACCCCGCGATAGATCGTATGGGGACATCTCCAGACGCACACGGTCACCTAACAGGATGCGAATGTAGTGTTTCCGCATCTTGCCGGATAAATAAGCCAGCACTTCGTGATCATTGTCCAGTCGAACCCTGAACTGAGTCGCCGGTAAAGCCTCGATCACAGTGCCTTCAACTGTAATTTTACCTTCCTCTTTAGCCATAAACACCTCCGGAACTCATACTAGAACAATAAATAAACCCTAATAGCTGGAATTTCTGCGCCGCAACCGCCGCGTAGATTTCTTCTTCTGGATTCGGCGCAATTCGCTTTTCGAGACGAACCAGCGTTTCCGTCGAACCGTGCTCATTACACCACTCTTGGCGACCTTCTTGCGAAAACGTCTGAGAAGCTGGTCCTGGCTCTCATTTGGTCGTAATTCAACTGTTACCAATATCCTCACCTCCTTTTGTTATCCTCATCAGGCAAGAAAATAGCCCGGCTGACGTTCATATTACCAGCCGAGCTTTGCTTGGCTTTCATTTCTCATAAATGCCGAATTCTAAACCGTCAAATTAGTAATGTCCTCCGGTAAATATGTATATTTTGTCACATGAACGCCG
>WOR8_10005805_pt1 | contig 20028 bp, 10 predicted proteins | sample DeeMarSeWOR38_10_FD_19890 | JGI IMG/M metagenome (IMG submission 19890)
CCAGTCCAGAGTCGCCGGAACAGGCGGCGCCTCCTTCGGACGTCGGGACCACTTACTGGACCAATATGCATGTCCGAAAGGATAATAAGACAAGTTGCACCATGCATCGACTTCGGTGACCTGGCCGATGGCGCCGTCCCAGATCCACTCACATATAAGGCGTCCGCCTTCCGCTGAATGTCCCTGAATCCCCATCTGGGTAGTAACACCGGTTTCTTTTGCTATTTTGGCCAGCATGTGTGATTCGTAAACATCATGGGTCAGCGGCTTCTGGCAGTAAACGTGTTTGTTGCGGCGCATTGCCTCGGCGGCAATAACAGTGTGCGTATGGTCCGGTGTAGCAATCACTACCGCGTCTATGTCGTTCTGTTTGTCCAGCATCTTTCGATAGTCGGTATAGACCTTTGCTTTGGGACCCCCACACCGATACCGGCGATGTTTAGTTTTTCGCTGGGCGCGATATTTTTCGCCCCACCTAAAACGTGCTTCGGTACGATTGTTGCCGTTGCGGTCATTGCTGCTCCGGCGAGAAAACGGCGCCTGTTTATATTCTTTCTCTTTCCCGACATAAGAATCTCTCCTGATAATTAAATTTTAGAGTATTTAACACTTAAACATTTGATATTACCAGATATGCCAGGAAATGATAAGTGATTTGAAACAAAATAGCACGGGCCTGTACCGTTCGATACAGGCCCGCGATTAATGCCTCGTAATACTGAATTCTTGATTCTTTCGAGTATCGAGTATCCAGTATCGAGTGTCTATCTGCTTCGATACAGACAAATATCATCTATATACATTTTACCCTTGCCGCCGGGGGTCGTCATGTTACCTCTGGTGCCGAGACCAATCGCTATCCTGTCAACATTTGTCAGGTTGATACCCTGATCAGTAAAAGCCGATAATGGAATTACCCACTCGGTCCAGGTGTCAATGTTCGCAGCGGCCGGATCATTATGAACTACTACGGCAGGATTGCCCGCAGTGTTGGAAACCGCCACGTAAAGTGGCTCAGCGTCATTGCTGGCTATGCCGACATCCTGGTTCATCCATTGCTGACCAACATTGCCGGTTATCGTTACGTTGGAGAACTGCGCCTGACATACAGCATTGTTATTGTGGCTGGTTAGTGCCAGTCCAATATAAACATTAGCGCTCATCGAGATGTTCTGCGGATTCCATGTCATCGGTGTCCAGGTAGAACCGTTGACCGAATAGGAAGCTCTGAAGTTGCCCGCAAAGTCACGCTCTAATTTCACCCAGTATGGAGCAACGATTGCCTGCTGTTCGGTTGTCCTGACGCCAGAGTCGCTGACGGCGGCTACATCTGTGTCTAACCTGCCCTGGAAGCTGCATCCGCTGCCTGGAGTGATATACACAGCGGCGAATTTCGAGCCGGCGTCAAGCGTCTCGCGAATCATCACGCCAGCCTTGGCCCAGGGGTCTGTGTTCTCGACACTGATAACCTTTGCTACAATCGAGCCGGTACCATTAAGCGTTTTGAAAGCATAATGGAACTGGTCTGCTTGGTTCCAGATATCTGCGCCTGTCGAGGTTATCGTGTAGGTACCAACCGGGCCTTCGATGAAGCTGCCGACGGATGCCGGATTGCCGCGGAACCATATTGATAATTCAGTGACACTTTCAGCCGTCCAGTCTCGCATAGCACTTAACGTCAATGCTGCTTCTGAGTACTTGGCGAAACCATCCTTATTATTGTCATAGCTATATGGCATAGATTGACCGCCGCCGTGAACTATCGTTTCCTCAGTATATGAAGGAGTTGTTTCATCGCCTACAGCAGAACCCGTGCCGTTGCCTGGGACATAAGGATCAACACCTGGCACGCCGGCACCGAGTCCATCGTTCCATGCGAACCATATCTGGTTATCATCAGCATTGTAGGCCTCGAAGTCGTCTATGACAAAGAAATCACCCGTCGTAAAGCTCCAGACGTTACCTGCCCACGGACTATCGGGATTAGTTCCGTTAACCTCATCGATCCGCCAGAAGTATGCCGTATTCAGCAAGAGTTTACCGGGATCGTAGCTCTCTTCGCCGAGGGCTTTCGGCCCCTTATACTCAGGTGAGCTTTTCGTTGCATTCTTTACGGCGTCCGCATCCGTACCGAAGTACACTTCATGCGAAGCGGCGACGGCTCCGGCATCCCAGGTAAGAATTTGTGTGGGACTGACATCCACGGCATCATTTGCCGGATTCGGACCGCTGACGGCGCCCTCGGTGGTGAAGCTCCAGACCTCGCCTTTATGCGTAGCGGCGGCATCAAACTCATCGACACGCCAGTAGTAGGTCTTTGCTAATTTGAGAGTGCCGGGATTATAGTTTGTAGTTCCCTGGGGAGTACCCCTTTCGGTATTGTTTACTTCGTCAAAGTCTTCGCCGAAGACAACATAGTGCAATTTTGCACCGAAACCCGGCGCCCAGCTAAGTCTCACATTCAGATCAACAAGCTCGGCGCCATCAGCCGGATTGGGTGTGTAGGCGGTTTTCGGCGGGATTGTAAAGCTCCAGACATTGCCTCTGTGTAATGTAGTGCCGTCTGCTTCAATCTCATCGACTCGCCAGTAATATGTTGTTCCCGGGACAAGGCCGTCAGGATATGGAAATCCGATAAAGCCGGCGATGAAATCCGTGTTGGTTTGATTGCCTCTGTAGGCGTCGCCCGTGCCGTCGTTTACATCGTCAAAATTGTCGCTGAAGTACACATCATGCGTGGCAGCTGTATCTCCGGCCGTCCAGGTAAGGCTAACCCATGTTTCAGGATGTACAGCACCATCTTCCGGTACAGGATAGTATGCACTATACTTGGGGCCCAACGCCGCGACACCTAACATGTTTCCTCCGTGGCCTTGAGTGTTACCGTTAATAGTAATAGTGCCAATATCAACAGCCAATGAGAAAATGGAGAAGTATTGATCGATATCTCCATCGAAGCTTTCATCGATGCCAATATCTTCACCTGTATCTACAAAGCCCATATCCATTAGCCAGGGCATGCCATCGATGTTAGGATTCACATCTTTTCCGCCGGCTGCTCCACCCATACGGTTGTCGACGAAAACATACAAGGTGGCCATCATTCCAAAAGTCAGGTCCAGCTCATAGGCCGAAATACCCTTGTCGTCATTGGCAAGCATGACATACTGGGCACCGAGGATAAATTCCGGTATATCAGCGTACACATGAGTTCTGTCCACAAAAGCTGCTGAATTTTCTGCAAGCGGATCGGGTGCGATCTGCGGCGGATCACTCCCATTTCGCATCGCTACGCTTGTGATAAATTGCGCATTGGCAACACCGGCAAACAAAGCCACGAGCAGAATCAGATAAATTGTTCTTTTACACATAATAATTTTCCTAACTTCAAACAAATTGATTTATAACTACCGATAATATTTTTTCTCTAACTTCATTTTACCCATGTCTGTCATGGACAAGTGTTCACAATCTGCCTTCACCTCCTTCCTTCATGAAATCGACACGCGTCAGCAAATGATATGTTAAAAGTTTGACTGATAAGATCACATCACTAAGATATGTCTTTACAGGTTATTTGACACGCCTCACTCTGGTTTGCTCCTTAAAACAGCTCAGTTCACTAACTTATACATACAACTACAAAAGATTCAACCACTCGTGGATCGACATATCATGCAGATTCGACCATGAGTTTCATATATATCCTTTGTACCAAATTAACCACCTGTTCGTCAAGGAAAATCCATTCAGGTTATTAATGAATCCTGCTCGAAGGCAAAAAAGAGACCAATACCGTATCAAATCGGTATTGGCCCCTAACTAATTCAAAATCTGCCGTTATTTCCGCTAAAAACAGCTTAACTACTCAGCAGCAGCTTCTCTCGGCTGATACAGACGGATATCGTCAATATACATCTTGCCTTTGCCGCCGGGCACTGTCATGTTACCTCTGGTGCCGAGACCAATCGCTATCCTGTCAACATTAGTCAAATTAATGCCCTGATCGGCCAAAGCCGACAGCGGAATAATCCACTCGGTCCAGGTGTCGATCTGTGCGGCAGCCGGATCATCGTGGACTACCACCGCAGGATTACCAGTGCTGTTGGAAACTGCCACGTACAGCGGCTCAGCGTCGTTACTCGGTATGCCGACATCTTGGCTCGACCACTGCGGCCCGACCGTACCGGTAATCGTGACGTTGGAGAACTTGGCCTCACAGACTTCGTCGTTGTTGTGGCTGGTCAATGCCAGACCTATATAAACACTTGCGTTCATCGAGATGTTCTGAGGATTCCATGTCATTAGTGTCCAGTTCGAACCGTTGGCCGAATAGGAAGCTCTGAAGTTGCCCGCGAAGTCACGCTCTAATTTTACCCAGTATGGAGCAATGATTGCCTGCTGTTCGGTTGTTCTGACGGCAGAGTCGCTTGTAGCAGCCACATCTGTGTCCAACCTGCCCTGGAAGCTGCATCCACTGCCGGGAGTTATATATGCGGCGGCGAATTTCGAGCCTGGCTCCAGCGTTTCGCGAATCATCACACCGGCCTTTGCCCAAGGATCGGTGTTATCGACGCTGAGCACTTGTGCTACAATCGAGCCGGTTCCGTTGAGCGTTTTGAAAGCGTAGTGGAATTGGTCTGCTTCGTTCCATATATCCGCACCTGTTGCTGTAATCGTGTAAGTTCCGACCGGGCCTTCGATAAAGCTTCCAACTGATGCCGGATTACCTCTGAACCATAGTGACAATTCGGCGACGCCTTCCTGTGTCCAGTCAAGCGGAGCTGTCAACGTCAATTCCGCTTCCGAATAGTTGGCGAAGCTTTGCTTATTATTATCATAGGCGAATGGCATTGACTGGCTGCCGCCATGGACGATTGTCTCTTCGGTATAAGATTCAGTTGTTTCGTCTCCTACGGCGGATCCGGTGCCGTTGCCGGGGAAGTACTCAGGCGTACCAATCGCGCCAGCACCAAGACCATCGTGCCATGAGAACCATATCTGGTTATCGTCGGCGTTATAAGCTTCAAAATCATCCACGTGAATGAAGTCCGCTACAGTAAAGCTCCAGGTCTTACCCTTCCACGGGCTATCGGGATTGTCGGTATTGATCTGATCAATGCGCCAATAGTAAGTAGTTTTCCACTCAAGCCTGCCGGGATTATAGTTTTCATCACCAAGGGCCGTAGTTCCCTTGAACTCAGGTGAAGCTGTAGTGGCATTCTTGACGGCATCTTCGTCCAAGCCGAAGTACACCTCGTGTGAAGCAACCGTGACTCCAGGTTGCCATTTCAGAACAACCGAATCAGGTACATCCACAGCACCATCAGCGGGGTATGGAGCAAAAGCTTTCACCGGCAGATATGGCGTTGCACCGACATACTCGGAGCTTATCACCTGCATGGCCCCGATGCCGGGACCTTGCCAGGAGACCGTTAAGCTGTCGCCAAGTGAAGCTTCCTTAATCAAGGCTTCGATATAATATCTATTACCGGCTTCAAGAGCTTGTGGATCTGATTGATCTGTAGCATCGTCCACGTATACGATGCTAACCGCATTGGCCGAGTCTTCGTCGGGACTCAGGCGTATCTCACCTTCATCAGTTGCCTGGATTTCAAATGTATAGTCTCCAGTTTCAGGGGCAAACAGCCAGCCGCGAAATCTGACGCCGAATTGTTCTGCCCAGTTCGTGGGATTCTGCATAAGGTCGGCGAATTCCCATCCATCAGGATCATTGGGATAGCGAGCATTACCCGTCAGATTGGATACAGCTTCACCGCTAATATCGAACCACCACTCCTTGATAATTTTGCCCGGGCCCGGTGCAACTGTCTCGAAGCTCCACACATCTCCCGTTAATACTTCATTGAAAATATTAATTTCATCAACGCGGAAGTAGTAGGTGGTCTCTGCACTGAGTGTCCCCGGGTCATACGTAGTTTTATCCATGACACCTTTATCCGTATCGCCTGTACCCTCGGCCACCTCTATTTCGTTTGTGCCGAAGTATAAATGATGCTTTATGGGGAATTGCGAGAAACCTGGTTTCCAGCTGAGCACCTTGTCTATCAATACATCTGTGACGCTATTTGCTGGGCTGGGGCCCCAGGCAATGTGCGACAGGCTTACGAAGCTCCAGAGCGGCCCTGTGATGACGCCACCGTCGGCATCTACTCCATCAATCCGCCAATAGTACGTCGTTCCCGGTTCAATTCCTTCAGCATGCCAATAAACATAATAATCCTGCTCACTTACTAATGGAAGATCGTCGGGATTTGTGCCGAAATATACGCGCTGGGATACTGCTGTAGCTCCCGGCGTCCACATTAGTATAGGTTCTGGCACTCCTTCTTCGCCATCTCTTGGATTGGGATCTCTGGCCTCTAGGAAAAGTGCCGTCAACGCTTCTCCCTCTATATGCACGAAACAAATCTTACAATTCGAAGCACCGGTTCCAGGTTTTATAGTGAGTCGCCCATCGGTTACCTCTACCGTCACGTTGAGTTCATCAAAGTCAAAACCAGACCCTGCCTGGTCGTCCGGGTCCTCAACAAGAACATTTTCTACATCGAAGTTATTTGTCTGGTCAGTGTATGATGGATCGCCGCAAACCAGAAAGACATCATAAGTACCATTGGGTAATTCGATCTCCCATATTCTGTCCCCGGACTGCTGGAGATGGTTTAGGGTATCATAACGCTGATCGGGAGCGTTTCCGCTGTTTCGGTCACGTGCGCCGCCTCTGATATTTTGGTCCCAACCGTAGCTCCAACCATCGTCGTGCTCGAAAAAGGGATCACCATATTCGGGCATATACCCTTCCGGTATTGGGGCTCCTTGGGACTGGAAATTGACTTTCAATACAATCTGGGCATCAACTCCAACAGTAAGAGTAAAGGCTAGTACCAAAACTAAGTAAATTGATTTTCTCAACATAATAATACTCCTTAAGATAAGGATTAAATTATGAATGACCGATAATAAAACTCTTGGTTTGATTATTTATAGATGTGAAGATGCCAACAAAAATTCTACCATTCGGTTTGACGCTACCACCTTCCTTCAAGAGCCAATCACCGTCTTATCAAATAAGAGTTCTATTTCCGGAGCTTACAACTCCAGCGGTCTTATTTTCTTGTACAAATCAGTGTTCTTTAAGAATGTCCTGAAATGACTGGGAAAATCCCTGTCAGAAAGCAAAAGAGATACAGATTCACTTATACTAATATATACTAAATTATCCGTTTCGTCAAGAAAAATGTCCATATGAGATGATTTTACGCTACCATTGAAAATTATGATGTACTGGGCCTGCTAATCTTATGAATTCAGAGAATCCAGGCCCTGAACTGTTATGGTTTAGGGCAGGCCCCTGAGCATCAAAATGGCCACGTTTTCGCCGTGTTTTAGGGCAAAATCGAGGAGAAATTCCCTCCATCGCATATCGGTTCCTTGTCTTTTTTGATTAAATGCGATACCAACAGCCGCACTCCTAAAAGTAATACTTTTAACGTAAAATTTATTGTCGCCTGCATATTACCAAATTTATCCTAAGATTGTAACCATTCACTAATATACAACAATATACAACGAGTCTATCCATTGGGGATTTAAGGCTTGTTATCCAATAGATAAGATATCTGATAAACGATGTGGCTATGTATTTTTTTGAAGAAACCATAACGATTTAGCGTACAATATATTATACTGGTCAGATAGAGAGGCGCACCTTTGATGATCACTACAATAAATTGGAGGAATTGACTATGATTAAGTTTTCCTGCAAGAACTGTGGTCAGAAGCTCAATGTCGAAGATAAGCACTCCGGTAAGCGAGTCAAGTGCCCGAAGTGCGGCAGCGTAGGTGTAGTGCCTGATAATTCGGACAAGATAAAGTTCCACTGCGATAGTTGCGGCCAGAGTATTAGTGTTCCTCAAATCCATGCCGGCAAGAAAGGCAGATGCCCGAAATGCAAGAATCCGGTGATTATTCCATCAGTCAAGAAAGAGCCGACTGATGATACTAAAACTTTCAGTATCGTATGCTCGATGTGCGAAGAGGCAATACAAGTCCCGGAAGCTTCGAGAGGGCAGGCTATAGAATGCCCCGCATGCAGTAGCTACATCGAAACCACCTCAGAAGGCGGTCCGCCCGACTCGACAGAATCTGAGTCATCAGTTCCGTCAGGTGCAGATGAGTACCAATATGAAGAGGATTATGATGTCTCAGAGGAAGATACAGGCGTGGATCGCCGCCTCATACTTGCTATCTCTGGTGTGGCCACAATTGTGGTTTTAGGGCTCATTATTCTTGTAACCGTCATTCTGCCTTCTGGATCGAAACAGGTTAAGGAATTGGCGGTACCACTGCGACAAGAAGTGGGTAATACAGATCTACGCCCTCAACCGGTCACTTCCGAAACGCATCCGATAGGGCCGACTGTGCAAAAATCCCCTATAGAAAAGACCTTGCCGGAAGTGCCCGTTTCATCTGACCGGGAATTATTTAGAGAAACCAAGATAGCTTTTGCTTCAGATAGAGATGGAAATTGGGAGATTTATGTTATGGATATGGACGGGAGTGGACAGAGAAATCTGACTAATAATCCTGCTCCCGATAGCTCTCCTTCCTGGTCACCTGCCTCAGAAAAAATAGCTTTTTCATCACAGAGAGATAGGAATGGGGATATTTATGTTATGAATGCGGATGGAAGTGGCTTAGAAAGATTGACTAATGATAGTGCTGCTGATGGTTCTCCTTCCTGGTCACTTGATGGAAAGAAGATAACTTTCTGGTCGGAAAGAGATGGAAACCGTGAAATCTATATCATGAATGCCGATGGGAAGGAGCAGAAAAGACTGACAAATAGTCCTGCTGTTGATGATCAGCCTTGTTGGTCATCAGATGGGAAAAAGATAGCTTTTACGTCAGAAAGGGATGGAAATCGGGAAATTTATGTTACGAATTTAGATGGAAGTGGTTTGAAAAGACTTACAAACAATCCTGACTCTGACAGCTCTCCTTGTTGGTCATCTGACGGAGAAAATATAGCTTTCTCGTCAAGAAGAAATGGAAATCTGGAAATTTACGTTATGAATCCGGATGGAAGTGAGCAGAAAAAGTTAACAAACAATCCTGCTATGGATGGATCTCCTTCCTGGTCGCCTGATGGAGAAAAGATCACTTTTGTTTCATTCGGGGATGGAAATCCTGAGATTTATGTTATGAATGCAGATGGAAGTGAGCCGAGAAGACTGACAAACAATCCTGCTTCTGATTCATTTCCTTCCTGGTCGCCATTTTTGGCTTCGAGATCCCGACCCGTGGATGAACCGAAGGGCCAAATGGAACGACCAGAAATCACCGATAAGGATGTACAATCCCGGGTTGTTTCTTCCGAACAAAGTGTAACGAACCAAAATCTTAACCTGAAACTTCGGCTTAAAGTCGGCCAGAAGCATCGCCTGCGATTATATAGAGAATACGATATTTCGCTTACAATCAGGGGGCAGCGGCACGATAGTGGCGACATACATACTGAAGAATTGGAATTTGAAGTTGAACAAGTTGATGCTAATAATGTTACATCGCTAAAAGTAACCTATCTGAGGATTAGCGCTATACATAAAACAGCACAGGAGCAGAGCGAGTATGATTCAGCTAAGCCAGAAACGGTTGTTAACTCCAGCTTCGGACCGATATTCTCCGCTATGATTGGACGGAGCTTCGTTGTGAAAGTCACGTCTGAAGGAAAGATAGTCAAACTCGAGGGCCTTGCTGAAATGTATCAGCAGATGGCTGAACCTTTAGTGGAATACGAGGATGAGGTTATAAGGCAAAGATATGCCGGATCTGAGGAAGATGAAATACGTCAGAAGATCGGGCATGAGAAGTACGGATCGAGAGACAAGAGAATCGAGGCGGCAAAAGAGGGGCTTGATAAGAGCCCGTACTCGCGTGAGGAAGACATCAGAGATATGCTGGATAACGTGATAATGTATTTTCCCGGCGGTCCTGTGGCGATAGGAGATTCATGGACATCGGCTCCATTCTCAATGGGAGGTTTGGAACTGGGTAATTACACTTATACTCTGAGTCAAGCCAATCAGGCCGCCATTCTGCTGGACGCAAGCTTAAAGATTGATGTGGATAAAGAGGTTCCCGCTCTCGTCGACGGTAGTCGTGGATCGTCAAGAACGACTCTGACAGGCTCCGGCAAGGGAACTGTCGAGATAGATCCCAATACCGGTTGGATGCTTCGCAAGAATATGACCTTACGTTACTCGGGAGATACTAAAACGGCACCCACAAAGCAGAATCCAAGAGGACGAACAGCGACGCAATCGATGGAGAACATCACTACCGTCGAGCCGATAGAGTAGGTAATTTCTCCAGTGACGATTCTTGACAGGTATATTATCAAAGGATAATTGGCGATGGGCTTTTACGAAGGCTGGTCCGTAATCAACGATTAGCGAAGGAAAGATTGAAAATGGGTATATATCGCAGCACAAGACGGCAGTTCATTAAGACAATTGGCGCGGGGGTGGCAGCTTTGGCTTTACCAGCGGCGTATTCGGCTGAGACGCAACCGATACTGTTGGTTAATCCTGAGCCGCGATTCGATTTATCGCCCTATTTATACATGCAGTTTATGGAGCCTTTGGGGACGACGGACGGCTCGGTCGCCGCGGCGTGGGATTTCAAAAAAGACCGATGGCGGCCGGATGTTATCGAGGTCACGAAAAAGCTTGCACCGTCGCTGATTCGCTGGGGCGGCTGTTTCAGCTCATATTATCGCTGGAAAGAGGCGGTTGGGCCGCGCGACCAGCGAAAACTGATGATTAACCTGCTCTGGGGCGGCATCGAATCCAACCAGGTTGGCACACACGAATTTGTGGATTTCTGCCGGCAGGTTGGCGCCGATCCGCTTATGAGTGTGAATTTCGAATCGGACGGCAGAAAAAACTGGCAGCGCGGCCCCAAGGGCGAAATACGCTCGGCAGGTCCGGAAGAAGCAGCCGATTGGGTAGAATATTGCAATAATCCCGACAGCAGGGAAAGAATCAAACGCGGCGTAAAAGAACCTTACAACATTCGTATGTGGCAGTTAGGCAATGAAACTTCCTACGACCGCAACGGCTACGATTGCGAGACCGCAGCAAAACGCACCGTTGCCTTCGCCCAGGCAATGCGAAGGCGCGATCCCGACATCGAGTTAATCGGCTGGGGTGACAGCGGATGGGCCCATCAGATGCTCGATATCGCCGGCAAACATTTGCAGTACCTCGCCTTTCACCACATGTTCAATCCGGATAGAGGCATACCTGATTCGCCGCTGCGGGGAATCGAGTACCGTAAAGATCCTGCACGAACCTGGCGGCATCTTATGAATGCCGCGAAGGTGCATGAAGAGAAGATTAAATGGATGAAAGAGCAGGTGGCGGATTACCCGATCCCGCTGGCTATGACCGAGTGCCACTTTTCCCTGCCGGGCCGAAACCGTTGCGAGGTACTTTCCACATGGGCGGCGGGAGTTGCGAACGCCCGTATGTTGAATGTCCACGAAAGGCATGGCGATAGGCTCAAGATTGCCACGCTTGCTGATTTTTGCGGCACACGCTGGCAGGTAAACGCTGTGATGATTCCCGTACCGGGCGGAAAATCATTTATGATGCCCGTTGGTCTGGTCATGAGTCTTTACCGGCATCATACGGGCGCCAAGGCTGTCGATGTCAATTCGGCCCATAAGGACCTTGATGTTTCGGCCAGCCGAACCGGCAACCGGATATATCTGCATATTATCAATATAAATATAGACCGGTCTATCCAGACATCTCTGAGAGTGGACGGCATGAAAATCACCTCCGGCAGGATTTTCGAATTGGCTGCTGATCCGGAATTCGAGGTTATCCAGACACAGGCCGATGAAATTGTACCGAAAGAGAAGAGTCTGCCGGTTCACCCCTTAGGGGACAGATCCTCAGGGGTAAATTGCCAATGGACTTTCCCGCCGGCTTCTGTGTCAGCTGTAGAGCTGGATGTTCAGAAGGCTTAGCGAATAAAGCTGCAGGGCTATTATGGATAAGCATGGGGCATTTACATATCCGGCAATTGTGTCTGGCTATGAATCTTTATACACTTGATCACGAAGATAAAACTATGCCGTTCTCTCATGACCCCGGCGAGTACTGGTTCCATCAGTTGGCGCCATATCTGAGCGAGAAGGAGTACGAGGGGATGATGCGGGTGGCATTTTGCCCGGCGACAAAACGCCAGGACCGCACAGACGAATCTTATTACGGTTCGGCATATTTATCATGGCGCTTCATGGGCGGCGAAGGCAGTTACGGCCTGAATTTATGGCTGCTGCCGGATGATCCGATTTATGCTCCTGCGTTCCCGGTGGATAACTTCTTTAAGAAATACTCGGACGCTCAGGGCAGTGTACCGCTATTAGGTGATTCGGTCTGGGTTGGTTCGTGGCCTTTCGAAGCTGATGCAGTACCGGATGATGTCACTGGCCAGACGGGATATCCTGGATATCCTCATGGCGAAGGATTCTTCATGGGGCGATTCTGCGTCGACCGGCACAAAAAAGCAATCAATATCGGATTTGTGGACAGCCGGGTCGAAAGAGTGCCGCTGAAAGATTTGTGGATTCAAAAATGGCACAGGAACTTCAAGCCGAATTTCGATGTGTCCATCCCGTGAGCCCAATCTCACGCTTTTGGCTGCACCGAAGAGCAAATCGTGATTGTTAGTACGGATAATTGATATTATCTTGCCATATCTGACATTTTCGACCACAATATCGACCAGGGCGGCATGACTTGTTTTTTATGCAGCGTGCTTGCTCAGAGTGTGGTCTTTGGGACTTTTAACGGAGTACACACTCCATCGAAAAGAAAACGAATGGAGAGAAACAAAATGAAGGTTTGGATTAATATTGTAATAACAGCTACAGTCGTGGGAGTATTGGTTTTTCTAATGGGATGCCATCCTGCGTCAGGCGATGAGAAAGCTGCGAGATTGTCATCACAAAGCTCAGCTTACACCCCGCGAAGGGTGATAAACTTCAACAATGAATGGAAATTTATCAAAGGAGATCAGATCGGAGCCGAGGCAGCAAAATTTGACGACTCGTCATGGCAGGCGGTGCGTTTGCCGCACGACTGGGCGATATCAGGGCCGTTCAACCCTAAAGAGAACGGTTACGCCGGGAAGCTGCCCTGGAAGGGAGTGGGCTGGTACCGAAAGACGTTTATGCTCGATAAGACCGACAACGGCAAGCGAGTTTATTTCGATTTCGATGGTGTGATGGCATTTCCAAAGGTTTATGTAAATGGCCGGCTTGCCGGCGAGTGGGATTACGGCTACATGTCCTTCCGTGTGGATGCCACGCCGTACATAAAGTTTGATGGCACGAATGTGATTGCAGTCCATGTGAACACACGCAATCATGGCACAAGATGGTATCCCGGTGCAGGGATCTATCGTAAGGTGATGATGACCATCTGCGAACCGGTACATATAGCTCATTGGGGCACGTATATCACTACTCCGAACGTCAGTGATTCCTCATCGATAGTACGAGTACGCACAATCATCGACAACTACCTCGATACTGAATCGGAAGTTACAGTAGAAGTCGTTCTTTTTGATCCTGAAGGCAGAGAAGTGGCTAAAGGCAGAAAAAGTTATGTTATGCCTGCTGATGATTCCCGCGAACTGAATCAGCTACTCGTAGTTGACAATCCGAAACGATGGGATATTACTGCCCCGAAGCTTTATACCGCCAGAACAATCGTTCGCACAGACGAAAAGATTGTGGATGCGGACATCACCAACTTCGGTATTCGCACGTTTAAGTTCACGAGTAATAACGGATTTTATCTGAATGGGCGGCGTGTACAGCTCTACGGCGTTAATTTGCACCACGATCATGGACCGCTCGGAGCGGCGTTTTATACACGGGCTATGGAGCGACAACTGGAAATCATGCGCGAAATGGGTGTTAACGCCATCCGTACGAGCCACAATCCACCGGCGCCCGAGTTACTGGATTTGTGCGACCGGATGGGTTTTGTCGTTTGGGACGAGGCTTTCGACAAATGGGATGATAAGGCTGACCGCATAAAAGGCCAGCCGCCGTTGGAAGAATACGGCGAGAAACAGATTCGAAACCTGGTTATGCGCGACCGTAATCATCCCTGCATTGTAATCTGGTCGATCGGTAACGAAATCGGCAACCAGCCTTACGACAGGGAAGGCAAGTCACCCGAGCGAGTGAAGTTCATGGGTGACTTCGTCCGTAAATACGATTCGACTCGCCCTGTTGGAATTTCCTGCCATATCCCCGGCACGGCCGATGAGCCGATTCTTGATTCGATGGATCTTACCGGCTGGAATTACGCTCGCCGATACGCCAATTACAGGAAGAACTATCCCGACAAGCCAATCATTTACAGCGAATCAGCTTCTGCATTGAGTACGCGCGGATTCTATGAGTTGCCGCTTCCAAATGGAAAGACCCAGTTTTCGAAGCAGAACCAGGTGGACTCTTATGATTTGAATTCTGCGGCTTGGTCGGACATTCCGGATGTGGAATTCAAGCTGATGGAGGATGATGATTTTGTCGCCGGCGAGTTCGTCTGGACTGGTTTTGACTATATAGGTGAGCCGACACCTTTTGCGCAGGAGGCGCGAAGCTCCTACTTCGGCATCGTAGACCTTTGTGGCATACCCAAAGACCGGTTCTATCTGTATCGTAGTTACTGGCGGCCGGATGTGACGACCATTCATATTCTACCGCACTGGAACTGGCCTGATCGAGTTGGTCAAACCGTGCCGGTTTTTGTATACACAAACGGCGACTCAGCGGCGCTATTCTTGAATGGCAAATCCCTTGGCCGCAGATCTAAGGGACACCTTCCCGAAAGACCGCCCGACTTCGCAAAGGGCAAATTAGCTATGGCAAGTTCCATCGAATCTGCTAATGGGCATGTCGCTGCCAATGCGAATGATGCCGACAGATCCACACGCTGGTGTGCAGCAAACGCAGGAGTCGAACAATGGTGGCAGGTTGACCTGGGCGAAATTCAATCGGTTCGTTATCTGGCTATCGACTTCGAGAAAGAAGCAAAGAACTATGGCTACCAAGTCAAAGTCTCAACCGATGAATCGACATGGCAGAGTATCGTAAGCAAGAGCACGAGCAGGTTTCCCCAATGGGGAGGGCCGACTCGGGCATTCCACGAAGTGGATACCCAGGCCAGGTATGTGCGGATTGAATTTGCCGAACTGCAGAGAGGAACATGGGCCAGTATTCGTGAATTCGGTGTTTATCCGGAAAAAGTCGAATCGGATTATTATGCTGTGACCTACAAGTATCGCTTGCGCTGGAATGATGTGGTTTACGAGCCGGGCGAGTTAAAAGCCGTCGCTTATAAAGATGGTAAAAAAATTGGACAGGCTGTAATGCGTACGGCCGACAAACCGGCTAAGATTCGCCTTACGACTGATCGAAAGAAATTTGCAGCTACAGGTGAAGACCTTTGCTATATTCTTGTCGAGGCCCTGGATGCTGATGGGACACTTTGTCCGCTGGCGGATAATTCTGTTCGTTTCAAAGTCGATGGGCCTGCCGAGATTGCCGGTGTTGGCAATGGTAATCCTCTATCGCTTGAACCATTCCAATCGGATAGCCGTAAACTGTTTTACGGCAAGGCAATGCTGATTCTGCGAACTATAGAGGGAAAAGCTGGCAAAGTACAAATAACAGCAGAAAGCGAAGGCTTGGCTCCCGCGGAAATTACCGTGCGTGCCAATAGTAATTAAATCCCGCCGAATCGATTTCCATAAAAAGTTGATAGTCCGGCAATACTTCTTGCATATGGCAGAAAGGCTGATATGATTAAACAACTCGAATAGATATGTAGACAACGTGAATTGGTAATATGAAAGAAAGGAGAAAACAGATGCGAAGTTCAGTTTTTGTTATGACATTAGTTTGTGTTGTTGTGCTTAGTTCTTATGGTACAGCCGGCGCGGCCGAGAAGCCGACCCCGATAAGGGTTCTGCTGATTACCGGCGACGATGTCGACGTTCATCCCTGGCGGGAAATATCCGAGACCACGCGGGAAATACTCGTCAATACGGGAAAGTTTGACGTAAAAGTTTGTGAAGATCCGCATATACTCGAATCAGAGACTGCGCTGAAAGCATACGATGTAATCGTATTTACAATCTTCAGTCGGCGTATAAAAATGCTTCCAGGGCAGGCCCAGGAAAACCTGCTGAACTTCGTCAAGGGCGGCAAGGGATTCTTCGTCCAGCACTTGGCGAGTGCCTCGTTCGCTCAGTGGGAAGAATTCGGCAAGCTTTGCGGCAGAAAGTGGGTAATGGGCACTTCCGGTCACGGCCCACGAGCGGTATTTAAAGCCGAGATAGCAAACGAGGAACATCCTATTACAGCAGGTCTGGATGACTTCGATGTTGACGATGAGTTATACGCCAAGCTACAGGGTACCGGCGATATTAATGTGCTGGTAACGGCCGACTCTGACTGGAGCAATAAAACCGAGCCACTGGTCTTCACATCAAGTTACGGCAAAGGTCGGAGCATTTATAACGCTTTCGGCCACGACCGCAAGGCTCTGATGACTCCGAACGTACAGAAACTCATCGCCCGTGGCGTGGAGTGGGCGGCCACCGGAAAAGTTAAGTAATAAAAATCATGTTGTTTAACACATTAGCCGCCGGGCAAACCTCAAGTGATTTGTCCGGCGTATGATTCAGGAGGTCTCCACCGCGAGTGAAGACCTCTGTTGTATATTGAGGAAAGGAGTTTATTATGGGCCACAGGAAAATTTATTGTCTGATTATTTTGCTGATTGTCTCGGCAAGCCTCAGTTTTGCCAGACAGCAGCAGGACGAATGGGTGTCGCTGTTCAACGGCAAAAACCTGGACGGATGGTCCGTCCACAGCGGCTTCGCTAAATACCATGTTGAGGACGATGCTATTGTCGGTACAACCGCCAAGGGCAGCCCGAACTCATTCCTCTGCACCGACCGTGAGTACGGCGATTTTGTATTGGAGTTCGAAGTTCTCCTGGATCCTGAGCTTAACTCGGGTGTACAGATACGCAGCAAGATTGCCGAGGCAGAGAAAGTATTTGTTTTCAGTGGGCGTGATGGCAAACCTCAAAAAACTACCGCGCCGCCAGACCGTGTTTATGGTTACCAGGTGGAAATTGCTACAGAAAAGTCCGGTTCCTCAGGCAGCATTTACGACGAGGCCCGGCGTGCTTTTATGCTTGCTTCCACAAGGTCCGACCCGACAGCAAGCAAGGCTTTTAAGGATGGGCAGTGGAACAAGTACCGCATCGAATGTAAAGGTGACAATATAAAAACGTGGATTAACGATGTCCCCTGTGTCGACCTTAGAGACGGCATGACGTCCCGTGGCATCATCGGCCTTCAGGTCCATGGCATACCAAAAGATGCCGGGCCGTACCAGGTGCGATGGCGCAATATACGCATCAAGGCCGACGACGAGGGTATTGTGCTGCCTGTGATATCCTGCCGGCAGCGTGTGCTGCAATGCACGCCGAAATGGACAGGGCCAAGGGCCGAAGATGGCCGGCCGTATGTCTCCGATGACATTCTGGAGCGAATGAGGAACGTCTCGGTCACTCAGGCATGGAGCATTGTCCGCGGCGCCGGTTACCCCAACTGTTATGAAAACGCAGCCGGTTGGATCATCTTGTATCCCAGCGAAGTAATCGTCGGTCGTGTCCTGACGGCTCAATATATGCCATCCCACCCGGATTATAATCGATTAATCATGAAGCAGGGACGTGCCGAGGGGCGGATCGGTAACTCTAATTCATGGCCGATCGACATGCTGAAAAAAGACGATGTTTATGTCGCAGACTGTTTCGGCAAGGTTCTTGACGGAACCCTTATCGGCGATAATCTCGGTAATGCAATCTACGCCAACTCGGGTAAGGGTGTCATCTTCGACGGTGGTGTCCGTGACTTGGAAGGTATCGAGCAAATCGAAGGATTCAACGTTTGGTGTAAGGGTGCCGATCCGAGCTTCCTGCGCGACGTGATGATGACAGCGATAAACGTGCCGATCCGTATTGGAAAAACTGTAGCTTGCCCCGGAGATGTCGTGCTGGCCAAACGGGAGGGCATTGTTTTCATCCCTGCCCATCTGGCGGAAAAAGTTGTCACCGAATCCGAGGCTATCATGCTGCGTGATATGTTCGGTCACCAGCGTTTGAAAGAAGGTATATACACGCCGGGACAAATCGACGGCAGATGGTCACCCGAGATTCAGGAAGATTTCCGAAGCTGGCTTAAAAAGAACATCAACGAACTACCCGTGCCGAAAGAAGTGATTGAAGATATGCTGAATCCAAAGACAAGGAACTGGTAGATGACTATTAAAAAAGATCCTGAAAATCAGCAAGCAATATATTCCAGGCGTTCTATTCTTAAAGGTGTCGGTTCGGGCTTTGCAGGCCTGAGCCTCGCAGGCATGGTTGGTGCCCCTATAGAAGAGCAAGTGGCCTTTGCCACTCAGAATGTCAATCGAAGCTCCAGCCCCTCGCAATTGAGAATTACCGACTTACGCGTCGCTGTGGTTACCAGGGCACCTATGCGCTGCCCTCTGATTCGTATTGATACAAACCAGGATATTTGCGGCTATGGAGAAGTTCGGGATGGGGCCAGTGAAAAGTATGCGCTCATGCTCAAGAGTAGACTACTGCGTCAGAATCCCTGTAACGTCGAGCGAATATTCAAACGAATCAAACAGTTTGGACATCACGGCCGGCAGGGTGGCGGCGTATCGGGTGTGGAGATGGCATTGTGGGACCTGGCGGGTAAGGCGTATGGTGTCCCCGTGTATCAAATGCTCGGCGGTCAATATCGTGACAGGGTCCGCTTGTACGCTGATACACCCGATGGCCGTGTCAGCGGACTTAAGAAAAGAATAGGTCAGGGATTTACTTTCCTGAAATATGATTGTGGCATCCGGAACATCTGGAATGTCTCCGGTGCATTGAGCTACCCGACAAAAGACACTAACTGGTATGGTAAGCATCCGTTCACGGGTATTCAGCTATCGGACAAAGGAGCTACACTTTTGGGAGAGCGTTTTGCCGATGCCCGCGAAGAAGTCGGTTGGAAGATCCCGATTGCGTCGGATCACTTTGGCCATATCGATGTCAATAGCTGCATCAAGCTGGGTAAAACCCTGCAGCCATACCAGCTTGCATGGCTGGAGGATATGGTGCCGTGGGAATATACTGATATGCTCAAAGAGATAAAGAATGCTATCGACGTGCCGCTGCTTACGGGCGAGGATATCTATCTGCTCGATGGTTTTAAGCCTCTAATCGACGAGCGTGCCGTCGATATGGTGCATCCCGACCTGGCCACTGCGGGCGGGATAATGGAGACCAAGAAGATTGGTGACTACGCAGAACAGCGCGGCATCGCTATGGCTATGCACTTTGCAGGTACACCGGTATCCTTCATGGCCAACGTACATTGTGCCGCAGCCACTGAGAACTTCATCGCCCTTGAGCACCACTCGGTCGATATAGACTGGTGGGAAGATTTGGTGACTGGAATCGACAAGCCGCTCCACACCGACGGTTTCGCCCGTGTCCCGGAAGGCCCGGGGTTGGGTATTGAACTGAATCTTGATGTTGTAAAAGAACACCTCGGGCGAGGGCAGGAACTTTTTGCTCCCACTGACGAATGGAACAGAGACCGCTCCAATGACCGCCTGTGGAGCTAAGAGTCTTGATCTCATATCAAATTGCAAAGGAGAATAATGGGAACCATAAAATCATTTCTGGGATACTTCAAGTTCGTATTCATTCTATGCCTGGTGTTGGTAGTCATCATGCTTATCATCGGCCGCCGGGCCGTGGTGGGCCCAGCATTGATTGTCATGTTCGGTTCTTTGGCCCTGTATTGCATGAGCCATTCGTTCCTGAAAAGCTT
>WOR8_10004758_pt1 | contig 20021 bp, 17 predicted proteins | sample DeeMarSeWOR38_10_FD_19890 | JGI IMG/M metagenome (IMG submission 19890)
ATATGCCCTGGCATCAGCACGTAGGCGCTTTTGATTTTGGCGAGAATGCCCGCAACTGTATTGATGCTCTGCAAGTTTTGTGGCTGAACAAATATCTGCGCGGCGAAAGAAATCAGTTGGACGACGAGCCGCCGGTCGCTTTGTTCGTCATGGGGGATAATACCTGGCGCTTTGAAGACGAGTGGCCCCCGAAGAGGGCGCAGGCTACCAGGTTTTATTTGCATTCTGGAGGACGGTCTAACTCCCTGAACGGCGATGGCTGGCTGGATCGCGAGACCCCGGGTGACGAATTGCCCGACATCTTCACCTATGACCCGCGCCTGCCGGTCATGAGTGTTGGTGGGCACAGTTGCTGTGTGAATACGCTCACTCCGATGGGTGCCTTCGACCAGCGCTCCCAGGAGTATCGGAACGACGTGTTGATCTACTCGACTGAGGCGTTGGCCGAAGACGTCGAAGTCATCGGCACGGTCGAGGTGACCCTGTATGCCGCTTCGACTGCTGTGGATACTGACTTTACCGCCAAGCTGGTGGATGTCCATCCTGATGGCCAGGCCATCAACGTGGGGGAGGGTATCCTTCGCGCCCGCTTCCGCGAGTCTCTGGAGGCGCCAAGTCTTCAAGGCCGGCCATCGCATCCGGGTGGAGATCTCCAGTTCCAACTTCCCCACCTTTGACCGGAACAGCAACAGCGGGGTGCCTCTGGCGGAGGCCAGCCCGGCCGATTGGGTTGTGGCGACTCAGACCGTTTTTCATGATAATCGGTATCCGTCCCATATCGTTTTACCGCTAGTCCCTCGCTAGAGGGGTTGGGCGCAGGCTAGACCTAGCAGGTTTTTCAAAACCTGATAGGTCTGGGTAGACAGAGGGTAATCTATGGCAACCATTTTTACATGTGAGGAAGTGACCAAAGCATATGGGGGCTTGGTGGCGGTCAAGAATCTCTCGTTCGACGTGGACGAGGGCGAGATTTACGCTATCGCCGGACCCAATGGCGCTGGCAAGACCACTCTGTTCGACACCATCTCCGGTGTCTCTCCCGTTACCAGCGGGGTGATTCGCTTCGGCGGTCAGGAGATCCAGCGCCGCCGCCCGGACAGCATTTGCCGCCTAGGCATCGCCCGTACGTTTCAGACCACGGTTGCCTTCGACACACAGACGGTTTTGACCAACACTCTGGTGGGGGGTATGCTGGGCCGTGAGGGCACGGGCAACCCCTCTATGCGCTTCTCGGAGGCGGCCATCGAGGCCGCCTTAGACGCGCTGGAGTTCTGCGACCTGCTGGATAGACAGGGCAAGCTGGCGTCGCAACTGACCGTCTCGGAACGCAAGCGGTTGATGTTAGCCACCGCCCTGTCCACCCGCCCCACACTGCTCATGCTGGACGAGCCGGTAGGTGGTCTGAACCGCGCCGAGCGCGACGAAATGCTCCAGCTGGTGCGCAAAGTCAGCCAGGCGGGTGTCACCGTGCTGCTGATCGAACATATCATGAAAGCGGTCCAGGCTGTGGCCAGCCGCCTGCTCATCCTGCACCACGGTGAAAGGATCGCCGAAGGGCCGCCCGGTGCCGTGCTCAGGGACGAGCGGGTGATCGAGGTCTATCTGGGCGGCAAGGGCCGCGAGAAGCTGGCCAGTGACGGGGGAGGTGCGCTCTGATGCTAAGGGTAACTGATCTGCAAGCAGGCTATGGGGGATCGGAGGTTTTGCACTCGCTATCGCTAGAGGTGGGCGAAGGCGAGGCGGTAGTCGTACTGGGCCCCAACGGTCACGGCAAGACCACCTTGCTGCGTGCCATCTCCGGGCTGATCCGACCCACGGCCGGCACTGTTGAATTTGACGGCCAGGTAATCTCGGGAATGCGGGCGTCAGAGATCGTGGCCGCTGGCGTGATCCACATCCCCCAAGGGGATCTGCCCTTCCCTGAGTTGACTGTGATGGAAAACCTGCTGATGGGCGCTTACCGGCCTGAGGCCTGGCAAGAGCGAAAGCGGAAAATGGAACTGGTTTTTGAGCTCTTCCCCGTCTTGGGCGAACGAACCAGCCAGTTGGCCCGCAGCCTGTCCGGCGGCGAACGGCGCATGTTGGCCTTGGGGCGCGGGCTGATGGCCAAAGCCAAGATACTGATGATTGACGAGCCCTCCCTGGGCCTGGCCCCTTTCCTCATCGAGAATGTCTACCATGCGATTCAGGAAATAAATAAGAACGGCATGGCCATCCTTCTGGTTGACGAGAACGCCGATCACATTGAGGACCTGGCGGACCGGGTCTATCTCCTGGAGTCTGGGGCCGTGGTGAAAGAAGGAACCGTGGAAGACGTGTTCAGTGATGAGGCGTTGCTGGCGGCTTACTTGGGCTAGTTATCCCTGAGGCGACGTTGAGAGAAATCGAGAGCGAGGGACAATATGGAAAAACTGTTTCAAGCCATCTACGGTGGCATCCTGTATGGCTCAATCTACGGCTTGATGGCCATCGGCCTGACCCTGATCTGGGGCTCGTTGCGTATGCTGAACTTGGCGCATGGCTCCATGTATCTAGTAGGGGGATACGTGGCCTGGGCGGCCCTCAACCAATGGGCGCTGCCTGCCCTGCCCTCCTTTGCTCTGGGCGTGATCGCCGCTGCTCTGATGGGCCTGATCATACAAGTACTGCTTATCAATCGTATCCTGGGTAGATCCGAGTTCTTCAACGCGGCCATGATCGCCACGGTAGGCGCTGCCATCGTCATCGACAGCGCTATGCTGCTCATCTTTGGGCCGCGCGTCAAACAGATGCCTCCCGTCTTCCAAGGGCAGTTCAAATTTGCTGGGGTGGTGATTACCTACCAGGGTCTGCTGATTGTCGTTGTGGCGTTGATTTCGTTTGCACTGTTGTGGTTATTCCTGAGCAGGTCGCGGCATGGCCTGTCCATCCAGGCTGTCTCTCAGCAGATGGACGCCGCTCGACTCATGGGCATTCCCACCGTCACCACCTTTATGATCGTCATGACCATCAGTGGTGCCTTGGCCGGCCTGGCGGGCGTGTTGCTCTCCTCTGTGTTTTACCTGTCGCCCACCGCCGGCTTTAACCCTATGGTCAAGGCGTTGGTGGTTACCATCTTTGGCGGCCTGGGCAGCGTCAAGGGTACTATCTGGGCCGCCTACGTCATCGGATTGGTAGAAGCGTTCTTGCAGGTCTATTTCGGTGCTGGCGCAGCCTTGCCTGGTCTGTTCCTGTTTATGATCGTCATGTTGGTGATTCGCCCAAGCGGATTGTTTGGGCTAGGGGAGGCGCAGCGGCTATGATGCAGGACACAGCTGTACAGCCATCTAAGTCAGCCGGAAGGCGACTGGATTGGGCGGCCGGGCCGTGGGCTAAGACCAATTGGATTACCCTGAGTGTCGTGATCCTGGTGATGTTGGCCCTGCCCTGGGCGGTCAGCCAGCTTAGTATTGGTCGCTTCATCCTACATCTCTTCATCTTGTTCTTTGTGTGGAGTATCGTAGCCGAGAGCTGGAACCTGATTCTGGGCGTAGGCGGCATTTTCTCTTTCGCCCAGATCGCTCTGTTTGCTATCGGTGGCATTACCACGGGCGCCCTGGCCAAGCACTTGGGCTGGAATCCGTGGATCAGCCTCTGGCTGGCGCCCATTACGGCCACCATCGCTGCCTTGATTATCGGCCTGCCCAGCTTGCGCCTGCGTGGTCCGTATGTGGTGCTGCTTACCCTGGCTTTTGCCGAGCTGGTGCGCAATTACCACAGCCAGGGACCCACGTGGATCGCCGAAGGGGGCTATGGCCTGCGCTACGTGCCAAAGCTTGGCTTTGAGGAGTTGTTCGGCCGTCCGTTGGACCGCATAGCCTACTACTATGTAGCATTCGTTTTGTTCGCGATCGCCACTTACGTCATCTGGCGTATCTTCTACTCGCCTATCGGTACTAGCTTCCGTGCCCTGCGCGACTCGGAGACGTATGCCATCAGCCGCGGGGTGGATCCCTTCCGCTTCAAGCTATTGCTCTTCGCCCTCAGTGCCTTCTTTACGGGCTTGGCGGGTGGATTCTACGTCCACTACAACGGCAACCAGTCACCAACCATCCTCAGCTTCAGTGTCACCATAACCTTACTGGCTGGCATTGTGCTGGGCGGCTGGGGTACCTTTTGGGGGCCAATTCTAGGCACGGGCATCATGATCGTGTTGCCCGAGCTGCTGCGCGAGGTGGATGTCTTTCGCAACATGGCCGTTGGCGTGACCTTGGCCCTGCTGGCGGTGTTCGCGCCCGGTGGTCTGTTCCCGCTCATTGTGGATGGTGTCAGGAAACTTGTTCGACCTTCTCGAAAACTACAAGAAGAATAGCACGTTGGCGAGTAGCTGAATAAGAACCCCGGTTTCTACGAGAGCGAAAAACCGGGGTTCTTTCTGTTTTGCGAAAGATTCGGCAGCCCCGCAAACTAGGGGACTAACACTGCTTTGATGATTGGCTCCTCAGCGTGGCTGCTTCTGCGCATAACGTCACCTACTTCTGAGAAGCCGAAGGTATTCGTGATCAGTTTCCCGGCGTCGATCATACCTTCCCTTAGCAAATGGATGGAGCGTGGGAAGCTGATGCCCGGCTCGGCAAAGGTAGAGCGCAAGGTAACTTTGTTGAAGATCAAGTCGTTGATGTCCAACTCCACCTTGCTCTCTCCCCCTAGGTTGATGCCGATGAAGGAGACAATTCCCCCGAACTTTACCATTTGCACGGCCAGGGGCATGGTTTTGGGCGGCGAGGTGACGACCACGCTGTGGGCTCCGCTGGGGAAGGCAGCGCGTACTTTCTCCACTGGGTCGTCCTCGGCCGAGTAGATCAGCACGTCGGCTCCGAAATCCTCTCCCACCTTCATGCGCGCCCTTTCACGCGCGCTGCGGTCATAGCCGATCAGGGCCACTCGCGCTGCACCTTGAAGCTTTGCCAGCCGAACACACATCAGGCCGATGGGGCCTGGTCCGTAGACCACCACATCGCCGCCTATTGGTATCTCGGCGTTCTTCACGGTGTTGATGGCCACCGCCAAAGGCTCTGTCAGCGAGGCGGGCACGTAGTCGATGTTGTTGAAAGGATTTAGCATGTGCTCACTGAGCGCCATGTACTCGGCCATGCCGGGCTGGCCACCGAAGTTGTACATGTTGCTGCACCGCCAGACCTCGCCGTTCTTGCAATTCTCGCACATGCCACACATGGTAACATCTTCGGGGATGACCTTGTCCCCCACCTTCACATTTGTCACGCCTGGTCCCACTTCCACCACCTCAGCCGCGACCTCGTGGCCCAGGGGCATCCAGTCTTCAGTCCAGTCTGCAGCAAAGTGAAGGTCGGTGCCACACACCCCACAGGCTCTGACCTTTATGAGAGCTTCTCCCTCTTTGGGTTTCGGGATGTCCATCTCTCTGATTTCAAATTGAAACGGGCTTCTGGCGTATACACCTTTCATTTCTGTCATCCTCTCTGGGTATAACCAAGAAACCCGGTTCTTATGAAAAACCGGGTTTCTCAGCTCCCGCCGTTATGCGGCCATAAAAACCGAGCCGCTGAAATGGGCAACGATGTTGTCGTCCTTGTGCTTGACCACGCTATCCAGGTCGCCAAACACCTTGTGAAACGCCTCGGCATACATCTCCATCAACTCTTCGCCGTTGGGCGGGTTGGTGCCAATGATGGCTGTATAGTCTTCACAAAGCGCAGTAGCGACCGGGTAATCCTCCCCACGGTAGGTGACCTCTCGATCGTAGAGGGGATTGTTCGACCACGGGAATCCTTTTCCGTGGCCCAGTTTCGTCTGGAACAGGTCCTGGGCCGGCACCGGCATGATCTGCCACTGCCCTACAGCCACACCCTCCATATGCAGAGCCTTTTCGAGAGCTACGCGGAACTCGCGAGGCGACAGATTCACCCCTGCCTTTTCGGGGTCGAAGCGGACGATGTACATCCAGTAGACGTGCGTCCTGTCTTCTGGTGTGTAGGGCGTGGTGACCCAAGGATACTCGCTCAATACTTCAGTGAGAAAGTGACAGTTCTTCTGCCGGATGGCGTTGTTCTCATCCAGGCGCTGGAACTGGGCGCGGGCGAAGGCCGCCGGCAATTCCTGGGTCCTGAACATGTAGCCCAGAATGGAGGCGTTGTAGACCCTGAGATGTGTTTCGTCATCTATCTCATCACCGAACATGCGCAGCATGTCACCCCGCATCATGTATGCGTCGTCGTCGGTCATGAAAAAACCACCCTCGCCCCCGCATAAGTTCTTGGAACTATTCAAGCTGAAAGCGGCCAGTTGGCCGAACCTACCCACTTTCTTGCCCTTGTACTCAGCACCGTGGGCCTGGGCGCAGTCTTCAATCACCGTCAGGTTGTGCTTGTTGGCAATGGCCATAATCTCGTCCATGTCGGCTGGCAGCCCGTGAAGGTGCACCGGGATGATAGCCTTGGTCCTGTCGGTGATTTTCTCCTCAATCTTGCTGGCATCGATGTTGTACGTCCTCTCGTCGATATCAACGAAGATGGGGATGGCGTTGGCATGTAGGATGCAAGAGGCTGAAGCCAGGAACGTGTAGGCGGGCACGATGACCTCGTCGCCAATGCCGATTTGGGCTGCGGCCAACGACATGTGCAGCGCAGCCGTGCCGCTGTTGGTGGCCAGGCAGTGTTTACGGCCGATGTATTCCGCCCATTCTTTTTGCAGCGCCACCGTTTCGGGGCCGCCACCGCCACACACCACTTGATTATCGAAGACACGCAGGACAGCTTCACGGTCTCGTTCGTCGATCGGGGGCCACGGCTTCAGGGCTCCCTCGGGAACCGTCCGTTCTCCACCGTCAATGGCTAACTTCTTCATTGAGTTTACCTCCTTCATTTTCTATTGGGATTTGTTTGTCCTGTAGCGGGGTGATACCCCCTTACACTCTGCCAAGATTTGGAAAGAAGATTTCGTTCTGGTTGTGATTACGAACCAAGGGGCCATACAAGAGGGTAGTGACCGTTGGCACTTTCTGGCTCGGCACTACACTGGCGTCGAGACAAGATGAAATGCGCGGGCTGTCAAGATTAGGACAGCAATTTTCAGCATGAAAGAAATTAGTCTTTGACAGCGTTTTTGTGTTACCCTGCCGCGTGGTATAATCACCGAGCTTTCAGAAGCTGGACCATCAAGATTCGGAGCGTCCCTTGTGCCTGAAATGACATCGCTCGAGCGGTGTTTGACCGTACTGAAGGGCGGTATCCCCGACCGGGTGCCGGTCTGCCTGGAGAACTTCCAGCATGCAGCGGCCATCGCCGGCTACAGCATCTCCGAATATTGCCTGGACGGCGAGAAGATGGCCGCCGCCCACATTGCCGCCTGGGAGAAGTTCGGCCACGACATGATCGACCTGGAAAACGGCGTCGCTGCCCTGGCGGGGGCAGCCGGCTGTGAGGTGCGATTCAGCGACGACGCTCCGCCCTGGATAACCCGCCCGGCACTGGAGAGCCTTGATCGGCTTGATCGGCTCAAGCCCATCGACCCCTATCAAGATGGCACGCTCCCCGAAATGCTCAAAGCCACTCGTCTCCTCGCCCAGGAGTTGGGCAATCACGTCTGCTTGCTCGCCGAGGCGGATCAGGGCCCGTTCAGCCTGGCTTCGGAAATTCTCGGTCCTGAACAATGGCTGGTGGCCTTGCTTGATCCTTCCCAAGAAACCCTGGTTCACAAGTTGCTGGACTATAGCTACGCACAAGTGCTTCGCTATGCCCGGGCGCTGATTCAGGCCGGAGCCCACCTGACCATGATGGGCGAGTCCATCTCGGGCCCGGATGTCTGCTCGCCCAGCATGTACCAGCGTTTTGCGTTCCCCTACCAGAAGCGCTTGGTGGGAAGCTTGCGGGCCGAGGGCATAGAGATTGGCATGCACATGTGTGGGGATGTGTCTCCCATCATTGGATCGATGGCGGACACCGGGGCCATCTTCTTGCAGGTCGACTACAAGATTGACCGCGATGTCTGTAAGCGGGCCGCCCAAGGCAAGACTACGTTGATCGGTACCGTGGACCCCAGTGGCGTGATGGCCCGGGGTAGACCTGAGGATGTAGTCCGGGCCGCACGTTACGACATAAAGAGCCTGGCAGAAGGGGGTGGCTTCATTCTCAGCCCTGGCTGCACCCTGCCCTACACCACACCAGACGACAACGTCGCCGCGCTGGTTCGGACAGCGCAGGAGTACGGTCGCTATCATTAGGACAACGCGATAAGGAGGTCACGTTGAACAACCTCAGTTCTAACTCTATCACCAACTCTCAGCGACTGCGTTTCAGTGTGCTTCGGCCGGAAGAGATCGAACGCATCCACGAACTGTCCCTGAAGCTTCTTGAAGAAACGGGGGTCATCCTGCATTTCCCGCCGGCCCGTGAGCTCCTTCATGAGCACGGTGCCTCTGTAGACGAGGCTCGCCAACTGCTGCGCATCCCGCGTCGTCTGGTAGAGCAGGCGCTGGAGGCAGCCCCACGCCAGGTGATCGTGCACAGCCAGGACGATGAACAGAAGGATTGCTCTTTGGTATTGGACGGCTGGCGCTATGCGCGAACCACCACCGGCCTTAACTGGATATTGGACTACCGCACGACTAGGCGGCGACCGGTCACCGAGGGAGACGTCATCAACTGGACCCGCCTGATCCACGCCTTGCCCAATATCCATTTGGCAGGTTCATTGAACGACCAGGAAGAGGCAGCCAAGTCGGAGGAGGTTCGCTGCCTGGCGCGGATGTTGCACTATACCGATAAGCCGTTTATGTTTTCAGCCTTCAGCGGAGAAGGCATGCGCTGGCTCTGGCGGCTGGCCGAGGTGGTACAATCTGACGACCGCCAGCCGCGCTTGATGGTTCTTTCGTCTGTAAACAGCCCGTTGATCTATGGCTGGGGACAATGTGAGGCGGCTATGGTATCGGCTGAGGTAGGCATACCGGTCTGTTTTAACTCCTCGGCGGTGGCCGGGGTTACGGCACCCGTCACGTTGGCCGGGGGCGTCGTGCAAATCAACGCCGAGATGCTGGCCGCGCTAACCGTCATTCAGCTCCATAGACCCGGGGCTTCGGTGGTGTATGCAGCCCATCCTATGGCTATGGATATGAAGACTGGTATGGCATCCATTAGCATGGCGGAGGTCGGCTTGATGTCGGCCGCCTGCGTCGACGTCGGGCGCTTTTACGGTTTGCCGACGGCCTCTAACGGCGTTTGTACAGATGCGTGTACCCCCGACGCTATGGCCACGCTGGAGAAATGGGCCAATGGCTACTTGCCGGTTATGGCGGGAGCTAACGTCAACGGAGGCGCTGGGTCACTGGCATGTGTAGGCACGGTCAGTCTTGAGCAACTTGTGATCGATAACGATGTGTATGGGCATTTCTTCCGACATATGCGAGGCATCCAGGTGGATGAGGATACACTTGCCATCGATGTGATTGCCAAGGTAGGTCCTGGCAATGCGTACATTACGGAAGATCATACTCTGACTCACTTCCGGGATGAGTATTATTATTCCCCGCTCGCCAACCGCTTGAATGCACCTACCTGGGAGGCTGCCGGCGCCAGAGATGTTGTGGAGCGGGCTGCTGAGATGGTTGAGGACGTGCTGGCTGCTCCCGCTGAGCCCTTCCTGAGCGAGGAGCAGTCGCGCGAGGTGAAGACTCTACTGGCCCTGGCCGAAGAGGCACTGGCCGACGTCGAGGTACATGTCTAACTATCAGGCCCACTGCACTTGAGGAGTGAGTTGCACCTGAATGCCAATCCAATCCCCGAAGGAGAGCTGAAAATGAACCAAGTTGAAAGCGTACCGAATGTGACCAACGCGCTGGGAGAAGGCCCCATATGGGTGGAGGAAGAGAGCGCGCTGTACTGGGTTGATATCGATGAGCGTAAGATCTTTCGATACCGTCCGTCGACTGGCGAACTTGAGTCCTTTGAGGTCGAAACTCGGGTAACAGCCTTGGCGGTGCGCGCCTCGGGTGGTTTCATAACAGCCACCGACAGAGGACTTGCTTTTTGGGACACTCAAAGCCAGAAACTCAGCTTCATCGCTGATCCAGAGGCGGACAAGACGTCCACTCGCTTCAATGATGGCGCAGTCGACCGCCAGGGGCGTTTTTGGGCTGGAACTATGAACGAAGTAGACTTTGTTTCCCCTGATGGTTCTCTGTATCGTTTGGACCGCGATGGATCGCTTCACACCGTGGAAAGGCAAATACCTGTGTCCAATGGTATCGGCTGGAGCCCGGACAATAGAACCATGTATTTCACAGACACCATGCGCCAGGTGATTTGGGCCTACGAATTTGACCCTGTTACAGGGGGGATTAGTAATCGCCGGCCATTTGTTCAGATCTCTGAAGAGGGTGTTCTTCCGGATGGTCTTACCGTTGACAGCGAGGGTTTTGTGTGGAGCGCGCAGTGGAATGGTTGGAGTGTAACCCGTTACGACCCGCGCGGGCAGGTTGACCAAGTGATTGAGCTGCCGGCGCAGCAGATAACCTGCCCTGCATTCGGCGGGGAGAACCTGGATGAGCTGTACATTACCTCTGCCTGGAGTGGTCTCAGCAAGGGGGAGAGAGAGAAACAGCCCATGGCAGGTGCCCTTTTCAGAGTCAAAGTGGGTGTCAAGGGGATCGCCGAGCCCAAGTTTGCCGGATGAAACCGACTCACCCTCTGAATAGCCTCTACCCTTGCGAAGGCTTGGAACCTTCGCAAGGGTGATAGTGAGGTACTAGGTCAGCCAATCGGCGATAGTCAAAGCGTACGTTTTGGTCAGCGTAATCAGATCTTCTATGTCCACCCACTCGTCGGGCGCGTGCGCATTGCCTCCCCGTGGTCCAAAAATCACCACCGGTGTTGGGCTATAAAGATTGAACATGAACCCATCGCACGCAAATGGTGCCGGTTCGTGAGAAGATGGCCGGCCGGTCACGGACTCCAGGTTTTTCCCTAGGAGCTTAAAGATTGGGTTGTCCTCCGACATGGTGCTTCCCGGCAAAAAGCGCGTGCGCTCTTCCCAACGCGTGGACATTCGTTGCAGGGTAGGTGTGCTTGCCGTCGCTTTCGCAACTACCGTCTCGAGCTCTGATTTTAGCCCCTCCTCAGTCACACCAGGAGGTATCTCGATCCAGAACTCGAACCAGGCGGTATCTGGGATCGACTCTCCCGTACCCCAGGGAAGGAGCTCGCCCGCTCTCATGACAAAGGGCATAATGGGGAATACATCGTCCTCGAAACCCTTCGGCTTGGGCCGGGCGTTGCGGTCCTTGTTGTATTCCTCTAGCGCAACCAGAATGTGGCCCAATCCGGTCACCGGATCGGGCAGGTCAGTCGCTCCAAAGCCCATCCCCATTGCTTCTTCGGTTGTCACGAACAGCCGGAATTGTTGACCGCCACGATGAGCAGAACTGATCAACATGTTATTCGGCTCAGGATTGATGGCAGCATCGGCATTGTAGCCACGCAGCCGGCAGGCCAGTGTTCCATTGGCGCCGCCAAACTCCTCGTCTACGACAGTCTCGAGTATCAGATCTCCCTTGAGTTCCAGGCCAAGTTCCCTTACACAGCGGGCGGCCATAAGATATGCGGCGATGCCGCCCTTCATGTCATTTGATCCCCGTCCATAAAGCCTGCCGTCCTCAATTGTCCCGTCCCACCATCCATAGCTGCCTTCGCCGACTACCGGTACCACGTCCACGTGACCGGTAAACAACAACGATCTTCTGCCGCCTGTGCCCCGCTCTTTGCCAGCTTGGTTGGATAGAACCCCGACGACGTTCGGACGGTCGGTGTATTCATGTTTGGGCCAGTATGCAGGATGATCGGTCAGCCCCTCGACCTCCGACGGCGTGAAGACGTCCACCTGGCAGCCGATGTCGTGCAGGAACTCAGCGACAAACATCTGGCACTTTTTTTCGTTACCCCGGGGTGGCTTGTTCTCGCTGGGGAATCGTACCAGCGATTGGGTCAGGCTGATGATCTCGTCGCAGTGTTCTCCGACCCATTCCAGGATTGAACTCCGTGAGTTGCTTTTCAGATCCGTCATCTTACCTCTCTCCACTCTCATGGTTGTTATTGCTTCTGGTATGTCAGTCTGCTAGCTGCCCGCCATCGATCAGAATGGACTCACCACTCACAAAGGATGCATCATCAGAGGCCAAGAAGGCGATGACGGAGGCGACCTCTTCGGGTGTCCCTGTTCGTCGGAGCGGAATCTTGTTGTCGATGTAATCCTGAACAAATTCTTCGGTGTCCATGGCTAAGACGCCTTCTGTGACAATATAGCCGGGGCAGACGCAATTTACGCGTATGTTATGCGGGCCGAGTTCAATGGCAAGCGTCTTGGTCAAGAGCACCACGCCCCCTTTGGCAGCATTGTAGTGTGCGTAGTAGATCTCCCCTGCGATGCCATTTGTCGAGGCCATATTGACAATGACGCCAGACCGCTTCTCCTTGAAATGAGGTACGACTGCCTGGCACATAAGGAACGTACCCTTAAGATCGATGTTCATGATTTCATCCCAGCGCTCTTCCGTAATCTCCTCAAACGGCTCTTCGTAGTAGACGCCCGCGTTGTTCACCAGAACATCCACGCCACCCATCTTTTCGAGTGCAAACTCGACGGTGGCTAGGTCATCTGCCTTGACTGAGACATCGCCGACGAACGGATAAACGGTTGCCCCGATATCCCTGGAGATTTCCTGGGCTGCTTCCGTGGCCGTTTCACCATTCCGGTCGGTTAACACAAGCGTGGCACCCTCGGCTGCAAAGCGAGCTACTGTCGCCTTGCCAATGCCTCGACCAGCTCCGGTTACAATGACCCTTTTGCCTTCAAACCTTCGCATAGTGTTCTCCTTCTGATAATTCAGTAGCGGGTTAATAATCAATCAGTCTGTCCAGGCTTTGTGCTCTGGGTGAAATCCGCACGTCGCGGCCTGTGCTCGCGGTATTTTAATGTAACTCCAAGAGGAGGTCAAGGGTTGCGTCTTGTCTCACAAAAGGGGTCGCTGGTAACCAGGGACCCGAGCTTGTTGACAAGCTCGGGTATGGTGCTACAATTCTAAGCGTATGTGACGCCTCAGGTCTAATGTCCTCTGTTTTGGGCCTTCCAGCCCGCCGATTGGTAGTTCGTCGTTTTCTCAATTCGCTGTAATTGAGGAGGAAAAATGCGAGGCATCTCAATTGGAATGAATGTAGCCGATATTGATACACCTGCTCTGTGTCTGGATATCGAGGTAGTTGAAGCCAACATCAAACGTATGGCGGACTACTTTTCTGCTAGTTCTGTTTCTGTGCGCTTGCGACCCCATTCCAAGACGCACAAATCGCCCACGCTGGCGCATATGCAGCTTGAGGCTGGCGCCATTGGCATCACCTGTGCCAAATTGGGCGAGGCTGAAGTCATGGCTGAGGCTGGCATCAAGGATATTTTGATCGCCAACCAGATCGTGGGCCCAAGCAAGATCGCCCGGCTGGTGAACCTGGCGGCTCACACTGAGGTGATGGTGGCTGTGGATGATGCCCGCAACGTCGCCGATCTGGATGCAGCAGCCCTTGCAAAAGGAATCAGGCTGCGCACCCTGATCGAGGTTGACATTGGCATGCAGCGTTGCGGCGTAGCCCCTGGCCAGCCGGTGTTGGAGTTGGCCAATAAAATCGTTGCCGCGCCCGGCCTACGCTTTGAAGGCCTTATGGGATATGAGGGACATACCATATTCACAGAAGACATTGAAGAGCGCAGAGAAAAGACTGATGCTTCTCTGAAACTTCTCACGAACAGCGCGGACTTGCTGCGTCGGGAAGGTATCCCCGTATCGATAGTCAGTAGCGGCGGCACGGGCACCTATTTCATCACCGGTGCCTGTCCTGGCATCACCGAGTTGCAGGTAGGATCCTATATCACTATGGATGGACAGTATCGTGATTTGCCAGGTGTTGATTTCGACTGCGGGTTGACGCTGCTGGCTACTGTGATCAGCACTCGTGGTGATGACCTGGCCATCACCGACGCAGGAATGAAGGCCCTCACCCACGACTTTGGACTTCCTGTCGTCATTGACCCTCCCGGCTGGCACTTGACCAATCTGGCGGAGGAACATGGGTTTCTGAAACGTGTCGACGGTCCGGGGCTAAAGCCGGGGGACAAGGTGACCATAATGCCAAACCATGGCTGCACCACGATTAATCTGCACGATTATTACTATGTAGTACGGCGTGACATACTGGAGGCAGTATGGCCTATTTCAGGCCGAGGTAAGACGTATTAGTGTCAGAGTCTCAAGAATGTTGACCTCTCGCGTCACATGTGCTATACTCACGCACAATTCATAACATTCACGTCCGAGAAGGAGCCTCATTCTTCCCCGCTCCTGGCGGTGTGGGCCGCAAGACCCAGTGGTCTACTGCGCATAGAATGCTTCCGGGTAAAAAGTCCTCTTGACTGAGGGTACAGCCGATCGAAGGTGGTTGGCTATGAGATTGGTCCCAACTCGCACAAGGAATTCCGGTGTCATGCGGAGTAAACCCGTGAGATCAATGCGCCTGTTTCTGACCACGCAGGATTCCTTACCCCATCTTATCCGAAGCGAGCCCCTTACGGGGATCACATAAGAAAGGAGACATACACCATGACTTTCGACTATGCTTTGGCCGAGTTCATTGATTTTCAGGACAAAGAAGCTTGTGAAAGGGTGCGGCGCATTACCCGGCAAGAAATCACCCGGCACCCCAATCCCGACTTCAGGATCCAGGTAATTGATGACGTCGGAGAGTTTTATGGTGCTTTTGCCACAGACATCGTCCGGCGCGTTAAGCTCGCTTTGGATGAGGGACGCAACTTTGTGGGCATTTTCCCCGTCGGCCCTATGCCCCAATACCCTATAGCCGCGCGGATGATCAATGAATTTCGCATTCCTATGCACCACGTTCATACCTTCAACATGGATGAATACGCTGATGAGAACGGAAACACAGCCCCTGTAGACTGGGAAGGCTCCTTCCAGAAGGCCATGTTTGAAAGCTTCTTCGATCTGATCGACGAAGACCTGCGCCCACCCAGAGAGCAAGTACATTTCCCGACCAAGGATGTCATCGGTCATTATTATGAGATGATGCAAGAAGCGGGCGGCGTGGATGTGTGCTACGGCGGCATTGGCTGGTGTGGGCACATCGCTTTCTGGGAATCTAGCTTGGGCCATGAGTTCGGGGACGACCTTGACGCGTATATGAAAGCCGGAGCTCGCCTGGTAACCTTGACACCTATGACCATTATGCAAAACGCCCTGCATTCGTTCAGCGGCGACTGGTCTTGGGTGCCGCCCAAGGCAAACACCATTGGCCCGGCTGAGATTCTGTTGGCCAAGGAGCGCAGCTTCTGGCTGGATGGTCACATCTTGGGCAACATTGCCTGGCAGCGTTTCATCGCCCGCTTGGTGGCGCACGGCCCCGTTAACACCTTGGTGCCTGGCTCCATCCTGCAGACGGCGCCGACTACTTATACGATGATAGGTGGCGTAGCCGATAACGTAGTCATCAGTATGCGCTAAAGAAACCGACTCAAACAAATATCTATTTCAGAAGGAGTGTCAAGTGAGAGAGTTTGATCACATAGGACTCACCACCACTGAACAACAGCCGGATGAAATGTACGTGGAATCGACAAAGGTGTGGGTGACCAACCCCGTGGACAGCCCTCAGTATGTTGAGTATCTGCGCTATGAACCGGACAGTCCGGTAACCGGTCCATTGCGGGAGCTGCCCCACGTCGCGTTCCGGGTCGACGACCTCGACAAGGAAATCGAAGGCGAGCAAGTCATTCTGGGGCCGTTCAACGCCACGGAGTCCCTACGTGTGGTGTTTATCTTCAAAGATGGCCTGGTTTACGAGTTCATGGAGAGCTCGGCCGGCAAGGACTGGCATACCGGTGCCTGAGGTCCGGCGCAGGCAAGGCCGGGTGCGACGGGTGCCCTATCAAAGTGATTTTGATAAGGTGAGTAGTGCTGTATAAGCCATCCAAGGAGGGATACACAAGATGAGCAAGCTCAAATACGGCATTATCGGTTTGGGCTGGTTTGGGGAATACCACGGCGATGCACTGGCCGGTCTCCCCAATGTGGAGTTGTATGCACTGTGCACCAGAACTGAGTCAAGGCTGAAAGAGCTGGGGGAGAAGTTCGGCGTGAAGCACCTGTACACCGATTACAACGAAATGCTGGCCAACCCAGAACTCGAAGCCGTCAGCGTCACGACTATGTGGGATCAGCACACGGCGCCAACTTTGGCGGCCTTGGAAGCAGGCAAGCACGTCTTCCTGGAGAAACCAATGGCCTCCAGTGTGGCCGACTGTCGTGCCATCGTGGAAGCAGCCAGAGCCACCGACAAGTACTTTATGGTGGGGCACATTGTCCGATTTCAACCTCGCTACGCCGGGGCAAAACGCGAGATTGCTGCTGGGAGCATCGGAAAGATCGTCTCTATTTATGCCAGGCGCAACATTCCCGCCCCGCTTGGCACCGCGGTGCTGCCCAAGATCGGTCCCATAATTGGTGATGGGGTGCACGACACGGACATTATGCTGTGGTACACAGGTGCCAAGATAGAGACGGCATATGCGCAGACGCTCAACGTACGCGGATACAAGTATCCTGACATCGGCTGGACTATGTACCGCTTTGACTCGGGTGCCATCGGTGTCTGCGAGAACGTATGGTTCATGCCGGACAAAGTGCCCTACTTCCCGGACGAACGGATGGAGGTCGTCGGCACCGAAGGATCGATCCATATCCAGGAAACCTATCCCAGCATATCCGTCGTCGGCAAAGAGGGAGCCTACACACCGGATACGACTTACTGGTACGAGGTCGAGCCTGGGGTGCGCAAAGGCGCTCTGGCCGATGAGCTCAACTACTTCGTGAATTGCGTTCTAGACAACACCCCACCTACCATTATCACACCTGAGGAGTCCCTGGCAGCCACCCAGGCCTGTCTGGCGGCTGAAGCGTCTGCCGCTACGGGCCAGGTCGTGTCGGTCCAGGACTTTGAGGGCTAGCCCAGAACTCTGAAGGTGCAACGCACTCGCTCTGCGCGAGTGCGTTGCACCTTTGAGCCTCTCCTACCTTTTCTGCCTCGCCAGTATTTCCTCAGCCGCCTGGATGGTTGTGGCGTAGCCACGGGGTTCGATTCCTGCCCGCTTGATGTACTCACAGCCGCCGACCAGGCGTTCATCGGGCGCCAGTTTGTCCGCGACGCCTCGAACGCCGCGTTCAATCGTGTCCCCGAAAAAGGGATTGAAGAAGCGCTCCAGTAAGCCTAAACCATATCCCTCGATTTCTTCCTTTCGGGCGCCTGGATGGGTTCGGACGATGGCAGGCACAAGCTCTTCCAGTATTACTTGCCCGGCCTCGTGCCGGATATGATATGAGGTGTCGCTGAATAGCTCGGCACCTTCCAAGAAGGCGTGATAGCTCACAAAGGCGTGCATGCCATTGTGCAGATATAGTTTGATGTCTTCCCAGAGCTGAAACTCGGCGTGCGAAACCAGCGAGAACATTGGCCCAAACGGCCCCGAGCGACACAGGTCGGTGCTCAGTGGCAAGAAGCTGTGATCTTCCACAACCAGGGCCCTATCGTAGCCTGGCCAGAGCGGCTCGTACTTCCCTTCCAGTGGATCACTGAAGCGGCACATACGTGACATCACTGTATCCACCAGAACGACCTGGGGTCCAAAGCTGTGGGCATAGCCAGCCGCAATATGCCGCCCATTCTCGCAGAATAGCAGCCAGCCTTTCTTGGCGCGCCTATTCATAGCCGGAGCGGTTATCAACACGACATTGTCCAGTAGCCGCTTCCCCGTGGCGGTGAACACAAGATCGGCCTCGTTCAGAGCCTGATCAAGCTCGTACCGTCCTCGGGGTGTGTCGGTAAGGCTTACCCTGAAGCGGCCAGCTACCTGCTTGGGATATACACCTTCTAAACTGCAGATGTTGACGGTAAAGCCTTGGTCAGTCTCAATGTGGCGCAGCAAGTCCTCTTTGGGACCGAGGTCGGCCAGGCACAAATCGTAATGGCTGGCTGTTCTTTCGGCCAGAAACCCCAGCCCTAACGCCCCCGCGCCGAGGATCACCGCCTTAGGCCGCTTCACCTCGCCTACACCATAACCAAGGCCGGCTTAAGGCCGTCTGTGTCCGTGGTAAAGAAATCGTGGGGGTTATCTTCCAAGGTGAAGGACTGTCTTGAGATAAAACCGCGCAGATCTAAGCGCCTGCTAGCCAACCAGTTGAGTATTGTCTTCATCGAATCTGTTGAGCAGCCACTGGTTCCCATAGTCTTGGCCGCACGATAGTGGTTAGTATCCAGGTTTGCCGCGTCGACCAGTTGATGCGTACCCCCGAAACAGGCACCCACCGCGTATCCCTCGGGGCTATAGAGTCTGAGCATCAGGCGTTGCGCTGCGGGCGAGGCACAAGCGGCGATTACGTCATCGAAGAGATAACCATCCGTGAGCTCGGAGAGCTCGCCCACAATCAAGTCTTCGGCCTCGAGCGTCTGAGGTGACGCATGTTCAGCGGTTCGTGGGGCGATGTACACTTCCACTATGTCACTCAGTACTTCTTCGACCAGCTTCTTCTTGTATTCCGATCGAACAACCATCACGATGCGGCCCGCGCCCTCCAGGCGGGCGAGCCTGGCATACATCATTCCAAGCGTGCCCGAGCCGATGATACACATATTACCGCCGGGCTGGATACCAGCCCAATAGATGTGGCGACCGTGTTCATCAACTCCTACAGGGTGAGGGGTGGCAAAGATCGACTCCAGGGCGCAGGCGGCTGGCTCGGCCAGGCAGGCTTCTTCGTCGGTGATGTTGTCTGGGACTCGCAGCACTGACTCAGAACGTATCATGGTCTCTGGGACCCGCATATATTGGGAGAAGCCGCCATTGATCTGGAAGGAGAGGTTGGCAATGGGATTCGGGATGAGCATAAGACCTTGTCTATAGCGTGCGATGCGGCCTTGAAAAGTTACCCGCTCGCCTGGGCGGAAATCCAGGTATTCGGGTGGCAGCACCTGTCCCTCCTGATAGCCAATCCCCTCTCTGAGGGTGTGGACTTCGTCCCCGACTTCGACGACCCGGGCTACCAGCTCGTGACCGAGAACCACCGGTGCGTAGGGGTCTACATTGGGATGACCGGAGCGGTAGATCGTCTTGTCTGTCCCGCACCGGGCACACATTAGGACCTCGACTACCAGATCCCGGGGGCCACACGCGATCGAGATTGTCTCGCGCGTCATTTCTCCGGGGCGGCCGTGGTAAACGAAAGCGCTGGACTCGTATACATTCATAGCAAGCTTGTCCTAGCCTTCTCGGAACAACGCGCGGCAAGGGGCGCCGCTCACTCCCTCTATTGGCAAGGGGAAAGCCATCAGCTCTCCACGTGCGGCCTGCACCTGGTCAAGATTGACCAGAGGGGCCAGCAGGAGAACACCCCTCTGAAAGACAGGCAGCAGCATATTGCCCTCGTACTGTGTCCCGTCGGGCAGAGGCCAGGGAGACTGGATGCACGGCACGTCCACGCCCAGCAGTGAGAAGGGCTGCTCCAGCAGCCAGGACAGACAGTCCGGGTGAAAGCTTGGACCATCAAGCACGTAATTAGGGGATCTCCATTGCGTACCCCATCCGCATTCAATCAGTAGCGCATCACCTTCCCGGACAGGCGGACAGTGCGTCTCCAGTTCCGCACTGTGAATCAGTTGCCGGGCGCCTTTGCGCGGCAGGTGGCACACTACGGCTGGTCGGATGAAGTCTGTCGGGGAGAGGGCATCTAACCCGGGAGCACCGTTGATGACGTGCGCGCTAGTCTCCAGGTACGTCCCAGACGTGCTGCTCATCACGAAGCGAAATGACTCGAATCCAGTGACCTCTGTCCAGGTGACCTTTCTGACCTCAAGCTCCGGCAAGCTCCTATCCAGGTCAGGCAATGCATTGTAGCTCCACATGCCCTCGTACAGCGGGCCTGA
>WOR8_10002072_pt1 | contig 20017 bp, 21 predicted proteins | sample DeeMarSeWOR38_10_FD_19890 | JGI IMG/M metagenome (IMG submission 19890)
GTACGACTGGCGCACTGTTCAGGGGAATAAAACCCGGCTAGCGCGCCGTGCCCCCCGGCAGGCGGGCGCCGTGGCAGCGCAGGCCACCGTTTTCATCCGCGACTGCTGATTCGCGCAAGCCGTTACCCGCTTTTCCCCGCACCCTGTATCCATCAGCCGTCCGCCTGTATCGGACTGAGGTCCCTGCATAGTGCATCGCACCTGTAAGAAAACCTTCATCGCAACGTAACGCACCTGTCATCCCCGAACTATAGGCTGCGCTTCCTGTAGCACTACCGCTACTCATGTGGTTATTTCCCAACAGCGCAACAGGGTTGTGGTCAGGAAATAGCTGCCAGCCAACACAGGGAGACACAACCATGCGTAAATTCAGAACCAAAGCGTTGCAGGCCGCCATGGCGGCCGCGCTGTTACTGAATGGCGGACACACTGCCATGGCCGATACAATCGTATCGCACACCGGTCCTCTCAAATGGGAAACCAACGAGGGTGAATTCAAGCTGCAGGTCGGTGGACGGGTCATGGTCGACGGCGCCATTTATAACGAGGACAATGTCGAACTCGATGGCGAGAACGGCACCGAGTTCCGCCGTGCCCGGCTGTTCGTCGCCGGTACCATGTTCCATGACTGGGACTGGAAGGCGCAGTACGATTTCGCCGGCAACGAGACCACTATGAAAGATGCCTACATCCGCTACACGGGCTTCAAACCGATGAAGATCACGGTCGGCCAGTTCAAGCAGCCCTTCGGACTGGAGGAACTGACCAGTTCGAAATACATCACCTTCATGGAACGCGCCATGCCTGTTGAAGCCTTTGCGACCAGCCGTCGCATCGGTCTCGGCTTCAACGGTACCGGGGACAACTGGACCTGGGCGGCTTCCCTGTACGGCAGGGAAGAGGGCGATGAGACCGAGGGCGATGAGGGTTACGGTGCCGGCGCGCGTCTGACCTGGGCACCCTGGAATGAAAAGACCCGGGTACTGCACCTGGGTGCGGCCGCTGCCTGGGAAGACCCGAATGACAACGATGTCCGCTTCCGGGCCCGTCCCGAGTCGCATATCACCAGCACACGGATGGTGGACACGGGTAATTTTCCCAAGCCGGATACCTTCACCAAGTACGGCCTGGAAGCCGCGACAGTGCTGGGTCCGTTCTCGCTGCAGGGTGAATACATGACAGTCGCGGCGCAAGATGACACGCAAAGTGACCCGGACTTCGACGGTGGCTATATCTACGGCAGCTGGTTCCTGACCGGCGAGTCGCGCGCCTACAAGAAGGGTGCCTTCAGCCGCGTCAAGCCGAAGAGCGTGGTCGGCAAGGGTGGACATGGTGCCTGGGAACTGGCAGCACGCTACAGCACCATCAATCTGGATGACGGTGATTTCGACGGCGGTGAGGAGACCAACTACACCATCGGCGTGAACTGGTATGCCACCCCGTATATCCGTTTCATGGCGAACTATGTCATAACGGATACCGATCCACCCAGCTCCAGGCTGCAGAACGACAACGGCAGGCCCAAGGATGACGAACTCAGCGTCTTCCAGCTGCGTGCGCAGATCGACTTCTAGCGCGTATTGCGGGATCGTCATTGCACACACGTGGTGCCCGGTCTTGTGCAGGAAGCCGGGCCGGGCCAGCCACGCGGTCCCCTTGACATAATAAACTGCTGGTATGTTGCGGGGACAGTGTAAACGACCCGGTCGGCTATGCTGTCCCCGTTATTTTATGGTGCGTATATCGAGGAAACTGCCGCTCGGGTAAGCAGGCAGCTTCCCGAAGGCATCGGCCAGCAGCCGGGCTGCCTCGCGCGGTTCCGGCATGAAAGCGGTGCCGATCGCATCCTTCAGTGCCTGCGTGGACGGGAAGAGCCTGCTGTCCACATGGTCGCGAATGTCGTCCTGCATCCGCGTGTGCACCAGCCCGGGGGCGAATGCGGCTATATGTGTATCCGGGAACTCGTGCACGTAGAGCTGCGCCATCATGTTGAGGGCCGCCTTCGACAGCGCGTAGCCACTCCAGCCCTTGTTGCCGTTGACCGCGGCACCGGACGACATGAAGACGACCTGCCGGAGGCGGATGCCGCTGTCGTGCAGCCAGTCCATCACGGCCTTGTTGGCCCACAGGTTGATGTCCATGACGCGCCGGATGTCAGCCATCGGCGTGTCATGCAGTTCACGGATATCACCAAGCACGCCGGCGTTCAGGACGACCAGGTCAAGTTCACCGGTATCGCCAAGCACTGACTGCAATGCCGGCGCGACAGTCCCGAAATCAGCCAGGTCGCAGCATATGTCATGCAATCGCTCATTCTGCAGCGGGCAGCCGCGCCGGCTGACTCCGTAGACCTCGCAGTCGCGAGAAAGGTATTCCCGGGTCAGGCCAAGCCCGATGCCGCTGCTGTTGCCGGTGATGAAAACAGTTTTGCGATCAGACATTTTCAGAGGATAGCGAGAGCGATGCCGTCCTGTACAGCCTGGCATGATGGCCAGACTGCCGCAGGTTATGACGGCGCGAAAAAGCGTGGCCCGGCGTGCATGTACCCGGGAATCGGCTATCATCAGGCGGAACGTACCGGCAGGCAATCAGCGAAGGGATCACTGATTGGGCCGGGTCGCCGGGGCAGCAGCCCGGGCCGGGAGTTGTTGCGAAGTTCATAGAGAGAATGATCCATGAAGCGCGTACCCGTTTTATGCCTTGTTATTCCTGTCCTGCTCTGCGGAACCGTCAGCGCCGTGGATCCCGACGGGGATGTGAATGTCGACGGGGAGGTGGATGTTGTTGATGTCCTGTGGGGCTACCAGGTGCTGATGGATGCGCGTGTGCTGGGCACGGAACAGGAGATGCATGGCGATGTGGCCCCGTTGGTCTCCGGGGTGCCGGCGCCGGACGGGATCTTCGATCTTGGTGATGTGCTGGTGATCCTGCGTCTGGCGACGGGCGATCTCGCTCTCGAATACTGCGGCGACGGGCTCATCCAGTACATGGAACAATGCGATGACGGCAACCACATCGCCGGTGATGGCTGTGACGTCACCTGTATGCTCGAACCAACCAATCAGTTCAATATCGGGGATTCCATCGGGGAAGGGGAGGCGGCAGACGGGACTATCGGTGAGGCCCACCATGAGACAGTCTGGTCCACCGGTTATGCCGGCGGGGATTCGGTCAATGCCTTTAATGAACGCTTTGAAAGCGTGGATTCGGCCGGTTACTACGAGAACAATGCCGGTCGTGACCCGGTATTCAATCATGCGGTGAGCGGTGCGGTCATGGGTGACTTTGCCGGGCAGGCGCAGTCTGTGGTTGCCTCCACGTCACAGACTCCGTCAGGCGGGGCAGGCCAGGTGACAGTGTTCCTCGGTAGCAATGATGTCTGTGCCGACAGTAACGCCGACATGACCGATCCCGTACTGTTCGAGGCGCAATACCGTGCAGGACTTGACGTGCTGGCTTCAGATGCCTCTACGCAATACGCACAGATACATGTATCCGGTATTCCGGCTATTTATTGGCTGTGGAATGCAGAACGTAATAACCTGCTATGCAGGTGGCTTATCTGGCCGCAAGTACCCTGCCAGAATCTGCTGGCCAATGCCGGCACAAACGACTGCGCCAGTTCCGCCTCACTTGAAGATCCTGATAATGTCTACCCGGGTGACGGCACGGTTTGCCAGCGTCGAAAGGAGTTTCATCGCCTCATCCGTGAGACCTATAATCCGATCCTGCGCGAGGTGCTGGAGGAATACCGTGCCGCCGGTGACCTGCCCAATGCCAGTTACATCGACATATTCGATATCCGGTTTGACTCGGCGCATGTCAATAACGGCGACTGTTTCCACCCGAGCGAGGCCGGGCATGCTCTCATTGCAGACAGGCAGTGGTGCCGGTCACAATGGGGGACGGATGATCCGCAATGCACGAACTAACCGGACATACCCGACCGGTCCGGGTGGACCATGTTTCCAGGTGATATCCATGACACGCAGGCTCCATACCATCGCTTTCCTGTGTTTGCTGCTGGCAGTAGCCGGCAATGGCATTGCGGATAACACATTTCTCGTAACGGAAAGCGGCATGCGCTACAGGGATCTCGTCACGGGCAGCGGCGCGACAGCAGAACCCGGGGATGTCGCTACCATGCATTTTGTCGGCTGGCTTGACGATAGCGGTCGCGAGGGCCGACAGTTTTTCAATTCGCGCAGGGAGGACAGGCCGGTTTCGTTCGTCATCGGTACCGACCGGGTGATGCCCGGCTGGAACGAGGGGGTTGTCGGCATGAGACCGGGCGGCCGGCGACTGCTGATGCTGCCGCCCTCGCTCGGCTATGGGAACAGGGCAGTGGAAGATGTCATTCCGGCCAATTCAGGCCTGATATTCAACATCGAATTGATCGGGTTGAAGAAAAAACCGTAGCTGGCGCCGACGCGTCCCGTGTAACAGGTCTGTTCATGCAACTGGCAGCTGGCCTGGATCGCTGCCGCTGATTTGCTGGTGTTCCCTGGAGACAGAAACTACACTGCGTGTGCAGCCAAACAACAACGCAAGAGGAGAAATGCAATGAAGCTAGATATCCGTGCAGTTTACACCATGGTCCTGGTCGCCGTTCTGGCAGGCGCCGGCATGGCCCGGGTGGCGCAGGCCGCCAGCGCCGGTGAAATCGACACCAGGGTCAACGGCACCCTGGAGGAGTTCAAGAAGGTAGTACCGGGCGGTGCCGAGTTTCTCGGCAAGGCCAACGGGGCGCTGGTATTTCCCACCATCACCAAGGCAGGACTGGTAATCGGTGGTGAGTTCGGCGAGGGCGCACTGCGCATCGGTGGCAAGACCGTGGACTACTACAACATCGCCAGTGCATCGTTTGGCTTACAGATCGGTGCCCAGCAGTACTCCATCGTCATGGTCTTCATGAGCGACGAGGCGCTGAAGGATTTCCGCGAAAGCAAGGGCTGGGAGGCCGGCGTGGACGGTTCGGTGGCGGTTGCCGAATGGGGGGCGGGTGATGATATCAATACCAAGACCTTCAAGGACCCGATCGTGGCATTTGTGTTTGGCAACAAGGGCCTGATGGCCGGCATCTCTATCGAGGGATCGAAGATCACGAAGATCGAAAAATGATCCGGCGGCATGGCCAGGGACAGCCTGCCATCATCTTTGCGGGCCACCCGGAGCGCCACAGGGTCGCCGGGTGGGGTGGTGGCCGGCGTTCAGGGCTTCTGTTCCAGGTGCTCCAGCCACTGGTGTGCCGATTTGCGCGAGTTTTCATAGCCGCTGGCCTTCGTGAAGGCTTCAAGCGCAGAGCCGGTCGCATCAAGTTCGTAACGGGCAATCCCCAGTAAAAGCCACGCTGTGCCGGGCGCTTTCAGCCCCGGTTTTTCCAGTGCTGCATCGAGCGCCTGCGCGGCTTCGGACCAGCGCTCATCCTCCAGGTACAGCTGCGCAAGGGTGAAATCGACATCCGCATCCGTGCTGTTCTGTGCGGCCAGCCGGTAGCTGCGGATCGCCTGGTCCCGCTCCCGTGCCAGTGCCCAGGCCGTGGCCAGCAGGGTCCGGTTGCCGGTGTTCCCGCTGATCTCTCCCGTCTGCATGGCGTCCTCAAGCAGGCGTGCCGCCTTGAACGGGATCTCCTGGTAGAGGTAGAGCTGTGCAAGTTGCAGCAGGTCCGCCTCTGAAGTCATGCGGCCGGTCTGCCAAACCAGTTCCTGCACCGCCAGCGCCCGCGACGGCCGGTCCATGGTCAGGTATATGCCGGACAGTTGCCGCCAGTAGGCATCGTTGCCGGGAAACAGGCGGATCATCTGCTCCAGCAACACCGCGCACTCAGTGTAGGACTGCAGCTCATAGTGCATGGCCAGCAGGGACTCGTACCAGTCCGCATGCGGGTTGCCGGCAAGCCTGATGGCCTGCTGCAATGCCGGGACCGCCGCCCGGTAGTCCTTGAGCCGGGCATGTGCATGGCCCAGAAGCAACCAGGCCTCGGCAGGTGGGCTGTCGGCATGCTCGAACCACTGCTCCAGCACGGTGATTGCCCTGGCGGGCTCATCGGTGACCAGGTGCAGCTGCGCCAGGTTATAGCGCATCTGCTGTGCCGCAGTGTCTGGCAGTGCATCCAGGGACAGGCTTTCCCCGAACGCCTTGATAGCCGCCGGGTAATCCCCGCGGCCGGCCTGGACATGGGCCAGGTTTTGCAAAACCACGGCACGCTCGTAGCGTCGCTGGCCGACGGCCTGCAGCAGTTCGTCGAGCGCCGTCAGTGCCGCGCCGGATTTTCCCTCGTCAATAAGGCCGTGAATCGTATTCAGGCGCTGGTAGGTCTGTGGCGACAGTCCGTCCTGCCCGGACCGGGCGGATGGCATCCCGCTTGTCAGGCCCAGGCCCAGGGCCAGCAGCCAGGCACATGCGTGGCGGTAAAGACGGGCGCCGTTGACGGTTGTGCGTGCCGGTAGGCTCATTCGTTCAGCCTGAACTCGACCACCTGTTCGGCGCGCGCCGCGACCGGCCTGCCGTCGACGATGCGCGGCCTGAATTTCCATTGGCTCACGGCACGCAGTGCCGCGCGGTCGAATATGCCTTCGGGTTCGGACTCCAGCAGCACGACATCCTCCACGTCGCCTGCTGCCGTCACCAGGAACGAGACGCGGACCCAGCCCTCGATGTGCCGGCGCGTGGCCTGGTAGGGGTACTGTGGCGGGGTGCGGGACACCGGCATGAACTCACGGTCCGCTTCGCCGGCCATCGGCATACCAAGCCAGGCCTCGCCGGTCAGGGTCGGCACGACATCCAGTGCCATGCGAAATTGCGGCCGCGGCACGACCGGCCTGGTATCGTGCGCGAGGTCGAGTTCCGGTCGCGGCAGGGACACCTGTTTCGGCGGCGGTTCAGGCAGTACGCGCTCCCGGATGCGGGTCTCCGGTTCCTGCCGGTTGCGCAAGAACCCGACCAGCGGCAGTGTGTCCTGGCGGACAATCGCCGTGCTCTTGCCCAGGGTCAGGGTCTGCATCAGCCACAACAGGCCAAGCGTCGCCACCAGGCCGGCCAGGGCCGCGACTGGATAACGCAGTGTGCTTCTCATTCCCCCGGTATCGCGGCAATGGACACGTTGCTGACACCGGCCTTGCGCACCTGGTCCATCACCTGAACCAGCAGGCCGATCTGCGCCTCGCGATCGCCCTGGATCACTACCGTGCCCTCCGGGTTCTCTGCCCGCAGGCGCTCGATGGCAGCGCGCACCGAGCGGATATCGACAGCGCGCTGGTCGATCCATATCTCGCCGTTCGGCGCGATTGCGATCAGTATGCTGGCATGCTCCTTGCGCTCGGCGGTCTGTGCGGTCGGGCGATTGACCTCGATACCCGCTTCCCTGACGAACGAGGTCGTTACCACGAAGAAGATCAGCATGATGAACACGATGTCCAGCAGTGGCGTGATGTTGATATCCGCCTCGGCGGACATCTCCTCGCTGTGCCGGCGCCGCCGCATCAGTGCATCCCCTGTGGCCGCAGGCTGTCTGTCAGCCGGCCCACGTTCTGCCGTACCGAATGCTCCAGCTGCGCAGTGAAATACAGTCCGGGCAGCGCCACGACCAGGCCGGCCATGGTCGGCAGGGTGGCGCGTCCGATGCCGGCAGCCATGGCGCGGGCATTGCCAGTGCCGAGCGCCGCCACGACATCGAAGACCTGTACCATGCCGGTCACGGTGCCCATGAGACCGAGCAGGGGGCACAGCGCCACCAGGGTCTTGAGCAGTGGCAGCATCTGTCCGAGTTGCAGGCGTGCCTGCGAAATCATCGCCTCGCGGATCCTGTGCGCCTCCCATGACGAGGTCTCGCGGCGTTGTTGCCACTGCTGCTGCCGTTGCTCAAGCTCCCCCGGGAACACCAGACAGAAAAACCAGAAGCGCTCGGCGATGAGGAAGCCCATGCCGACCGCGAGTAGCGCGATGAGCCACAGGACCGGACCGCCGGCATCGAGAAACGTGCGCAGCGATTCCAGGCTCTCTGGCAGGTAAGCGGACATTCAGGTTCGCTCTCGGCGGCGGGCGACGATGCCCGCTGACTGCTCGTCCAGGATCTGCACCAGGGCACGGCTGCGTGCTGCCATGAGGTTGTGGAAGAACAGCAGTGGCACGGCCACAACCAGGCCGAGCACGGTGGTCATAAGCGCCTGGGAGATGCCGCTTGCCATGAGCCTGGGGTCGCCGGTGCCGAACAGGCTGATAGACTGGAATGTCACGATCATGCCCGTGACGGTACCGAGCAGGCCGAGCAGCGGGGCTGTCGCGGCCAGCAGTTTGACCAGCCCCTGCCCGCGGCCCAGCGGCGGGAGTTCCCGCAGGATGGCCTCGTCCAGCTGCAACTCAAGGGTCTCCGTGGCGGTCGCGCGCAGATCCGTCACCGCCAGCAGCACCCGACCCAGCGGGTTGTGTTCAGAGGGGGAGTCCGGTTCGCGAAGCTGCTGCCTGACCCGTCGCGCTGTGGTGGTGAGGTAGAACAGCCGCCAGGTGACGATCAGCAGGCCGGCGACACCCAGCACGATAATGAGATAACCGATCAGTCCCGCCTGGTGGATGCGTTCCTCCAGATTCGGTGCCTGCACGAGCAGGCCCAGCAATGCCCCGCGGCTGGGATCGATGACCATGGGCCGATGACCGTTTTGTGCCGCGGCCAGCTTCGCCGCCAGTGCGCGGTCACGGCGTGCCGGCTGGCGGGAAAGCTCCGCCAGCCGGCCGGAATCCGGGTGAAACTGCAGGTAGCGGTCGTCGGCCACGGCATCGAAAACACCGATCCGCAGTACCTCCTGTGGTCGGGCAATCCCGTCGGTGCCGGTCACCTCGCCAGTGAACCTGGCCACCTGTCCCGATTCGCCGATCTCCTGCTGCATGAGCAGCCAGAAGCGCTCCAGCTCGGTGATGTCCGGTAATTTCCGGGCACTGGCCAGTCCGTCAAGCCATTCGGCCCGTCCGGGAAACTGGGTGCTGACCAGGGACTCCCGGAACGTCGCGTGCAGGTCGTTCGCGGTCTGGCGCACGGTACCGAACAGCTCACCCAGGTTGCCGGTGCGTTCACCGAGGTCCGTTTCCAGCGTCTGCAATTCCGCCTCGTTGGTTTTGAAACGCTGCTTCAGGGCATCACCCCGGGCGCGTTCCCGTTTTACTGCCGCGCGCATTGTCGCCAGCAGCTGTTCGCGGTCTGCCTGTTCTGCCAGAAACCGCTGTTCCCGTTCCTTGCGTAAAACGGCCTCGCGGCTGCTGGCTTCCTTTACCTGCCGCAGCAGGTGGTCCAGGTTGATCGGGTGATCGGCCGGTGCGGGCAGGGCGATGAATACGGCGAGGGCAGCCGTGAGCAGGCGGGGCATCGTCATCATGGCTGACCGGCTCCCGGGGCGGGAATCTGCAGCCGCAGCAGCTCGGGTGCGATCTCCTGCCGCGCCACGCGCAGGCCCTTGCGTATGGCCAGCCGGTCACTGCCATCCAGCGGCACCCAGCTTTCTGTTGCCCGGTCCCAGTGGCCGCTGTAACGCCCGTCGAGGCTCTGGTAGTACAGTCCCACCCGGCCAACGCGCAGCACGTCCACCGTCCTGCGGATGCCGTCCACATCGAGTTCGTCCCGGTACGCCTCGATGGTGCGCCCGTAATCGAGTTCCACCTGGTAGGCCTCAAGGACACGGCGGTACTTTTCAGCGACGGTCACGTCGGCACGGTCGAGCAGTTCGCGCAGCAGGGCCACGCGCTGTCTGCGCTCGCTAACCAGGAAGGGCGTGTCTGTCGACAGGAAAGCCTCGAGCCGGTCAACCATGCGCAGCATCAGCGGCATGATTTCCCGCTGGGTCAGTTCGATGTCCTGAAACTGTGTGCGCAGGGAGGTTTTTTCCGCCTCCTGGGAATCAACGATCCGTTCCAGCTGGTCGTTGTAGACCGTGAGCGCCTCGTGCTCCCGGCTGAGGCGATGGTACTCCTCGAGCATTGCGCGGGTGTGGTCGTTGATGTCGTCGATGCGTTGCTGTGTGTCCTGCTCCAGGCGGTTGTTGTCCTCGCTCAGCTGCAGTGACCTGTCCAGGGTATCGATGGCGTGCAGGGATGATGTGGCCGTCGCCATCAGCAGTGCAGCAGCGGCGGTTGTCATCCGGCGGGAGAGGGTGAAACGTTTCACGCGCATATGGAATTCTCCGGCCCGGACCCGGTGCAGTGGGGGGCATTGGCAGCTTCTATGCAATACGTTAATAGCTCAGTTGTAGCGGTACTGCAGGGTTGCGAAGAAGTTGCGTCCCGGGCTGGGCAGCCGCCGGCCCAGGCCGACATCGGAGTCGGCGACCCGGTTGATACCTGTCAGGTGATCCCTTGCCGTGCTGTCGAGGATGTTCTCCACGCCGGCGTTGATGAGCAGGTCACGTGTGATCTCGACACCGCCACGCAGGTTCAGTAGCTGATAGCCGTCGGTTTCCTTCTCGTCGTTGGTGTCGGATACCCTGTCCTGCTCTGCGCAGGCGATGCCCTCCAGCGAGGCCCACCAGCGGGTGCGTCGGTAGGTCAACGAGGCGCGGCCGTTCAGCGGGGCAATGCGGTACAGGTCGTCGTTGATGTCGTCGCGTTCGCCGCGGACATAGCTCACGATGCCATCCACGCTCCAGTTGTCCGACAGCGTCACGCCCCAGGCGGCATCCGCGCCGTAGAGCCTGGCGTCGACGTTGCTAAACTGCAGCGGCGTCGGATCGCCGCCCATGGTGCTGACGGCGATGACCGCGGGGTCGGTTGATGGTGTCCCCTGGATGTAGTCGTCCACATAACGGTAGAACACCCGCGGCTCGAAATAGGCACGCCTTCCGTACCAGTCCAGTCCAAGGCCCACTTCGTAGGCCTTTTCAGAATCCAGCTCGATATTGCCGACGTAGTTATTGCCGTCGGCCAGGCCGTTGGTGGCTTGCAGCGGCAGCCACAGGTAACGTTCCTGGTAGGAAGGTGCACGGGTCTTGTGCCCGACCTCGGCGACCAACGTCGTCTGCGTCGACAGCGGCCTTGAGAGCTTCGCGGCCAGGTCGAAATTGTTCTCCGACTGGTCGCGGTCGGCGGCGTTGAAGCGGTTCTGCAGTGTCATGATACCGGGATTCATCATCGCCATGGAGCTGAAGACATCGCCCGCGTCACTTTTCACGAGATTGTAGCGGCCGCCAAGCTGCAGGTCCCAGTCCTTCAGCACGGCACCGTTCCATTCGGCGAAGAAGCCGAAGAGATCACGCTCCACGTCATTGAAATTCTCTACCCTGAATGACAGGTTGTTGACCGGATCGGTAATGGTGGAGTCATGATCGTCCAGGTGTCCGTCAACGCCAAGTGTCAGCACACCGCTGGCCATCGGCAGCGCGGTATCCAGGCGATAGCCGAGGCCGTCACTGGTGGCATCGTTCAGCCGCGTCATCGGGCTGCCCATCTGCACTGGCGCATCGCGCAGTTCGTAATTCGACATGTGGTGATTGACATCCGACCAGAAGGCCTTTGCGTTGACGGCGTAACCGGCAATGTCGCCGCTGTAGTTGCCCTGAACGATACTGGTGTTGATGTCGATGATGTCCATCGGCAGCGCGGGTGTGCCGGTCGGATCGGTTTCGTTGCGGCGAATATCGAACGAGAACTCGTGTGACCCGGTACGGAAACCATAGCCCGTGCCGAAGTTGTTGCGCTCGTGTCGCGAGGGCCGGATCTTGCCGTCCGAATACTCGATATTACCGCCGTTTTCACGACTGCCGATGACATGCAGGCGATGGTTGCGGTTGGCGATCGTGCCCATCGCGCTGCCGTTGCCGGAGTCATTTACCGTGGCCCCGCCACCCGTGAGTTCGAGAGAAGACGTCAGCCGGTCGCTGCTGCCGAACTCGCTCGAGCGGCCATTGGCCATGATGGTGCCGCCTATGGTTTCGGCGCCACTGCTCACGGGTGCGATACCGCGGATCACCTCGAGGGACTGCAGCTGGCTTCTCGGAATATAGGACAGCGCCGGATCCATACCGTTGGGTCCGCCGGTGTTGATGCGCATGCCATTGACCATGACGTTGACGCGGTCGCCGTACATACCGCGGTACTGGGCGATGCCGGTCAGCGGGCCATTGCGGTTGACGCTGGCGCCCGGGGCGCGGCGCAGCAGTTCCGCGGTATCCGGCGTGGTGACCGGTGCCTGTTCCAGTTCAACCTGATAGAGCGAGGGGCCGGCGGCGGCCTCGCCCTCGACGGTCATATCCGGTAGCGTGGTGGCTGTGTCGTCGGCGTGTGACAGTGGGGAAAGGCCAAGCAGGGCGGCGAAAAAGAGTGTCTGAGAGGCCGGACTCGAGCGAAACATAGTGAAATCTCCGCCGCTACAGCATAGTCATGCAGCGATATATTGTCGGGAAATGCGGTAAAAGCGGGCCGAAATGCTAGCATCGGGGTTAGCCGGCGAACATGCGGCAAATTGTCACAGTGACCGGGTATGCCGGATTCCCGGCGACTTCCCCGGTGCGTGGCTCAGCCAGCCAGCAGCTTGATGGGGGGCAGTAGTCCTGTCAGCCAGCGATGCGGGTCGGGGACAGCCTCTTCGGCCTGTGTGTCACGGCTATCTACCGTCCGGTTGCCGGGCGGCCAGTTTTTTCAGCACGTGCGCTGCCGCCACCAGCCCGAAGGTGGCGGTGACGGTCATGGCCGAGCCGAGACCGCCGGCGCAGTTCAGGCCCGCGGCCGGGCGGTGCGGTTTCTCGTGGCAGACACCGCCGTCGTCGGCCGGGAACAGCGGCTGCTCGTCGGAGTAAACGCAGGGTATGTCGAAACGGCGTTTCAGGTTGCGCGGAAAGCCATAGTCCGTGCGCAGCAGTTTGCGCGTCTTGGAGAACAGGGCGTCGTGCTCGGTATTGCTGAGGTCGGCGACCCGGATGCGTGTCGGGTCGGTCTGGCCACCGGCGCCGCCGACCGTGACCAGGCGGATCCTGTTGCGCCGGCACCAGGCTATGAGTGCAGCCTTGATGCGAAAGCCATCAATGCAGTCGATGACGTAGTCGTAGCCACGACCCAGTAGCCCGGCAAGGTTGTCCTCGCTGATGAATTCCTCTATGCCATCAATGCGGCAGTCAGGGTTGATCTGGCGGATGCGTTCCGCCATCGCCTGTACCTTCGCCTGGCCCAGGGTGCCGGACAGGGCATGCAGCTGGCGGTTGATGTTCGATTCCGCGACATGGTCCAGGTCGATCAGGGTGATGCGACCGACCGCCGAACGGGCCAGCGCCTCGGCAGCCCAGGAGCCGACGCCGCCGATGCCGATCACGCAGACATGCGACTCGCGAAAGCGCTGCACGCCCGTATCGCCATACAGGCGGCGGATGCCGCCAAAGCGACGCTCGCTGTCATGCTGGCTGATGGACATGATGTCTTGCGGATTTTCCACGTCGTTTTCTGTTTGCAGAGGCCCTGATACCCTTGTGCAGGATGCTGGCCAGCAGGGCCAAAACAGGAAACATACCAGAAATCGAAGCGTATTGATTTAGAATGGAGGGTATGGAAATCTTCGATTCCCATTGTCACCTCGATGTGGCGGAATTCGACGCTGACCGCGGGGCGGTGCTGCAGCGCGCACGCGAGGGCGGCGTGCATGGCATCGTGGTGCCCGGCGTGACGGCCGCCGGCTGGGACGGACTGTGGGAGCTGTGCGCAGGTGAGCCGGATCTGTATCCGGCGCTGGGGCTGCACCCGGTCTATCTCGACACGCATACCGCGGCAGACCTCGAGCGTCTGCAGGTCTGGCTGGCAGACCACCGCCCGGTGGCCATCGGCGAGATCGGCCTGGACTATTACCTCGGGGAGCTTGACCGGGAACGGCAGCAGACCCTGTTCGAGGCGCAGCTGGAACTGGCCCGTACGGCGGGACTGCCGGTTATCCTGCACGTTCGCAAGTCCCATGACCAGGTGCTGGCAACGCTGAAACGCATCCGTGTGCCGGGCGGCATTGCGCATGCCTTCAACGGCAGCCTGCAGCAGGCGCAGCAGTACATGGACCTTGGTTTCCGGCTCGGTTTTGGCGGCATGCTCACCTACGAGCGTTCCAGCAAACTGCACGCACTGGCACGGCAGCTGCCGGCGAAGGCCATCGTGCTGGAGACTGATGCGCCGGACATGGTCGTGTCAGCGCACCGCGGCGAGCGCAACAGCCCGGAGTACCTGCCCCAGGTGCTGTCGACGCTGGCCGGGTTGCGTGACGAGGCGGAAGCCGGCCTGGCGACACAGACAACAGCCAATGTGCGCGATGTTCTGGGGCTTTCATAGTCATGCGCCTGTTCTGTTACGGTACCCTGATGTTTCCCGAAGTCATGCAGTTGCTGACCGGTGGCCACTTCGAGAGTGTCGCGGCGGACCTGGATGATTACGGCTGCTACACCGTGAACGGGCACACCTTTCCCGGTATTGCGGGCGAGGCGGGTGCCGTGACGCACGGCCTGGTCTATGCCGGTATCGGCGACAGCCTGCTGCGCAAACTCGATCGATACGAAGGCGATCTGTACGAACGCGTGCGGGTGTGCGCCACTGACCCCGAGGGCAGGCCGCTGCAGGCCTGGACCTACGTGATACCGCAAGCCAGCCGGGGGCTGCTCTCGAAACAGGCATGGGACCGGCACACCTTCGAGCGGGAACACCTGAAGGCCTATCTGCATACGCTGCTGTCAGGCATGAACAGGTCATGACGATCGGCAAACTGTTACTCACCGCAGGTGTCGTGCTGGTTCTGCTTGGCCTGGCACTGTCCCTTGCACCGGGCCTGCTAGGCTGGTTCGGTCACCTGCCGGGCGACATTCGCATCGAGCGCGAGAACGGTTCGTTTTATTTTCCTGTTACCTCGATGCTGATTATCAGTATCGTGCTGTCGATACTGTTCAACCTGTTTTTCCGGCGTTAGCCGGGTGGCCCGGTGCAGAAACTGCATGGAACGAAAACCGCCAGCATGGTTGCAGACACGGGGGTCACGGCATGAAAGCCGTGCAGGCGGCAGCTCCCCGGTCATTACGCGGGCTGCACGGGGGCAGCAGGTGAGTCGGTGTTTTACTGCGTGATGCCGGTGTCATCCGGTCCCGGGTATACCTGCAGGCTGCTCGCAACCGCCTGTCTGCTCTGCGGCCTGCTGCTGGCGGGGGGAGTCCAGGCAGGCGATGAGGTGAAAGCCGGTGGCTGGCGGCTGGCATCCGAATCCAGTCCGTACCTGCAGCTGCATGTCGACAATCCGGTTGAGTGGTATCCCTGGGGCGCAGCGGCATTTGAGAAGGCACGCCGGGAAAACAAGCCGGTGTTTATCTCGATCGGTTATTTCACCTGCCACTGGTGCCATGTCATGGCGCGCGAGTCCTTCAGTAACCCGGAGATCGCGGCGCTGCTCAACGAGTCCTTTGTCGCCATCAAGGTCGATCGCGAGCAGCGCCCCGACATCGACGCCGCCTACATGAACTACGTGATCGCCACACGCGGGCAGGGCGGCTGGCCGATGTCGGTGTGGGCGACCCCGCAGGGCCATCCGTTTCTCGGTGGCACCTACTATCCGCCGGAGGCAAGCCTGGGCCGGGCCGGCTTCCGGCAGTTACTCGAGAGGCTGATCGAGGCGTGGCGCACGGACCGGGAAGGCGTGCTGGCTACGGCCGACAGTGCGGTGGCCATGCTGCAGAAGCTGGAGCGCACGGTGATGCCGGATAGCGGCCCGTCAGGTACATTGCCGGGGCGTGCACTCGAGGCTCTGGCCGCGTCCTACGACGACATGCAGGGCGGCTTCGGGCCGGCGCCGAAGTTTCCGCAACCGGCGCGACTGCTGTTCCTGTTGCAGACCGCGGACGATTCCGCGGCCGACATGGCACTGTTTACCCTTGACGAAATGGCGCGCGGCGGCATCCACGATCAGCTCGGCGGCGGCTTTCACCGCTACTCGACCGACTTCGAGTGGCGCGTGCCGCACTTCGAGAAGATGCTGTACGACCAGGCGCTGGTTGCACGCGCCTACCTGTTTGCCTGGCGGCGCACGGGCGAGGCGCGTTACGCCGACCTGGCGCGCCGTACCCTGGACTTCGCCCTGCGCGAGATGCGTTCCGCTGCGGGCGGATTCTACTCGGCACTTGGTGCCGACAGCCATGTCACGCACGATGCCAGCGGGCACATGACAGAGGGTGCCTTTTACACCTGGACATGGCAACAGCTGACCGATGCGCTGGGTGAAGGCAGGCTGCGGGAGCATGCCATGCAGCGCTATGGCCTGACGAAGCAGGGCAATGCCATCAGCGATCCGCTGGGCGAAATGGCCGGCAGGAACGTGCTGTACCGCGCGCGGGACGATGCGGACCTGGCGGAGAGTCTCGGCACCGACCTGCCGGCGCTCGGTATCGAGGCAGCCGGGATCGACCGTCGGCTACTGGCCTGCCGACGCCAGCGGCCCGCCGTGCCGGTGGACGACAAGATCGTCGCGGCATGGAACGGTTATATGCTGACAACGCTGGCGCTGGCCGGGCGCCTGCTCGATGAGCCGCGCTACCTGCAGGCGGCGCAGCAAGCGGCGACCTTTCTGCACGAGTCACTCTACGATGACAGGACAGGCGTCCTGTATCGCGACTGGCGCGGTGGCGAGCGTGGCGTGCCTGGATTCAGCACTGACTATGCGGCGCTTTCCGAGGGGCTGCTGACGCTCTACAAGGTCACCGGTGAGCGGCGCTGGCTGCAGCTGGCCCATCGCCTGCTGGACAGCCTGCTGGACAGGTTCCAGGACGGGGAGGCCGGTGGCTTTTACCTGACAACGGGCGATACAGAATTATGGTTGCGTGAGAAGCCTGCCAGCGACGGTGCCAGCCTGGCAGTCAACGGCATCGCCATTCATGTCCTGCTGGATCTTGCCCGGATTACCGGTGAACCGGCCTACCGCGACAGCGCCCGGCGCACGGCCGCCTGGCTGAGTGCGCAACTGGAGAACAGTCCGGCGGCCATGCCATATGCCCTGATCCGCTGGCAGGAACTGCAGGGGGCCGGGCATTCACAGGGTGGTTCATCGAAATGATGGACGAGGCTGTATCAGCCCGGGATATGCCGCTGGCCAGGTCATCCGTTACGGCGCCGTAACTGCTGTACCAGGGTGCCGGTCAGCACAAGCGCCAGGCCCGCCAGGGTTGCCGGCACAATGGCCTCGTCCAGAACGGTCGATATCAGGATCAGTGACAGGAAGGGTGACAGAAAAATGAGGTTGCTGATCCGCGCGATGTTAGGCGCTGCTTTTAGAGCCATCAGCCATATAACATAGGTGATACCCATCTCGAACAGGCCGACATAGGCTGCACCCAGCAGCCCTGGCGTTGTCAATGGCGCCAGCCCGGAAAACACTGCGCAGGCTGCCATGGTAAAGGGCAGGCCGCAGAGAAAACACAGACTCAGGCCCGGCAAGGGATCTGCCTCCATGCGGGTATTGAGTATCCAGTACATGGCCCAGATCAGTGTGCTCAGCAGTGCCAGTGCGACACCGGGCGGGCTGTCAAGGTTGAGCGACAGGAGATCACCACGCGTGGCAATAATCACCACGCCGGAATACCCAAGCAGGGCGCCAAGCCCGTCACGCAGACCATACGGTCGGTGAAGAAATGGAATCGATAAAAGACCAAGGGTGATGGCCCAGGTGTAGTTGATGCTCTGCGCCTGCTGGGCAGGCAGGAGGTCATATGCCTGAAACAGGACGAGGTAATAGATAAACGGATTCAGCAAACCAAGCAGCATAAACAGTTGCGGCTGTTGACGGAAGTGTGGCCAGAGCTCTGCAAGCTGCCCCCTCATCCAGACGCCGAGAACGAGGACCAGGGTGGCGAACATCGATGCATAGGCCAGCAACTGAAACGGGTCCAGGTACCGCAGGCTGAGCTTGAAGGCGGTGGCCACTGTAGACCACAATCCGACTGCGACCAGCGCCAATAGGGTTGCCCTGCGTTGATTCTGCACTTGAAGATGCACCTGGCCTGACTGGAATGCCGGTACCGGCTCTCGGTCAAGTATATCGCTCCCGCTACAGATGGCCTTCCCGTCACCCGGTTACTCACGGAATTGGCAACAATCAGGCGAATTAACCCGATGCTGCAACGCTACAGAGTGGCTCCGTGTTCACCGTTAACACCCGGCTGCGGTCGATTTCGAGAAATGTCATGTAACTGCTTGTATATACGAGATCATTAACCCCTCTGCGCAGCTCAAATAATCTGCGTCAGCATCCCTGTCACACGGTCATGTGTGGCGACGATCCTGTCTGACATTTGCCGGCAACTACAGGGTGAGGCGGCACGACATATGGCTTGCGCTCCTCGGAACGTCGCTGGACAAATAGTGAGTATTTGCTACGTTGGAATGAGGGGCGGTCTACCGGCTGAATCAATGAGTGACTGGAATCGAGCGTAGTGCCGGCTGGCGCGAGCATAATTACGTACAACCCAGCAAACTGATTCAACCAGTCAGTAGCTCATTATCCAGCCTGGTGTGGTTGATAAACCTGATTCAGGAGGCGGCATGTTAAATCAAAGTGAAGGCATGGAATTTAACAGCAAGGGTTATCTGGCTGATTTTGAGTCATGGAACAGGGATTTCGCTATAAAAATGGCAGAAGCAAATGACGTGGATCTAACGGACTGCCACTGGATCATTATTGATTATCTGAGGGACTATTTCACGGAATATAATATTCCCCCTGAACCGGGAATAATAATCAAGAATCTCAGCAAGCAAATAAATCCCACTGGCCCATGCACCAGAAAGCACCTGGAAGGCCTGTTTGGGCAGGGTGGCTGCGAACTGGCTTGCAAGATAGCCGGACTACCGGGCTGCCATTGCAGGGGAGTGTAATTCGACTGCCCGCATTGTCATGAGGCTTGTTCCCGAACCCTGATATCGGGCTGTCTGTTAATGCGCCCGTCTTTTTCCAGTACGGCAAAACTCCTGGTGTCGGGTGAAAATACGACTGGAATAACATCCTGAAATAATGGCTGCCGGATGAACTGAAGCATCCATCCAAACCCCTCGACATGCTGCAATTCCAGCAGCTGCTCATTATTCAATACCTCATCCAGTTTTGCCGGGAACGGTCTCGTGCCGTTGCGCCTGTCATTTTCCATAGCTGTCCCCCTCGAGGAAAATTATAGTAGTGAAAAATATGGCTGCCACAGGTTTTTGTAATATGCCTGTCCGGGCGCATTATCAGCCGACTTCGTGTCCAGCTGTGCTCACTGCAGTGAAGGGCATTGGTGATTGCTAGTTGAGTCTCCTGTGATTCTGGTCATGCTACTCAACGTCTATGTCATGCCGCTGGTGCCTTACCTTGCCGGCAAGTACGGGACTGCACAACTAACTACAGGTGGGGCAGCCGGTGCACCAGAACCTGGGTAGGAGCGAATTCATTCGCGATTGTTTTTCATCGGATGTGCGAACACCGCATCGCGGCTGATGCGGCTGATGCGGCTGATGTGGCTGATGCGGGTACTAATGCATGTCAGGCGGGTCGGCTGTTCCACTGACTACCAGTCGGGCCTGTTGAACAGGGGCTGTGCACCGCCGGTCGCGGATGGTTCCGGCAGTTCTTCAGGCAGTTTGTCTGCCGGGGTCAGGTTGCCCCAGTCGGTGCGCTCCACGCCACCGGCAACGGAACTGTAAACCAGTGCGAACAGGGCCAGCAGGGCGAGGCTTTCATACATGGAGCGATTACTTGTGTGGGGCTAGCAATCTGTACTCATCATGAATTACCTGTAGCAGCGAGATTATTGGCGAATGATTGCGTTGCTATCGCGGCTGAAGCCGCTCCTGAATTTTCCGGGGTGTGCAATCATTGAGTCAACCTGCAGCGGTCCCCGTTTGCTTCTGATAATCCTTCATGACATCTTCCAGCGTGTCGTAAAAGGCGTCCTCGCCGAACAGCTGGCGGAGATTGTAGCGACTCTCTTCCCTGACATCATCCAGGACCTGGGCCACCACCAGGCGGATGCCCTTGTCCTTCAATATGGCAAAAAGCGAACGCAGC
>WOR8_10002078_pt1 | contig 20004 bp, 14 predicted proteins | sample DeeMarSeWOR38_10_FD_19890 | JGI IMG/M metagenome (IMG submission 19890)
AGGTTCTTTTTAATGTTTTAAAGGATTATGCTGAAAAAGATTTTGAAATCATTTTAACATCTGAAAACGAATTACAAACAAATCGTTTAAAAGACCTACTCTCAGAATTTAAAGTTGAGCTTGCTGAGCTGATTGAAACTCAAAGGGTGATGTTGGAGACCCTTGCAATTAAAGAGGGCTTTCTTCATCAAAAAGAAAGACTGTTGCTTTTAACTGACTACCAGATTTTTAACAAACCGTACAGAACCAAAGCACCGCAAAAAAAGAAGTATAAAAAATCAAAGTCGAAAGCATTTGCTTCAATTAAAAACGGCGATTACGTAGTGCACGAAAATTATGGAATTGGCAAGTATGCAGGATTAAGGACGATAGATATCGGTGAAACTAAACAGGAAACGATGAAACTGCTTTATAACGAAGGTGGAGTAGTTTATGTTAATCTGAATTATTTAACGCTTGTAAAACGATACTCATCCAATCAAAATCTTGCACCAACACTTTCAACTCTAGGAACAGGTGAATGGGATAGGAAAAAAGCGAGAACGAAAAAGAAAATTAAGGAAGCAGCAAAAGAATTAATTGAGCTCTATGCAAAAAGAAAAGCTACCAATGGCTATAAGTTTGGTTCTGATACAGTCTGGCAAAAGGAATTGGAAGCGTCATTTTTTTATGAAGATACACCCGACCAGGAAAAAGTAACAGGCGAAGTGAAAACAGATATGGAAGCTGACCACCCAATGGACAGACTAGTATGCGGTGATGTGGGATTTGGTAAAACTGAGGTTGCAGTTCGTGCGGCATTTAAAGCTGTGCAGGATTGTAAGCAAGTTGTACTGTTAGTTCCGACTACGATTCTTGCTGAGCAACATTACAATACATTTAAAGACCGGCTGACTCAATTTCCTGTAAAAGTCGCCGCGCTCTCAAGATTTCAGACTAAAAAGGAGCAAAATCAAATCCTTGAAGAATTGACAGAAGGTAAACTCGATGTTGTAATCGGAACCCACAGGTTGCTTTCTAAAGATGTTAATTTTAGAGATCTTGGTCTATTAATGATTGATGAAGAGCATAGGTTCGGAGTAACTGCAAAAGAAAAGCTACGTGCTCTTAAAATAAATGTTGATACATTAGCACTAACTGCCACACCTATTCCACGGACTCTTAATCTTTCGCTGCTCGGGGCTCGTGATCTTTCAATTATTGCAACACCTCCGCCAAACAGGCAACCGATTTATACTACCGTTTCAACTTTTGATGTTTTAAAAATCCGTGAGTGGATTTACAATGAGTTAAAAAGGAACGGACAGGTTTATTTTGTTCACGACAGGGTTCAATCCATCAGTAAGTTAGGGGATTATTTAAATAAATACATCCCGGACATTAAAATTGGAATTGCTCACGGACAGATGAAAGCAACTCAGTTGGAAGACGTTATTCACAGATTCTTAAGTAAAAAGTACGATGTCCTTCTTTCAACAAAAATTATTGAATCCGGGTTGGATATTCCTAATGTTAATACAATTATTGTAAATCGGGCTGACCGTTTTGGTCTGGCGGAGCTACATCAGCTGCGCGGAAGAGTAGGAAGATCTACCCGTCAGGCGTATGCTTACTTTATTGTTCCTTCTTTGAGCGGAATAACGAAAAAAGCACTACGCCGTTTACAGGCAATTGAAGAGTTCACTGAAATCGGTTCCGGTTTTAATCTGTCAATGCGCGATCTCGAAATACGTGGTGCGGGAAATCTTTTGGGCAGGGAGCAAACAGGATTCATAAATGAAATTGGATTTGATCTATATTTAAAACAGATCGATGAAGCAGTTGAAGAACTTAAATACCAGCAATTTAAAGAGCTGTTTAAAACACTTCCAATGCAAGAAGAGAAAACAGAGCCCACAATTGATACATATTTTGAAATTGGAATTCCTGAAACCTATATGCACGAGCAGATGGACAGGTTAAATTTTTATACAGCGCTTTATTCAATTAAAAACCTTAATGAACTGGAGGATCTAAAAGAGGAAATGCAGGATCGTTTTGGACCAATTCCCTCGATGGTAAACAGATTAATTTTTGCAGCAGCACTGCGTTATCATGCAGCTTACGCACTTTTTGAGAGAATAATCATGCAGCGAAAAGCAGTAACCATTATTCTCCCTAAGGGTGAGAACGAAGAGTATTATAAATATAAATTTGTAGAAATAATGCGTTATATACTTGATGATCATAAAGAAACAATTAAGTTTGATCAGAAAAAAGAAATGATGAAGTTAATGATTAAAAATAATTTTGAAACGCCGGAGAGACTGCTGGAATTTCTTATTCAATTTTCAGAAAATATTTCTAAGTTGATTAATAAACGACACGTAGAAGCAAACGGAAGCTGATCACATCTCCTTTTCAGCCACTAAAACCCTCCCCCGAATAAAAATACCTCTTTTTTGGTGCTCTTCTGTTATATAAACAAATCCGGTTTCATTATGTGGTTCACCATACGATGAATGTACTGATTTCAATCCTCCTAAATATCTTCTGGCATCCGCAATATAAACCAGGTCACCAGGTTCAGCTTTCATCTCTTGCATATCTTCTTTAGAAAAGTTTATCGTGTCATCATTACCTTCTTTTAACTTCCAGTTAACTTTTACTTTTTCACCTTCTAATTCATTTAACTTACTCCCCTTGAAGAGCTCTTTTGCTCTTTTTATTGACCAGGCGGTTAAACCGTCGGTATTAAACGTCTCATCGTATTTTATGTAATAACCTGCAGATAATATTACCAGTATTGTCATCAGGATAGAAAGAATAAACATAACAGTGAGGGAACCAGTATTAAATATTATAAGTAAAAACAGCACGGCTGAAATACCCGTAATTGCAAACATCATTTTCTTATGATTTTTACTTTTCTTAATTTTTTGCAGGATATTTTGTTGCGTCTTTGTCGTAACAGCTGTTAATACTCCAATTACTGTGCAAACAAACAGATTATAAAGTGCACCTATATAAATGTACGGATGTTGAGGTTCGAACTTAGTTCCTTGGGCAAAGAACTCAATTAGTGGTCTGGGGTAGTACATACCTAAAACCATAAATACAACACCCCCAACGAAAGTTGAAATAACGGAAGCGGGTGTGAATTTTTTCCAGAAAACACCCAGAAATATTGCGACAACAAGAGGCGGAGTAAGTGTTGAGTGAAAATATCCGTGAGCTTCATATACCGTTGAGAATGCACTGAACGGAATAACTGCTAGAACTCCCAGTAATGTAAAGAAAACGGATGCAATTCTTGCCGCGTTTAATTCTTCTTTATCCTCCTGCTGCAATGACTGAGATATTTTTTTCAGCCACTTTTTCGCAGGTCGATGAACATCGTTAATATAAATGGCTGCAATGGCGTTTAAAAGTGTATCTACTGTAGACATGAGTGCTGCGGTAAGAGCTGCCATTATAAATCCGAAAACACCGGGATGAGAAATGATATTAGCAACCACTACAAATATTGCATCAGGATCAGCGGAAGGGCTAACTACATCAGGAGTAAGTACTGAGATTGCTTTGCCGATCCAACCTGCATTACCAACAACAACAGCGGAAATCGGAAGCATAAAAAGAACATTAAAGGCTGCTGCTTTTCTTCCTTCGTTAACGCTTTTAGTGGACATAAATCTCATTAGCAGTCCCATGTTCATAAAAAGAAATCCTACGGAGCCGGCAATACCATCCTGCCAAAAGATTCCAACAAAATTAAAACTTGGTGGATCGTTAAAGCTTGCAAGTGGCAGCTTCCAGCTTGTTGGCAACAAACTCCAGAACGTATCGAATCCGCCGAGGTAGGAAATACCCAAAAAGAAAATGAGTAAACCGGCAAATATCAGTATAAAACCTTGCAGAAGATCGGTGAAAATTACAGCAGTCTGTCCGCCGAATGTAATGTAGATTCCTGTTATTATAGCAATTACAGAAACCAAACCCATAAGAGTAATGTGAATTTCTATACCAAACATAGAAAAGCTTTGAGGAAGCAAAGGAAGAATAGCCTTTCCCATCGTTAAGAAACCGATGCCAACATAACCGATCATATATAGTAAAAGCAAAATAGTCGCGAGAAATCTGGTAACGGGACTAAATCTTTTCTCAAAGTATTCGGGGATCGATCTTATTTTTGTATAAATAACAATCGGCAGCCATCCGAATAAAAAAAACGGCATAAAAAACCAGTCATTCAGGTATGTCATCGTTGATGATAAACCGGCTTCAAAACCTTTCGCCGAATATTTAATAAAGCTATGACTCCCAATTCCGGTTGCAACGATGGACATAGCAATCAGCCACCATGAAAATCTTCTTCCGCCGAAGAAGAAATCTGTAGTAGTTCTGTTGTACTTACTGAAGTAACTACCGAAAAGCATGATCGCAACAAAGTAAACAATCATTACTATCCAGTCAGTCGATGTCCCGATGCTGTGGTATGTTCCCATAAGTCAGAGGTAGAGTGCTGCTAAAATTAAAAGTGCATGAAGAATAACAAAATAAAAAAAGCCGATTATCATAACTTTATACCAGTAGCGATGACGATTTTTTGAAAGATCCACTGCGCCAGCTTTTCTAATAAGAAGCATACCGATAAGGAAAAATAATCCCCCAACTCCGTAAAGGTAGATAAATGGCAACCAGGTATTTTCAAAAGTAAGCATTTGCACTTTAGCTTTGTCTTTAAATAATTTTTAGCTTCAGGTTGGGAAAAATTATGTGGCAGAAAAACCATTTCCTAATTATTTCTTTGTAGTATTTCTTATTTTTCTCAAATAAAAGCAGGAGATTTGAAATGGCTAAAAATTCATCATTCGATATAGTTTCCGAAATTGATTTTCAGGAAGTAGATAATGCACTAAACCAGGCTGTAAAAGAAATACGGCAGAGATACGACTTAAAAGATTCGAATACTGAAATAGAGCTGAATAAAAAAGACAAGCTCATTAATATAAACACAAAGGATGATTACTCTCTCAAACAATCAATTGATATACTTCAAACAAAATTTATACGGCGAGGTTTATCAATTAAAGTGATGAAGATGGAAGAGCCGGAGCCTGCGGCAAGCGGCAGGTTAAAACAGAAAATTAATTTGCAGAGTGGAATTTCAAAAGACAACTCAAAAAAAATTACAAAAATGATAAAAGACTTAAAGCTTAAAGTTAACGCACAAATAATGGATGAAAAAGTCCGCGTGCAGGGTGCAAAGAAGGATGATCTGCAGTCAGTTATACAGGCTGTAAGAGAAGCCGATCTTGATTTTCCTGTTCAGTTTGTTAATTACCAGTAAAAATTTGCATTGTAACAAAAAAATCAGGGTAATATTGCAACCGATAAATTTTTAGCTCATCTAATCTTATAATAAAATTAATTTGTGATTTCAATTGAACTTGAAGGGGTAAAATCTGTGCGGGTTAAGTGCCGATAAGAAAGCGGATTTTCCATTCATCGAGTAATTTTCTCACAACTTAAAATCACAGCGCATTTTGTCGGCTATTTTTGTCGTTGAAATCATTTTTAATGACAGATTTAACTGACTTCTAAACTGATTTTAGGCTTGGTCGTCTGGTATGGATATTGATTATGTTTGCGCAATCTATGAACAAATGATGCATTATTACCAAATATGAGAATATTTATCATTGCTTTTGTGGCAGTTTTTTCCTTTCTGTCAATTTCCCTATCAAACAGTGCACCCGGCGAGCGAAAAATAAGTTCAAGCGACGAAATCATTTCTGATGTCGATTATCACCGATTACTTCTTACCAGTTTATATACAGAATGTGAACTCGAAGATAAATTAGATTTTAATGTATTTAAGAGTGCGATGGATGGCTACAACTCGATTGAAGCGCCGAATAAAAAATTGCTTTCGATAATTGATTATTCAAAACCATCTACTGAAAAAAGATTTTTTATTATTGATTTAGAAAATCATAAGCTGCTGTATAATACGCTGGTTGCTCACGGAAAAAGATCAGGTTATGTAAACGCAACTAAATTTTCTAACAGAATTGGCTCACATAAAAGCAGTCTTGGCTTTTTTAAAACCGGTAATTCATACTATGGCAAAAGAGGTTATTCTTTGCAGCTGGAAGGATTGGAAAAAGGAATAAATGATAACGCCCGCTCAAGAGGCATTGTTATTCACGGTGCAAATTATGTTGACGAGGGGATTACAAATGGAAACGGTGTTATCGGACGAAGCTGGGGTTGTCCTTCTGTTTCGAAAAAAATATCTAAGAAAATAATTAATTTACTTAAAGGCGGAAGCCTTCTTTACATTTATGCAGATGATGAAACATATAAGGAAAAGTCAGCAATGGCTGATTTTAATAACAATTAGAATTCTGATCCAACATAACAAATTGCTCTAGCCAAGCAGCCTGTTATCTACCTGCTAATTTATTACATTGTGAGCTAAATCAACAATCACCTGCTTCTAATTTAAAATCTATTCATTTGTGATACCTTCGTGATATTTCAACCCTAATTTTGACTTGTGTAATTATAAAACCTGCCTGACGGCAGGCAAGTTGGAATTTTTTAGACATCAAATTTGTTTAAGGATTAACTATGAAAAAATTATTAAGAATACTATTCGCAATTTCATTAATTACAACTGCTTGCTCAAAACCCGAAACAGAGAATGCAGTTGAAATGGAAAGCGCAAATAATAAAATTGTAACTTTAAGCGGCAATGAAGAAATTGCAACACTTGCAGGTGGATGCTTCTGGTGCATTGAAGCACCATTTGAAAAAATGCAGGGCGTACTAAAAGCGATTTCCGGTTATGCCGGTGGGACAAAAGAAAAACCCACTTACAAAGAGGTAAGCAGCGGAAGGACAGATTACCGTGAAGCTGTGCAAGTTTATTACGATCCAGAAGTTATAAGTTATGCCGAAATATTGGATATTTTCTGGAGACAATTCGATCCGACTGATGACGGCGGATCATTCGCTGACAGAGGATTTCAATATACTTCTGCAATATTTTATCACGATGAAGATCAAAAAGAAATTGCTGAAACATCTAAAAAAGAATTGGATAATTCAGGTATATTTGACAAGCCCATAGTTACACCAATAATTGAGTTTACAACATTTTATCCTGCTGAAGATTATCACCAGGATTTCTATATAAAAGATCCGGACAGGTACTACAGCTACCGAAAAGGATCGGGAAGGGATACATTTATTATGAACAAATGGAATGATGAAAAAGAATACAAAAAACCCTCTGATGAAGAAATAAAAAAGAAGCTTACGGACCTGCAGTATAAAGTCACTCAAAAAGAAGGAACAGAGCGAGCATTCAACAATGAATACTGGGATAATAAAAAAGCAGGCATTTATGTGGATATAGTTTCCGGTGAGCCGCTGTTCAGTTCCAAAGATAAATTTGAATCGGGAACCGGCTGGCCAAGTTTTATTAAGCCGATTGATCCTAAGTACATAGTTAAAAAAGAAGATAGTTCCTTGGGAATGAGAAGAATAGAAGTTAGAAGTAAATTTGGTGACTCACATTTAGGTCATGTATTTGAAGACGGACCAGAGCCAACCAATTTAAGATATTGTATGAATTCCGCTTCGATGAGATTTATTCCCAAAGAAAAAATGGAAGAGAAAGGTTATAGCGAATATTTGTGGTTAGTTGAGTGATCAATCCCATTTTATCGAATTAAAAATGAAAATAAAAGCAATTTTAACCGGAGCAACAGGAATGGTAGGAGAAGGTGTTCTGCACGAATGCCTTCTGCATCCCAATGTTGAATCAGTATTAGTAATAAATCGTAAACCGTGTGGAGTAAAACACGAAAAATTAAAAGAAATTATACACAAAGATTTTTTTAATTTGTCTTCAATTGAAGAGCAACTTAAAGGATACAACTCTTGCTACTTCTGTGCAGGAGTTTCTTCAGTCGGCAAAAAAGAAGATGAGTACAGGAGCATCACTTATGATCTGACTCTGAATTTTGCGAACACCTTAGTAAAACTTAATCCAGAAATGACCTTTTGTTATGTTTCAGGAGTCGGAACTGACAGCACGGAAAAGGGAAGAAGTATGTGGGCGCGTATAAAAGGAAAAACAGAAAACGATTTACTAAAACTTCCATTCAAAGCTGCTTACATGTTCAGACCGGGATATATTCAACCAACTAAAGGATTGAAGAACACTTATAAAGCTTATAAAATTTTTACCCCGTTTTATCCACTGATAAAATTACTTTTCTCTAAGTTTGCCACAACACTAAATGAAATCGGATTGGCAATGATTAATGTGACACTTTATGGATCTGAAAAGAAAGTTTTGGAGTGCAGGGATATTGGTCAGCAATCAAAAAGATGATTCCATAAGTTCTTCTTGGATTTATATATCCTGATCTTAAAGCAGAATTGAAAATTATTCCCCTTTAGATTAGTTTTATATTGTGATTTTTGCCGGTTTAGGCTGAAATGAACAAACTATACTTTCACGGTTTCTTTTCTTCGAAACCTCACTTTCCGCCGGGATTGATTCCCGCCGTAACAGCAGGGTCCGCCAAACTACATCAATATATTTTTTATAAGGAGAGATTATGAAAACAAGAAGTATTTTTTTCATTTCACTTCTCCTGATCTGCTTAATTCCTATTTTATTAAGGGCACAAGATATCAGTGTTCATAAATTTATTGGTAAAACAAAAAAGGAGGTGATAAAAGCTTATGGTAATCCAGTCCACCAGGACAACAGCAATCCAGCAATGGTCTGTATGTTTTACCAGACTAAAACAAAGCGTATGATATTTGTTTCCGATCAAGATGGTATTTACCAATCGGAAGCATCAGCAACTTATGATACAGAAGAAAAAGCAAGGATCGAAGTTGATAGTTTTATTTCCGGTTCAGTCGCAGATGGATTTGCGATTGACACTGTTTCAATAAATGATTTTCAACTTTATAAAACCGGCGTAAAGGCAGATCTTCAACTAAATGAAAACAAGATAACCAAGAATTTTGATATAAGCGTTAAAGCTCGTAGGTCAGAAGACTAGAAGTAAAATTTGCCATTACTGTTAATAAGGAAATCAATACTTACATGTATTTAATACAGCTGTATAGCCGTTTATTATATCCGCTCAAAAAGCCGCAGTAAACAGTTCCACATTTATTGCATAAAATTTGTTCAAATAAGGGAATGAAAAATCTATTTATAAAATTGTTGTTGATATTTCTCTTAGCTTTCATTTCTTTAATCAGCTGTGAGAATAACCTTGTTTCAGATAATAAAACTAATTATTCGGATGAGCTGGGGAAAGAAGTCCATCGACTTGTAAATTTACATCGTGTTAGCATTGGACTCCCCGAACTTGAATGGAATGAAATAATCGCTGCAGAGTGCCGTATACATAGTACTGATATGTCAAACATGAGAACTATAAATCATGATGGTTTTTATGAAAGGATTGACAGAATAAAAGAAAAAATTCCCTTAAATTGGGCTGGTGAGAATGTTGCATTCAATTGGAGTGCTCAGGCAGCAGTTACAAGCTGGTTAAACAGTCCCGGCCATAAAAGTAACATTGAGAGCAATTCCAATCTTACCGGTGTGGGAGTTGTATTTGATTCGGACAGTGCAATGTATTTTACTCAAATATTTGTTAAGAGTAGCGATTAGATAGTAACAGGCTCTACCTGATCTAAAATTTTTTAGAAGAGAATTAAATACATGTTTATTGATGTACAATGACTGACAAATCATGTTTATCTTTGGCAGAAATGTTGTGTATTAAATAGTATAACAAAACAAAAAGGAAAAAAATGTATACAAAATCATTTTTAGCGGGAATAATAATCATAATTTTCACCCTCACAGCTCATGCACAAATCACTCTTCAGATAGGTGGTGGTCTTGGATACATCGTACCTGTCGGAGACTATGGTGGATCCACAATAGATTTTTACAACGGTACGAAGTACGGTATGAGCAGCGGCTTTAACTACCAGGCAAAAGCAAGAGTTGGTTTATTAGGATTGAATCTCTTTGGAATTATTGAATACTCAACCGTAAGCGGTGATGGTGAGAGTGAAGAGGGTCAGGGTGGGGTTGAAAATTCGCACGGAATTTTTTCGATTAAAGCTGGTCCGGAGTTTAACTTTTCAGTTCCGTTATCCCCAATTGGATTTTACCTGGATGGATTTGTTTCGGTAAATACTTTTAGCGGTACCGTTAAATTTCAGGGAGTATCTCAGGTTCCAAGCGGTGAATATGACTTGGAATCAGCAACAAGATTTGGTGCCGGTGCAGGCGGAGGGGTGCTTCTGGACATTCTTCCGGTTGTTACTTTAGATTTTGGAATTCATTTCAATGCCTACAACTTGTTCGGCAAGCAGTACACAGCAAATGTAACTTCGCACGAAAGGCTTGATGCATACACTTCTTTAAATGATGATAAAGATCCATTGTTTCAGGAAGGAGACGATGATCACATCATTGGCGAGTCACGCTCGATGAATACATGGCAGTTCACGGTGACTGCGATGATAGGGATATAATTTTATAGCTTATTCTCTGTTATAGGTTTTAACTTGTCCATCATCATAATCCTGTTCAAAACCAATAACGGAATTGTTTTCTTTGATGAATCTGACTCGGAAGTAATCGTATATCTCTACTATAAAATAATTTTCTGAGATTGCAATCATTTTCATTTTTGATCTATCACCATATTGGTAATACAAATCTCCATTTTCATAATGAATTGTTCTGCCACTATATTTACCCGCATACGAAATTAAAATTGATTCATCAACTTCAACAGAATTTCTCCTGGCGTTTAGTCCGTCAATAATCCATTTATATTTTTTCTTTTCTTTTTCATCTTCTTCTATTTTAACCAATTCATTTAGTGCTTCTATATGAGCGGCATTTAAAGCATTTTCCGAATCTATTTCAATATGAGGTTTCACACCTATACCTTCCCAACCTGTTTCACTGGCAGAATAGATTTGCTTCCAGGAAGGAATAAGCATTATTAATCCGTAACCAACAGATTGAATTTCAACGGGATTTTGTCCACCACGAGTTGTTTCACCAATAATTGTTGCTTTGTTAAAGTTCTTCATATAATGTGCAAATGCTTCTGCCCCTGAGAAAGTAGATTTTGACGTGAGAATGAAAACCGGAATATCAGTTAACAACCTACCGGGCACATAAGATTGTGTGTGTGATTGATAATACTCATCTTCATAGCGCGAGTAAGTTGTAGATAATGTAATAGACTCCTCACTATCAAAAAAATAACTCATTAAAAATGTAACCATTTCATCCCATCCACCACCATTATTTCTAAGATCAATAATTAAAGCATCGCAATTGGAAAGAAAGTTCATAGCAGCAACTGCAGTTTCGCCTGCATACTTTGGCGGGAAGAAAATTCTCAAATCTAAATAACCAATGTTACCCTGTAGAATTTTAAGCTCATTAAATCCAAAATTATTCTTTCTTTCATCTTCAATCATTTGTGGTGTGAGATAGCCGGTTTCTTCTCCTTTTTCATTTTCTTTTTCCATTTCAGCAGCCATTTGCTGATCATAAAATATTCCTAGGTGCTTATCGCCCCGTAGAATTTCCAGATCTCTATCCAATTGATCTGCAAAGGCTTGTGGTGATTTGTATTTGGCATAATTACTTTCTTCAAAATTCTTAAGTAGTCCGCTGCAGATTTCGCTATTATATTCCGGAAATGCATGTACCTCATCGAGTTTTTCACAAATTGTATTTATTATTTTCTGCTGATCATCAAGAGAAAGAATATTGGTCCCCTGTGCAAAAGCAATTTGAGAGAATATCAAGAGAGTAAAAATAATTGTTGGAAGGGAACGGTTTAGTATTAATATACAAATGTTTTTAATTAATGATATCTCACCTTTTAATTTCATTTGCCTGCCCCTTCAATTCATTTCAATAAATTAGTCTTTAGTATTGACTATTTCTAACTTATAAATCTCAAACAAAAATTATATATACTTTTTGATGTAAGGTAAATTGGAATGCTAAAAGATTTATTTTATTATCAAGCAATAAGTACTTGCTCTTTGGTAGAATTTAAATATGCATTATAGTCGTGGTAAATTGCCCCTTCAGGTAGCCATTCCCAAAGCGCACCTAGGTCCTCTTTTATTTTGTAAATATAATATTGTGGGATCTCATCAGTTTCCTGTTCAAAATAATCACGAAACTGCCGATCGGTTTCAAGCCGTTGAAGTATATCGGTGAAGAACTTAACCCTGCCCTGGCCTTCTGAAGAAATTGCACGTACTACATTCATCCAGCCGGGAATAGAAAACTTGTTGGCTTTGAACCTTCGGGCAATTGCTTTATTAGAAAATGAGTGCTGAAGAAGATCAATAAAATATTTATAAAATTCCGGGTAGGAATAATTTTTTGGTTTAACGTTCATCGCAGAACTATTATCTAAAAAATGTAGCGGAAAACCAAGAACCCTATTCTCACGCTGGAATTCCAAATTGAGAGGTGCTGCCTCTCCGAAAGCAGATAGAAGCGAGTAGCCCGGGAAAGTCCCGGGAGAAAGATCAATAAACTTTTTTGTAAGCTCAAACGGCTCAGCGCCCTCATCTGAATCAAGTCCTAACACAAAATTAGATTGAAGATAAGGTGCATAACTCATTACCATATTTAATTGTTCAGAAACCTGCTTTACTTTATCAATCCCTCTGTTGTTACCGGATCTAGATTTATTACCCATATCGTACCACGATTCTATTCCCGGCAGTAGAGCTTTGAATCCGTTTCTTTTAAGCCGCTTCATATGTGCTTCGGTGAGAATTGAGAGACTGCTTTCTGCAATGAAGTCTATGCTGTTTGGTTGTAATACTTCTTCTATTGCGTCCATGCACTGATCAAAGCGAATTCCAAAATTGGGATCGTGCCAGCCAACGATAGGGCGTTTAAATTTTTGCAGAAGAAATTTAAGATCCTCTTTCATTACATCGAAATCCAACTGTTGATACGGAACTTCTGCATCAATACAAAAGCTGCACGTATAAGGACAGCCAAGACTTACAATCATCGGAACAATCTTGATCCATGGTGCCTTATTTAATGTAGGCTCAATGAATTTCCATCGCGCTTTAACTCCCGGTAAATTCTTTGGCTGTATTTCATCCGACAGATGTAATCCGAAGGGACGATGTTCCGAACAATCGTACAGAACCTGTTTGATAATTTCCTTATCGGTAAAACCAAGAACATAATCAAAATATTTTTGTGAATCCTGCGGATAACAGCGTGCATGCGGACCGCCAATTGCTGTGATAATACCTTTACTTCTTAATAAACTACTTAAGGCATATGCCAAATGTGCCGCCTGGGTGAATGCTCCGATAAAAACAAGATCAGTATCCTCCGGTAATTCTTCGAGAAGATTCTCAAATCCGGTGTAGCATACAAAAGTAACATCATGTCCTTCTTCTTCACACCAAACACCTAAAACCTGGGGCATGATGCTGGCAAGGTTCGGGTACATAACACGTGCCCATAGCGCTTTCGTTGGACCCTTACTTACGAGGTCAATAATTCCTATTCGCAACTTATTTTTCAAGATTCCTCCGGTTGGAAGTTTTATAATTCATTTATATGGCGAATTAAATGTTTTTAGTACCTCCATCTAAAAAGTTGCGTCGGAATTTCATCTTCTTAAATGGCAGGCATCCATAAAGATGAGTTTATGAGAATAGCAATTTAATTGAGGGCTGAGATACTTTTAATTTTCTTTTACAAGTATACGCCTGATGCAAGATAATATTATTTCGATACCACTCGCAAGTTAAGTTTTTGTAAAAGTTTTGTAAAAATGCTTAATCAGTTGTTAGTGTTAAGTAAAAGTGAACAGGTAAAAATTTTAATATTAATGACTGTAAATTTATTAAGAGTTCATTTTGATTAGAAAAATAAATCTAAAGGCAGCTTAAAAGCTAATTGAATCGCTTCATATTCTACCAAATGGCATGATTGCCAATGGATTTTCATTTTCAGGTAAACGAAGAATATTTTTCAAGGCATCATCTTTGAATGCACCAATCATCACCGTTCCTATTTCAAGAGAAACTGATTGAAGATAAATATTTTGTACGGCTGCTCCCACTTCAATATTAACATATCTTTCAGTCCTGCTGCCGTATTTTACGGCGGTTCTTTCGTACACAGCTGTTATTAAAATTATTGCAGATGAATTTTCAATCGCATCCTGCCCAAGAGCAGCGTTCGATATATCCAGGCGTTTATCACCTTCGCTTATTTTCTTTATAGTATGATTCTGTGGCTTATATTTATACAAACCTGCGAAAAGATCTTTAACATTGCTTACGGCAATGTATATTTCGAGCGGATACAAAGCACCCGCAGATGGGGCAGTCCTCAGTTTATATCTATCTTCTGTAATTCCCTGTGAAGCCCAAAGAATTTGAGAAACCTCTTGAATTGTCAGTGGCTCTTTCGAATAATCTCTGATTGATCTTCTTTTGTGTAATGCTTCTTCTACAGAGATCAAGCTTGTGTAGGATGGTTGTGGTAAATTTATTACATCATAATCTGAATTTTTCATTTTATTTTCCTCCCTGTTATCCTGACAGAAGAAATTAAAAGCAAGAAATAAACAAGTAAAAGAAATAAAAAGAAAAATGAATAATTTTTTTTTCATTACAACCTCCCTATTTATTGTCTCTGCATTATCTCCATATTTATTTTAAAAGATGATAAACACTTTTTACTAGTTCAGGTCGAACTTCTGATAATCGTTTAAGTCCTGCAATCACACTTATTTGCAGTCCCGCAAAATCCAGTTCATTACCTCCACCATCGGTATAAGAAATTAAAATTTTAGAATATTCATCCGCAAGTTTTTCACTTCGAGCCATTATCTCTCCCATTGCCTCCGGTGTATTCCATCCAATTCCACCCGATTCTTCCGTTACACTTAACATAAGCCGGCGCATAACTATGCGTGCAGATTCAATATCATTCTCTGCCAGTTTAGAAACTACTTCGCCACAAGTTTTTACAACCCGGTTTTTAAGTCTTTCATCTGTAGTTACAAGAATTGAGAGAAGAGTGTTAACAACCCTCATCGGAGGAAGTCTGTGAATGCTGTTTAAATTTTTTTCAAAATTATCCTGCTGTAAAAATTCCAGAACCTGTTTTTTGAAATCACGTTTATTTGTTTTAATAGAATTTTTCAAAGCTTAAATGAAGAATGAGTTTATTAAATTATTTCTTTTCATTTTACCTCTAAATTGTTAATTCTTTCTTTTAGATACAACAAAAGCTTTACAATTGGCAAGTAATCATCATTATAAATGTTAACTCATTTCATCATAATTATTTACATTTACTTTTGTTAAAAGAGTAACAAATGGGTAACAAGAAAAGGTAAATTAAAATAGTAACAAAGGAAAATAAGTAGTCAATATAGATAAGTTCCTAAAAAAATCCCTGCCATGTTAATGACAGGGATTTAAAGAAGAGCAATCCAAAATAGTATTACTTTATTAACATTTATCCACCGAAGTTCCTAACGAAGGAGGACCATCTTCTTAGTTTCAACAAAAGAACCTGCTTGTAGTCTGTAGAAATAAACTCCACTTGGTAAGTTTTCTGCATACCAGGGTATCTCATAAGTGCCAGCTTGTTTTTCTTCGTTGACCAATGTTTCTATTTCATTTCCTAATACATCATAAACCTTTAAAGTTGTGAAAGTTGTTTTAGATATGTCATATCTAATTTTTGTTGAGGGATTGAATGGATTTGGATAGTTTTGTTCTAACTCATAGTCAGAAACAATTAGGTTATTTTCACCATCCTCAACATCAGAAGAAACACCTAACATCTTTCCCCATATTCGCATTGAGTTATACGTTTTCCCCTGATGTTCACCAGTCCATCCTGAGTAAACAACTAAAACCTGATTACCTGATCCTTTCCATAAAGCTGGGTGTATCTGTTCTCCTTCTTCTGTTGAAATTGGGAACGAATCTATTACATGTCCATCCGTATCTACCTTTGCACCGTAAATATCTGGTTCTATCCCGTTTCTATAATCCTCCCATACTACAATGTAGTTCTCACCGTTAAATACAATTTCAGGATTTACTTGATTGCTGTCTGCAGTTGAAATAGGAATACCGAGTGTATCGAGAACTTCCACCGAAGGTGTTACACGTGCACCATAAATATCGTAAACTTCATCACTATTTTTTTCTTGCCATACCACTAGGTAATTTGTACCGTCAAAGGCTACGGAAGGAGATTCACTTTCATCTAATTGTATTAACGTCGCACTTGTATCTATCAACACGCCTGCTGTATCAATTCTTACGCCATAGACACCAGATGGTATAGGCGGTAGATTTAAGTAACCAGTACGTTCAAATACCACAAAATAATTCTCGTTATCAAAAGATATGCCTCCTATATAAGTGTAAGCAGCATGAAGATTACCAAAATTACTTCCTACTGTTCCATTTGTGTATAGAATACACCCTCGAACTTGGAAGATAATTCGATTGTGGTATGTATAGTGAAAGGCAACAAGATAATTAGTTAAACCATTGAAGATTTCTGGTTCCATTCCACCGGATTCTACATCAGAGTAAATCACATACTCATCTGGGCTTACGAGAAATCCATTTTTATTAAATTTTTGTCCCAGTACTGCACCATACCACCAGCCACTCCAACTTGCATTGTAAACAACCATATAGTGATTGCCATCAAATGCTACTGAGGGAAACCATCTGTTAAGGTGTTCACTTACTTCTATTTTATTAAGAACCGTTCCAAATCTATCTACGATTGAACCGTGAATCTGATAGTGACCATTCCGACTGTCTGTCCATACAATCATATATTCATTACCGTCTGAGGTAATATCTGGAAGGTGTTGCTCACAATATACAGTTGAAATTGTATCAATCAGGAATTCGTCTTGAGCAACTGTTTTTACTTGGAGAAAAAGAATTAAATCTAAAATGAGAATTAAGCATCTCATAACAATCTCCTTAATGAGTAAAACTGAAAAATTATTTCAATTCACTCTACACCAATAGGGGAAGCACTATACTCTGGAGGGAAGATAAGAGAACCGTAATTCTATTCGTTTCTCCTAAGGGGCAGAACCACTTCTAAACAATATAAATCTTTTTTCTTTGCACTAATAGCAATGGTTTGTAAGTGGCAAGTGATATAAATCTTCTGACCAACTCAACACCAATTCTAATTTCAATTCTAAGCGAAAAATCACCGTCTCAACTAAGGATTTCTGAAAGGACTATACGAAAAGGTGTTCAAGTATGAGTTGTATTATTTTTATAAAAAACCCCCACTCTACTTTGCTAAAAAAAATTTCTCGTAGAGCAGGGGACCACCTTGAGAGAGTGGAAATTACTTAAGCAGAATCATTTTATTTGTCTGAATAAAATCACCTGTTTTAAGTTGATATAAGTAAATTCCGCTTGAAAGTTTAGCAGCATTAAAGTCTATTTTGTAATATCCTGCATTCTGTTCTTTGTTTACCAGCAGTTCTACTTCTCTTCCAAGTATATCATAAATCCACAGCTCAACAAATGTTCTTTCAGGTATTCCATACCTGATGGTTGTGCTTGGATTGAATGGATTGGGATAGTTTTGGGATAAGCTGTAACTAACTGGAAGGGTAATCTCATTTGCAGCATAAGATATTATACTATCTGGATATGAATCTTCCCAATAAAGCCAACCACCTTTTGTAATTTCAAAATTGAAGGTGAAATCTCCCGAAAAGTTTGAATCTACTTTAACGTAAAAATAGCTTGGATGAATAATCAACTCACCAGGGGCTATACTATTAACAAAGAGATTACCTGTGATTGAAGTTATAGTGGTATCATCAGAAAACATATTTATGACCAGGTCCTCAAGAGTCAGAGTTTGACCATCATTTTTGATATGTGGTTTAACATGATATATATCAGTGCTGGGAAAGTAGCTAATTTCAAGTGAGTCTATTACTATTGGGCCTGCTGTTGTAATTCTACTTACATTTTCAATCTCAAAAGATTCACCAGTATTCTGGTCGGTAGCTTCTATATCTAGTTTGAAGAAGTCTTCATAACTTAGTGCTAACCATTTACCCTGCCACAAATCTCCCACTTCTACTTGAATTAATTCTAAAGAATCAATTAGTGTATTGTTTAAGTCCTTAAAGTATACTTCTACAGAAACATTATGTGAATTCGGGTTTTCCACAGTAGCAGATACTATTACTGTATCAGTCCCAGGTGCAGCGTATCCACTTTCCATAATAACATCGTGTCCATAAACTAAATTATTTATCCATTCAAGAGCCTCCTCTACTACTGTATCGTAACCATTTGCCACATCATCAGGGTCAAACCACACAGGATAATCAATTGGGAACTCTCTTCTGTTCAAATATTCGCCAGGTGCATTGACATGGAACATATCACTTATAGAATACTTTATATCCCAATCTGGATAATTTGTTATTAATACATTGTCTCCTAAACTAGCTGCACTGGATTTACCAAAGAATCGAACTGTTGGATGATAACGGAATCTTTGTGCAGTAACATCTCCCATACTAACACACGTTGGTCCCAGAAAAATAGCTACAGGTCTATCATAAAAAGCTGGTGGATTACCCGGGACTTTGTATGTAACGCTATTTCCCGAAGGGCATAATGTGAAATCAATGGTATTGCATCTATATGCATCCTCAATAGTTAAATGGGATTCATTAAAAAGTATTTCTAAGGAGTTATTGAAGAAAGCCCAGCCACCAAAATTTATTCTCATATCAATAATAAGTGCATCAGTCTCACTGAGTGCTGTAACAGCTTCGTAAAATTGTTGATCTGATATTCCTTCAACTTCTGCACATAGATAAATATATCCAATATTTGTTCCATCAATAATACCGTAACTAACATATTGTTGATTGTACCAATTTGGAAAGGAAACTCCCGGTACAGAAAGTTGCTCATTATTTGGCATATCAATTGGCGGTAGATTAAGTAAAGGCGCTACAGAAAGATGAACCGTATCACCTGTTGAATGTTTTAGAATATCTATTGTATCAAACAGATGCCAGTTCATACCTGCACCAAGAAGTAATCCATCCGACATGGCACTTGGAGCACCACCCCATTTGCCAACTGCTGGTAGCCCTGCATCACCAGCATCAAGTAATTCATTAACCAGGATCTTCCAGGGAACACCCTCATAACCCAAAAGTATATCTCCGGGCTCCAGATCAAGAGGGTGATCATCAACCGTTCTTAATATTAGTAAGGAGCTATCTGGTAATGCAGTCATCACAGCCCCGAAATGTTGAACGGACATTAAGAAACCACTAATTACTAAAATTGGAACGCCTGGATTAAGTGGAGATAATACTACAGACTCATTGAAAGCATAGGTATGTAAATCCTGCAAATGCATAGAAAACTTACTCATTATTGCTGAGAATCCTCCTTTGCTTGTTGAATCACCGATCAAATTATAATAATTCGCTCTAAGAGAATTCCAGGAAGCTAAGTTCATTTGCAGGGATTCAAATCCATCAAAGTTTTCTCTTATTGCTGTTGCATAAGCATCAAAAATCTGTCGCTTTTGTGCAAGAGGTAAGCCTGGCCCCCAGGTTGTATCAATAATGTATTGCCAATCAGTTTTTGATTCATAGAAGGATTTTTCGGGCAACTCCCTAATATTTGGGTCGTGGCTGGTTACTTTAAAAAATAACGGTTCGTTAGTTTGTTCAGTTCTAATTTGTTGCGCAAACGCAGATGCTTGAAATAATAAAAACCCAATAAAAAAATAAAATAACTTATTCATAGCAGCCTCCTTCGTGGGTGAAATTGAATAAATGTTTTCAATCTACTCTACTCCTTGGGGGAAGCACTATATTC
>WOR8_10004709_pt1 | contig 19999 bp, 19 predicted proteins | sample DeeMarSeWOR38_10_FD_19890 | JGI IMG/M metagenome (IMG submission 19890)
AAGGCGGAGAGAATACCAAAACAGCCCGCGATTTCCGCCTCGGCCTTATCCTGGATGCCTTTATACAGCTCCTCGCGAAGGTTCAAGGTACCACCCTGGAAACAAAGGCCGGAATCGACGCTGCGGCAGAAGCATTTCGCCTGGCAGATGTGGCCCGGGGCCGAACGGTGAAACAAGCCCTTACTGCTTCTAGCGCCAGGGCGGCTGCTAAAGACCCAGATCTTGCCGATCTTGCCCGTCGGGAGCAAGACGCGCTTACACAAATTGGGGCATTGAACGGCTTGCTATCAAACGTCTTGTCTGCCCCCAGTGACCAGCAGAATCCAAAAGCCATCAAGGACCTTCGTTTACGGATCGATCGGTTACGCAGCGCACGTGCGGCCCTCATAAAAGAGATCGAAGCCCGTTTTTCCAACTATGCCAACCTCATAGACCCAAAGCCATTGAGTATTGAAGAGGCCCAGTCGAATCTGATGCCAGGGGAAGCACTGGTAGCCACCTATGTGGGAGAGAGTGGGAGCTATGTGTGGGCAATCCCGCATCAGGGTCCGGCGGCATTTGCATCCTCAGGGCTGGATGCAAAGCGAATCGTGCAGATGGTAAAGACGCTCAGGACCGCTCTTGACCCCACAGCAGACACTTTAGGAGACATCCCGGATTTAGACCTTAAGGTCGCTTATCGTCTCTATGAGGCATTACTCAAACCTGTTGAGACAGGGTGGAAGGATGCCAAGAATCTGATCGTGATAGCGCATGGGGCCTTAGGATTTCTTCCATTTTCGGTACTGCCGACTAAAGCGGTAAAGCTTGATCCTGAGAAGAAACCCTTGTTTTCAAACTATAGGGCAGTTCCCTATTTAGCACGAAGCCACGCGGTAACTGTCCTGCCGTCTGTGGTATCGCTTCGGGCTCTCAGGAGCCTTCCGCCAGCAACTACAGATCGTCAACCCTTCAAGGGCTTCGGCGATCCGTATTTCAGCGTTGCTCAAGTGCCCAAGAAGGAAGCCAAGGCTCAGGTGGCGTCTGATGCGCTAACGAGGGGCCTGCCCTTAAAGAGACGGGCACTAAAAGTAGTAAGTGCTCAACAGAACAGTGCAACCATTGCCATTCTACCTCCCCTTCCGGATACGGCTGTTGAATTACGAGAGATAGCCCTTGCGCTTAATGCAGACCCGGAACGTGATGTATTCCTCGCAAAAACGGCCAGTGAGGATCGGGTGAAATCTATGGACCTCTCCGATGTCAAGGTCCTTGCCTTTGCCACCCACGGGCTGTTGCCTGGTGACCTTGATGGGCTCAACCAGATGGCCCTGGCTTTGTCTTCGCCGAATGTTACCGGGGGCACAGAAGATGGCCTGCTGACCATGGGCGAGATCCTGGGGCTTGAGCTCAATGCGGACTGGGTGGTGCTGTCGGCCTGCAATACGGGGACGGGAGAAGGCGCCGGGGCAGAGGCGGTCTCAGGATTGGGCCGTGCGTTCTTTTATGCAGGCACAAAGGCGTTGTTGGTGAGCAACTGGCCGGTTGAGACTACGTCTGCAAAAACACTGACTACGCATCTATTTCGGCAACAGGCAGCCGACCCCAATCTGAGCCGATCTGAGGCCCTGAATCGTACCATGCTGGATTTGATTGACAGGTTGGGCTTTATGAAGGAAGGCAAAATGGTATTCAGCTACGCCCACCCGGTATTCTGGGCGCCCTTCAGTTTGGTGGGTGATGGCGGGTAAAAGGGCGAATAAAGCATTCCTTTAGTGTTCAGATTTAGTACTCCTAAAAAAAATTAACTTTGCGAACACAATCCTTAAAGATTAGGTGTCTTTCAAAAGCAACAGATACGATACGGATTTTTGAATGTTGCGGGGTTGTGATATCTGCTGAGACTGTCGAAAAACCCCAAATGCGTGGTATCAGCGTTTCTAAGCTCTTGATTTTATTATATGCGAAATTAATAAAAGTGCTAAAAGATAGTTGTGTTTTTGGGCTTATCTGCAATTTTGGTAAATTTCAGATCAATGCATATGTAATGTGAGATTTTCTGTTTAGGAGTTGAGAACATGGGAAATTTAGCGAATTTAGGTGTCTTTTCCGCTGGTTTTTTTGGTGCTTTATGAATCTTCTTTATTGGTTATGGTCTCCTCTGGTGGTGTTCTCTTTATGCCAAAATAAATTTACCAAAAAAAGTAAATAGCCTACCGAAAAAGCTGAGATATATTCTGATATCTGCACTTTCGGTATTTTAGAGGTATTCTCAATCACCATATGTAAAAAAAATGAATTCTATTAAGTTGGATGTTTAAGGCAGGCATATATTAGTTACTCGGACAAATGATGGTTGGAAAATTAGCAATGGCTAAGATGGACTATAAAACAGTTAACTCATTGAAGGGGGGGTAAAATGAAAAAACTGATTATACTTATTTTCTGCATGGCATTGATGCTAAACTGCGTTTCTCAGCCTAAGTCAGGGAATGTTCGAAAGATAGAGTACGATCATCTTAACAATGAGATAAAAATGTATAGTTATAAGGTCAGCGGCGGTGAATGGGTATTAGATAAGATTCATGTGTGGAAGGATTTAAACGGAGATGGAAAAAAAGACGAAGAAAACGATGCGCTTCTTTATACAATGAATTACAATTTTGGGAAGCTCGCATATATCAGTCGTAATACTGAGACATTAGCTATGATCAATAAAGCAGACATATCACAGTTTGAATTAATAGATTTATCTGAAAAAAAGGAAATAATTAAAAACCATTTAACCAAACCTTTGACATCTTTTACTAGCAAACTTGAAGCTAACTTAAAAAAATTGACTGAACAATATAAAAATGGAGAATTAAATCTTACGATTTCTGAATTTAATTCTCTTAGTGTTATAGTAAATGATTATATTCTTAAAACCAAACTTAAAATTAAAACATTGAGGGAAGTTGTAGATCAAACTGAAGTAAGCATTAATGAAAAGGGGAAGTATTTCTTGATAGGATGCGAGGGTGAAAAGATAATTCTAAAAAATAATTGGGCCGGAATTGAACAGATAAATGAGCTAAGATACAATCCATGGACTGGTAAAGAGGTCAGTGAAAAATTTTTTGAATTAGGCAGGGCTGAATTATTTTGTGAGATTGACAGTTCTGGAAATAGATATCAAAATGCAACTTATAAATATGGTCAGAACGACGAGCTTTTATCAATACATATTTTAAATTCTGAAAGCAAACCAATTAAAAATATTTATATGAATACTTTAGAAAACCCCTACCTGATTGAGATTAGAGTTGGTGACAATAAATGGTTTACTTGGCCAAGTCAACTCTCATGGCCAATTGAGGATGAGAAGCTGGATCAACTGTTAATACATGAACGTTTACGAAGCCGACCTTAACGCTATTAATTATGTTGTTAATCAAGCCATATCTGATTTTAACAAGGCCATAGAGATAAACCCGAGGCTTGCTGAGGCTTATGGGGTGCGGGGAATTGCTTATAAAGAAATAGGCCAATTGGACAAGGCTTGTTCTGATTGGAAAAGCATGTGTGAATTGGGATCGTTAAAAGTCTGTGAACATGTAAAAAGTGTGGGTTATTGCAAATAAACCTTTTGTATCACAAGTGCAAAAATTCTCTGATTACGTTTCTTTGCAAGATTGTATATTAGATATATGCAACGCGCACTTCGGCTGCATTGCATATTTCGGCTATAAACTCATTATCGCAATAATTCTCACCTTTCTTCCGCTAATCCCAAGCTTTTCGTACATCTTTAAAAATTCGATTCAGGCATCGCCACACAGATGAAAGATCATCGAGCCACAATTAATTGAGTTACATTTTTGCTCTTTATTATTTTGCCATGTTTGGTAAACTGTTTACTTTGAATACTTCATCAACGGCTTTGAGCGAATATAGCCGTTTCTGACCTTAAAACTTAGCGGGGTGATGATCCATGGAAATAGCAATCGTCGGTGCCGGTGTATTGGGATCCATCTTTGGTAGTCTATTTTTGGAAAAAGGGTTCGACGTGACCCTGATTGAAGTTTTGAAAGAGCGGGTTCGTCTCATCGATAAAGAAGGGTTGTGGCTGCAGTGGCCTGATGGTGAGCGAACCCATTCGAGGATCTCCATTACTTCGAAAGTAGACGAGGTTGGCGTTAAAGACGTGGTGATGATAGCGGTTAAAGGTTACCACACCCGGTCGGCCATCGAGAGCGCCCTGCCGATGATCGGGGACGATACGATCGTTCTTTCGGTTCAAAACGGCCTCGGGAATTTAGAGGCCATCGCCGAGACTGTAGGGCCGGAACGGGTGGTTGGGGGGATTACGGCCCATTCGGGAATGCCGGTGAGCATGAATGAAGTCCGGTACGTAGGAGGGCTCGGCCCCTTACTGGTGATAGGTCCCTATGACGGCGCGCCCCGTGCGGGATTTAAGAACATGGTTGAGCAGTTCAAAGCGGTTGGTTTGGACGTGCATACCACCTCCGACATTAACAGCGTCATCTGGAAGAAACTGATCGCCAATGTCTCCACCAATGTGGTGGCCGCCCTGACCGGTCTGACCGGTGGTGTTGCAGTCAAGCATGCGCCCTCGGTCAAAATCATCGAGGCTCTCTCTCAGGAGCTGAGCCAGGTGGCCCGTGCCAAAGGCATCGATTTCCCGGAGCTGGATGATCCTTTGGATTTTTCTTTAAAGGCCTTTGCCTCTACCAAGGACAACCGCGTTTCCATGCTTCAGGACGTAGAAGCAGGGCGCCCCACCGAGATCGGCAATTTAAATGAGGTGATCGTATCCGAAGGGCGACGTTTTAACATCCCTACACCTTACAATGAGGCTGTGTCATGGTTGACGCGCGGTGTAGAGGAGCGAAACCGCCAAAAACGGTATGAAGCTAAATCGAGCAATGAATCGAAAGCCGTTCAAAATGCAATTAAAAAAGAGGATCTGGAGGCATTGCGCCGAGCGATTGAAGCGTCCCCCCTGGCGCGCGCCCTTTCCATCCAGTTTACGAAATTCGAAGCCGGCAGCGCCACAGCCCGTTTGCCGGGTACGGAGCAATTGCCTAATTTTTTGGGCTATACCCATACGGGCGCCCTGTTTACGTTAGCAGAGCAAACCATGGCGGCGGTTGCCAACTCTTTGGGCCATGTGGGATTGCCGTTAAATTGCGACGTTCAGTTTCTAAATGCAGCAGATCCCACTAAAGATGTGATCGCTTCTGCGCGGGTAATCGATACCCAGGGCCGGATCGCCCGGGTTCAGGTGGAACTCACCCAGGATAATCAAACCGTAGCGGAAGTATTTGAGATGGTTTTTTTGCGAAAGAAATAGATATGATTGACGGAAAACCATAGATTTGGATATAAAAGCCTACAGATCATTCGCGATTTTCCGGATCCAGCACTCCTGAAGCGCTGCGTTTCATACTGAATCGACTCCTGTTTCTCATCTGATTTTGTAATTCTTCGAATAACCGGCACACTGAGCGCCTCCGCGTTAAACCATTAAGCAGGTAATATTTTATGGCACCAGAAGACTCCAACGGCGCATGGGATGAAATACAACAGCTTACGCCCTTAAGAACAAAACTCCACGTCCCACCACTGCGTGCAGGATGGATTTCGCGACCACGCCTCGACAAACGCATGAATGAGGGGTTTGCGCGTAAGCTCACGCTCATATCCGCCCCGGCCGGTTTCGGGAAGACCACGCTTTCGGTCAATTGGGCCCACACTCACAAAATACCGGTTGCCTGGTTTTCGGTAGACAACGGTGACAATGACCCCCTGTATTTTTTAACCTATGTCATTGCTGCAAACGTCTATTTTAGGGCGTCTGTCCGGCCCGCTCTGCTCAATATCCACTTTTATTTAAGGCCACCAAATTAAATAAGCCGGCACCCTGCAATTTCGGCCCTTGCAAAATAGTGAGGATTTGCATACATTATACCGTCAGACGCTTTGCGAACGATCGTAAGGCATCTGCAGCTATGAAACGGAATCTTTTAGAGCAGGAGCGAATGATGGCTGGTGGTTGGACCCGTGATGGGGGTGTGCAGGATCAAATAGACGCCAGTGTCGAAGATGCCGTAAAGCTGGCGAGGAGCCGGTTGCCCGAAGGTGAGAGCTCAACCCATTGTGAGGAATGCGAGGCTGTTATTCCAGCGGCTCGTCGTAAAGCAATCCCTGGTGTTCGCTTATGCGTCAGCTGCCAGTCAGAGCGTGAAAAACGGCAGACAACATCCACCGGTTTCAATCGGCGCGGCAGCAAAGATAGCCAGTTGAAGTGACCAACGGATTCAAACGCTGGCCGCTTTTATTGATTTGCCGATGCCGTTTCGTTAATGCATTTTTCAACGACATATTCAAATTGACGGTAACAGGTGTCTTTGTAAATCTGCTCTTTGAAATATCGTTTGATATCTTCCTTCTTGCTCCAATCACAACCGGTTAACGTTTTACAATCCGATTCACCAAACTGGTTGATGAAACCCTTGAACAGTTCGTTGACAGATTTGATTGCATTTAATCTCCTCTTATCCTTCAGTTCAGGTGCATCGGTTGCATTCATCCCATTTAGAAACCCTAAATAAATTGAACCACCAAAAAGTATACCGCATATTGTCTTGCCTGATCCTATAGCTCCCATATATCCGGCCGTTGCCCATTGATAAGGAGTGGCATCCCAGCCTTTATCTTCCCTCAAAACTTGAAGGATAGCTTCAGCTCAAGTATATTGTTCTCCCATCAGTTGGACTCCCTTCTTCCAAAGCGCTTTTACCCGATCATCGGTCATTTTTCTTCTCCTTTTGCTAGAACCCATCTCAAAAAACTGAATATTAAGGGCTATGATTAGCGAATTTCATTGCAAATATCAAGATTGGAAATATCCTAATTGCAAATCGCACAAGTATCATTATGTTTACGGTGGAATGCTTGCAGAAAGACCATAGGACCAGAACTCAACCGGAAGATAAACAATTCGCATTTATAATTTCTTGCTGGCCGACGGTGCGGTCCGGGGGGCGATTTTGCACGGCACCCGCATGGTCAATGAAATGCGGGCCAACCATGAACTGGGGATTCTGGAAACGCTGGTGCTGGGCCGCGCCTATCTGGGCGCCGGCTTGATGTCGGCCAATTTAAAAGGAGCCGACGCCATCAGTTTAAAAATTGACTGTGCGGGACCCATAAACGGCCTGACCGTGGAGACCAATGCTTTCGGAGAAGTCCGCGGGTTTTTGAAAAATGTTCCGATCCCGATTGACAAGCCCATGGCAGATTTTAACCTTTCGCCTTTTTTCGGAGCCGGTTTTCTATCCGTTATCCGCTATATCGAGGACGCCAAACAACCCTTTACCGGCAAAATCGCCCTGGAATACGGCAATATTGCCCAGGATCTTGCCAACTATTTTCTGAAATCAGAGCAAATCCCCACCGCATTCAATCTGAGCGTAAAATACGATAGGTCAGGTGAAGTTACCGGCGCCGGGGGGTTATTTTTGCAGGCCATGCCGGGAGCCGATGATTCCCTGGCCGCAGAACTGGAGGAGCTGGTGGTTCAGTTTCCATCTTTAGGTGAAGTTTTCACCGACGGGCAGGAACCTGAGGATTTGATTCAGGCCGTGTTTAAAAAATACGACCCCCGCTTTCTGGCCAATCAGCGGATTGAGTTTATGTGTCACTGCAGCCCCGAGCGGCTGCGACGGGTGTTGATGATGCTGCCGGCCGATGAGTTGAAAGATATGCGTGATAACGGTCCGTTTCCGCTCGAAATGCGATGCCGTTACTGCAATACCCTGTATCATTTTGACAAAGAAGAGATACAGATCATTTATGCCAGGCGCATAAAATAGCGCAGAGCACATAGCGTTTGAACAAGTAGAAGCAAATTTCTATTTTTTAACGCTGTGCGCTTTGCCCTATGCCCTAAGCCCATCAGGTATGGGCTAAATCCCACCAAAGAAGATACTCATTGTTAGCTGGAAGAAAGCCCATTTCGGTTTAAGCTATTGTGATTGCGGCCCTTGCCCCGCCTGCTGCTTTTTGAGCTGGGTGACCATCTGATCGATAGAGACGCCATTGGGGGCCATGGCAATCGGGTTGACTTCGAGCAGTCCTTCCCACGCCTGAATGGCGCCGTCAAAATCATTGAGGTCATGGAGCATGACAATTCCCTTATTCATGCGTGAAACCTCATGTTTGGGGTCCACCGCTATGGCCTGATCAAAGGCTTTAATGGCCTCTTCGGGTTTACCGGCACGCCGGTACATCACTCCCATGTCGGTCCAGACATTGGCGTTGTTGGGGTCCAGCTCCAATGATTTTCGGTAGGCGCTGATGGATTTTTCATGCTGCTTGGAATCAAAATAGGCATTTCCCAGCTCCGTCCAGGCCTTGACGTTTCCCGGGTCTGCCTGGGTCTGGCGCTCGAGTGCGGCAATGCGATCCGAACCCTCAGGTGCGGCCGCGGGTGTTCCCATCTGCGCCGGAGCGGATGGAACCGGTGCTTTTGAATCGGATTTGAGAACGGTAAACACGACCCCCCCGAAAAATCCCACCGCCAGGGCCAGAAGCGAGACCATAAAAAAGGTTTCCTTGCGAACATACTGACCCTGCCCGGTTTTTTGTTGTTTCGCCATGTAGCCTCCTATCGGAAATCATTGATGAATTCGTAAAAAGTTGAATTCATCAGGTGTTTGGTGTTTCGTGTCTGGTGATTCGTATAAAGTACATTACGCTATATCAATTTGTTAGAATTCTAAACACTAAACACCAAATACGAAACACTCTCGTAAAAGATTGTTTTTCAAACTTTTTACGAGACCATCAATTTTAAAATGTAACCTAATTATTCAAAGCCACCGGGTCAAGTTGTTTTCATAAGGTATTATATCAGGAAGTCAACAAATGCGGCTGGCGCCGCAATTGGGTTGTAAACTTGGCGATCAGACATAACTATATTAAAATACATAAAAAAGATAAGATCCCATTTCATGCAGCGGAATGATTATCGACCACATTCAACCGGGTTTTGACATATTCTTGAAAATACTTAGATTGTTCTCAAGTGTTTGACAGGCGGCAATGGTTCCCCTTAGGCACCATTTACAAATGGCCGGCAGACCGTTTAACATGAACCCATCTCAAAAATAGGATTTTGGTTCAAGATTGCGGCGGGGCCGAGCTTTAAACCGGAGGCATACTGTTGTATGTTGAGGATTTAAAGCGAGGCACCAACAAAGATATTGGACCAAAAGACATTTTTGAGATGGGTTCATATAAGATTAAACGAAAGGATACATCGATTGAAAATGAAGGCAGCGGCCTCAATCCTTATGTGCCGTCCCAGACGGTTTTACGATCGTATTCAGACCACAGCCGTCAGAGGCGGCATCGTTTTATTGCTGATTCTGGTTATAAGTGTATCCGTATGCCCGGCGGCCGAAGGCAATGCCCGGCATGATCTCCAGGTGGAGCTGTTCCCGCAAAAGCAAACGCTGCAGGCGGTGGACCAAATCACGATCGAAAAAAGCCCCGGAGACAGATTGGATTTTAAACTTTCCGATCGCGCCGAGCAAATCGAGGTGACGGTAGACGGCAGGTTTCGCAAATTTGATTTTGAAAATGGGGGCCTGCAGATAGGCCTGGCTGCCGGAGAAAAAAATCAGAAATTGCAGATCACCATTCGCTATACGGCAATCTTTGATGACCCTGTCCCCATACGACCGCTAAATGCCGACAACCCCGGCTACGGTGTCAGTGCAACGATTTCCGAACGCGGCAGTTTTTTACTGGCCGGTTCAGGATGGTATCCGCAGTGGGTTGCCGGACATTCAACCTATACCCTCAAAGTGATTGCACCGGAAGGCATGCTGGCAGTTACGGCCGGAGAATCAAAGGGTCATAAAACCAGAAACGGCAAAACAGAATCCACCTGGCTGATCAGCGATCCCATCAGGGGTCTGTCTTTGTCCGTCGGCGCCTATATTTTACGGGAGAAAAAAGTTGGCAGCATAACCGCCGCCACCTATTTTTTCCCGGAAACTGAGCACCTGGCCGAAGCCTATCTGGCAGCAACCGCCAATTACCTCTCCTTTTATCAGGATCTATTCGGACCGTATCCTTTCCAGAAATTTGCGGTCGTCGAAAATTTTTTCCCGACCGGATTTGGATTCCCCTCCTATACCCTGATCGGCGGCACTGTTTTACGGCTGCCCTTTATTATCCATACCAGTTTGGGGCACGAAATTGCCCATTGCTGGTGGGGCAACGGCGTGCTGGTCGATTACCAAGCAGGCAATTGGAGCGAGGCCTTAACGACCTATGTGGCCGATTACCATTATAAAGCAATGAAATCCGCGGAAGATGCGCGCGGGTATCGCCTGCAGATTTTGCGAAACTATGCCACCCTGGTCAAACCGGCTCGGGATTTCGCCCTGCAGCAGTTTCAGAGCCGTAGCGATCCCATCACGAAAACGATCGGCTACGACAAGGGGGCGATGGTGTTCCATATGCTTCGCCGGCAACTGGGCGAGAAAGCGTTCTGGGGGGCTCTCAGAGATCTTTACCGCGATCGATTGTTCAAAACAACGTCCTGGGCCGACATTCAAAAAGTATTTGAAGCCCGGGGGCGGCAGTCGCTCAAAACTTTTTTCGACCAATGGGTATTTCGTAAAGGCGCTCCCCGGTTTTACCTGGATGCGGTCCAGGCGGGACGCACGGGAAGTATCTGGAAAATTGAAGGCCGCATCGTCCAGGAAAGCCCGCCATTCAGCTTCGATCTGGATCTCCTGCTGGAAAGTCAGGGTCAAATCGATTCCAGAACCATCCGGATATCTGACAGAGAGACCTCCTTTCAGATCACCAGCAACTCCATGCCGCTGAGGCTCGTCGCCGACCCCGACAGTCAGATCATGCGACGCCTTTTTCCAATTGAAATACCGCCGGCAATCAACGCCATCAAAAGTTCTTCTTCGGTCCTGGCGCTTTTATCCGCAGATCTGGAGCCGCAGGTCAAAAGCGCCGCCCGTACGCTGATTCTTTCCCTGGGATTGAAAAACTATGCCTTCGCCGAAGAAAACAATATCAAACGCGAACAGCTGCTCGGCAAGGATATATTGATGATCGGCTATCCAAACGATAAAGCGCTTTTTCGCCATCTGCCTGATCAAATAGCAATCGCCCCGGAATCGTTTGTATTAAATGAGAAGACCTATAAGCAATCATCAGATGTGTTTTTTGGCGTATTTGCCCATCCCTTTTCTGAAAACCGGATCGCGGCCCTGTTTTTCCCGCTGTCATCGCATCAGGCGGAAAACGTGGCCCGCAAGATCACCCATTACGGCAAATACAGTTACCTGGCATTTGAAAATGGGCAAAATCGGGCCAAAGGATTTTGGCCAATAGAACAGTCACCCCTCGAATACCGTTGGAAATCCGCAGGAGCGAAATAATGGCAGGATGGTTCATGGTAAATGGTCTGCCTGCGCTTTAGCGGGTCATAGGGGCAAAGCCCTGTTGGAGAGTAAATGTGATGAAAAAAATGATTTCAATTGTATGCTTTGCGGGACTGCTCATGTCAGCATCCGCCTGCTGGGCCAGGCAGGACCATGTTAACCGCCGCCTGTATGACCTGAATCGCGAAAAAGAGTTGCTGATGTCTCAAGTGCTGGCCGATCTCAAAAAAAACCGGGTTGTGCTGGTGGGCGAGCATCACAGCAATCGACAGCACCATATGGCCCAGCTGGCGGTCATCAGATCCCTGAAGGAAGCCGGCCTGCGGGTAGCCATCGGCCTGGAAATGTTCCGAAACGAGAGCCAGCCGGTTCTCGATCAATGGATTTCCGGTGAAATCGACGAAAAGCGTTTTGAGAAAATCTACTATGACAACTGGACTTTTCCCTGGCAGGCCTATCGCAAAATTTTTGAATATGCCCGTAATCAGCAGATTCCGATGATCGGACTGAATGTTCCGCGCGAAATCACCCGGCAGGTATCCCGCAACGGCTTTAATTCGCTTTCGCCGCAACAAAAGGGCAAAATTTCCGAGGTCAGCTGTATCGTGGATCAGGAATACATGAATTATATTCGAAAAGCCTTCGGCGGTCACGGTCACGGCCAGCTTAATTTCATCTATTTTTGTGAAGCCCAGCTGGTTTGGGACAGTGCCATGGCAGTTTATACCCTGGACTATTTAAAGAAGAACCCGGATTCCATCGTGGTGGTTCTGACCGGAACCGGCCACGCGCAAAAAGGCGCTGTACCAAGACAAATCCGGGCACGCTCCGATCTTCCGCACGCGGTCATTTTGCCGGAAATACCCGGCAGGATCGATGCGGCAACCATCAGCAATGCGGATGCGGACTATATTATGCTGGATATGGAATAAATGAGCTAAAATTAAAAATGATCTAAAATGCCTAAATTTGAGGAATTCTGGCATTTTTATGATAAATTCACCGCAGAGACGCAGAGGGCGCAGAGCTTTTTATTAAGAAACTTTCTCTGCGCCCTCCGCGTCTCCGCGGTGAGCTAAACAAGATAAAGACAGATTATCTGTTATTTTGAGACTGCTTATCGTTCGATCGAATATATGGAAATAGGATGTATCAAGGAGAACAAATGAACTTTTGCAGCAACTGCGGCGATACGGTAAAGTTGGGGATACCGGCCGGTGATGACCGCCCTCGCTATTTATGCGAATCCTGCGGAACCATTCACTACGAAAACCCCAAAGTGGTGGTCGGCTGCATACCGGAAATGGATGGAAAAATTTTGCTCTGTCGCCGGGCCATTGAACCTCGCGCCGACAAATGGACCTTACCGGCAGGCTATCTGGAAAACGGCGAAACCGTGGCGCAGGGTGCGCGTCGCGAAACATTTGAAGAGGCCGGGGCCCGTATAGAGATTTTAGCCCCTTATGCGCTATTTAATATCTGTTATGTCAACCAGGTCTATCTGATGTTTCGGGCCCGTATGGTTGAGGCCAATATCAAAGCCGGCAATGAAAGCAGCGAGGTTCGATTTTTTTCAGAAAGCGACATCCCGTGGGATCAAATCGCTTTCACGGTGATAGAAGAAACACTGCGGCAATACTTCAAGGACAGGCCGGCCGGATTGTTTCCCTTTCACATTGGAAATATTCTACTTAAAACGGAAGTTAATGCAGGGGAGCTTGACGGTTGAAGCGTATTTATCTATGATTCGTGATAGAGCGATCTTAAAAATAGTCGATCACTTCTTTAGGTTGAGCCGGTTAAGCCAGTTGAGCCCGTTAAAAAAGGAAACATATCTGATTTTATTTGTTACCGGCAAACAGGTTAACGGGCAACTGAACAGGGCGCTCAACCTGTAAGATTCGAGTATTTTGAATCGATTTGATTAACACTTTAATATATAAAGTTTTGTGTAAATCGCCTGAGAATTTTTTTATGAGCTTACGACCTATTCGTATACACTGCATTTTAAAGCCAGCCCGATTCGCTCTGGTAATGGGGTTGACCTTCCTGCTGTTTTTCTCCTGCGGCGAGAAAAAGGAACCTTCCACAGACCAGCGCGCTATGGCGCAATCCGATAGTTTTACGTTTTTTGATCTGGGCAAAAACTCGAAGCTATCCAAAAGCATACGAAGCGATCTGCGCCAACGGCTGGGCCGTGATGCCATTGAAGGCCGCGGTATCATTGATCTGGAAATCAACTATTACGGTTTCCTTGAACGATATTTTTCTTCTTTGAATGAATTAAACCGGGAATTGAATTCTCCAGCGGGAGAAAGAATCGAGCACAACATCGTGAAACTCATGTTTCGTTATGCCCGCAAAGAAAACCTGCCGTTTGATTATGTCGAATTGCTCTTTTCAAATTATTCCCAGCTCCCATTGCTGTTTCGAATTAACTTCCAAAAAGACGAAGCCAATATTGTCCAGACGCTGAAATCCAAATACGGCGACCCCCGGCCGATTGACTGGAAAAATAAAGGCGGTCAATCCATGTACTGGGATAAAGATAATGATATTCTTATCGTATCCCTTGTACCCGATCAATTCGGCAATCCTGAGTATCAAATTAGAATATTTTTTGTTGAAAATATCAAAGCGCTGCTGGCAACCGAAAGCGCCGAGAAAGAAAAACAGAAAAATCAGAGGGCCAGGTCGGGCAAAACCGCTTTCTGATTGCGGATCTCGGATTGCGGATTTTGGATTTTATAGCGCTTGTCAAAAATTTGTTCCTTTAATCTGTCATTGCGAGGAGTCTAGCGAAGCGAAGCAATGACTGTTGAAAGATTCGCTAGGTCACTCGCGACTTATTTTTAACAATTATTACCGCCCAAAATTAAATGGTTAAATTGCCGAATCGCCAATTGGTTTTATTGGATACAATCATCGCCTAATTTACTAAATCTGTGATAATCTGCGTAATCTGCGGATCAGCATCTTTTAAATGGTTCCCAATAATATGCTAAATTTTTAAAATGGATCCAGATCAAAACAAACCGCAACTGCCGGTAAAATCGGATTCATCGCCGACTCCTGTAAGGGATGGATCAGAGATTCAGCGTGCTACGGGATTTTTGCCCCGCAGCGATTCGATCCGGATTGATGAGAAAATCGCCATCGCCCGGCATGAAGGATTTAATCCCCTGGCCATCGAGCTGGCCATCGGATCTTACGAAACGTCCGCGACGCATAAACTTCTGTTGTTCGGCCTTGCCATTATCGCCGCCGCCCTGGTGGCTTTTCTTTTCCCAATCGATCGGTTTTTCAAGGCCCAAACCCGGGATCTCGGGACCATGACCATCGGCGATCCCATCAGTGAAGACAACCAGGCACTCTTTTTGGAAATCAACAAGCCGTGGATGAAGGTTCTGCTGGAAATGGACCGGTTGTACTTTCGCGAGGGAAAATTGAGCGAAGCCATTCAGGTGGCGGAAACAAATCTCCAGCGGGTGCCTGAAAAAAACTGGGAAAGCTGGCAAAAAGTTCACTATCGTTACTGGGAATTGCTGTCCGATGCCGGCAAAGCACTTTCACTCAAGGCCGCTACCAAATCCTATCTGCAAACCATCCCGGAAGATCCGTTTGCCAATTATTATTCGGCCCAGGCCTTTCTTGCGGCGGTCGAACCCATCCGGTCGTTTAATCGTGATACGCGCCAGGCTTACCGGCTGGAAGCCGAAGCGCTCGTTCAGCAAATCGATCGCGCCGGCAATGCGCTCAAGGCCCGACAAAAGGCGGGGGGAACCGCAGAAAAAAAGCGATTTTTACAGAATCTTTATCAAAAACTTCGCCTTCAGCAGGCAAAGTTGTTAGTGCTGATCTGGCGACTGGGGGGCTATAAAGAAGATCGCCACCCCGACGTGGTTTACCGGGATAAGGCCCTGGATATCTTGAATCGTGATGAGCTCGCCGGCCTCAAAGAGGCTATAGCGCTCAAAATATCCATCTATAACCATATCCTGGACCGCTGGCACTGGTTAGAGGGCCAGCAGGTCATACAGGGCAGCAGGCAAAATCGCAGATCGATGGCCAAAGAACTCAAGGTGCTGCAAAAAGAGCTCAAAGACGCAGAGACGTTATGAAGGCAACCGCTATAAATTCAGAAAAGCCCGGGCCTGCGCCGGCTGCGGAGAGCACCCCAAAATCAGGGGTGTCCGGCCTTTATGACCCCAGGTGGATTCTTGTGGCCCTGTGCTACGTTGCCGCTATTGCTTTGATGGGGCAGGATCCCTGGTATGGGGACAAGCAATTTACCTACAACCAGGGAATTTTTGTCGGGATTCTGGCATTCCTGATCGTGGCCGGATTTTGCTGGGAAAGTTATCTTCTGGGACGCCCCGCCGGCATCAATCTTATTTTGCAGTTTCTGCTGATTATCCCGCTGACGCTGCTGATCGGACGAATTGCCGGGCTGCCGCCGGCCCCGGAGGCTTCCTACGGATTTTTGGGCCAGCTTAAGGATTATGTGTCTCATCTAAAAGACGAGATGGGATTTGGCAGTATCGTGCCGCTCTGGATCCAGGATGTTTTCCGAAATCCCGGAATTTTGCTGCTTATTTTCTTCACGGCCATCGCCTTTACCCAGCAAAAGAGCAGCCGCCGATTCGCGCTGATCGTGGTGGCGTTTCTGATTCCGTCCATGCAAACCCTGTCGCATGACCCGCGGCCCTCAATGTCATTCGGCATCGGTTGTCTGGCAATGATCATCGGAATTGCACTTCAATACAGCCGATACGGACATATCGTGGGGCAGCAAAATATCCTCAATCGCCTGCACGCGGTTGAGGACCGCTCAGAGCTCATATGCAGTTTGCGAATATCAAAACGCGCCGCCGAAGAGGGCTTTATCACCGAGGACGGGGTTCTTGCCGTTGTTCAGCGCGAATATGGCAAAGCGATTGAATTCGACCCGCTGACCATCCGCGAAATTGCCCAGGCGATATCCCACCGTCTGGTCAGAGAACACCGCGTCCTGGAACTGCACGGCGATGAACGCGGATTTTTTCTGATCCCCTATGCCGGCATCTTCAAAATTGATTCGATCTTCGACGAAATTGCCGTGTGGATCCGCAAAATTATTTTAACGGGACTGGTAATTGTCTGGTTGATTTCTCCGATTGATTTTTTCCCTGACAGCATTCCGATTATCGGCGCCTTAGACGACGCCTTGATCGCTCTCGTCGGGGCCGGGCAGTGGCTGGACACGTTCCGGCGCAGGCGGCTACCGGTACCGCAGGCGCCATAATACGGTTTTGTTCAGCCTTGCCGCAGAGGTGTCGGAGGATTTTTGAGATGGATTATAGATATTACACAATCAAAAAAATATCCGGGGGGAAATAAAAATGGCGAAGAACGGCGCTCAAGCAGTTATGGCAGAATTGCTGGCGCAGGCCGGCGTTACCATCAACGGCGACAACGCCTGGGATATCCAGGTACATAACGATGACTTATTTTCACGCCTTTTGAGCGGCGGTGCGCTTGCGCTGGGTGAATCGTACATGGATGGCTGGTGGGATTGTGAGGCCCTGGATCAGTTTATTGATAAAATTTTGCGGGCGAATCTCGATCATCAAGTCAAAAAAAGTTTGCGCCTGGCGGCCCATGTCCTGAAATCCAGGCTGTTCAACCTCCAAAAAACCAGCCGCGCCTATCAGGTCGGCGAAAAACATTACGACATCGGCAACGATCTTTACGGTGCCATGCTGGATAAAAGAATGCTGTATACCTGCGGCTACTGGGCAACAGCCGACAATCTGGATGCAGCCCAGGAGGCCAAGCTGGATCTGGTGTGTCGCAAGATCAATCTGGAACCGGGGATGAGCGTCCTGGATTTAGGTTGCGGGTACGGGGCATTTGCGAAATACGCGGCGGAAAAATTCGACGCCCGGGTGACCGGCGTGAATGTTTCCAAAGAACAGGTCGATCTGGGTACCGAATTGTGCCGCGGCCTGCCGGTGGAATTCAGGCGGGCGGATTACCGCGCAGCTGACGGGCTGTATGATCGCGTGATTTCCATTGGCATCATGGAGCATGTCGGCTACAAAAATTACCGTACCTATATGCAAAAGGCCAGCCAATGCCTGAAAGACGACGGCATCGCCTTTATCCACACCATCGGCAGAAATTCCAGCGCAACCACAAGCAACCCGTGGATAACAAAATATATTTTCCCCAACGGCATGTTGCCCTCCATTGCCCAAATCGCGCGCGCCATGGAAGGATTGTTTGTGATGGAGGACTGGCACAATTTCGGTCAGCATTACGATAAGACCTTAATGGCCTGGCACGCCAACCTTGAAGCCGCCTGGCCTGATCTCAAAGATAAATACGGTGAACGTTTTTACCGCATGTTTTGCTTTTACCTGTTGAGTAGTGCGGGGGCGTTTCGGGCCCGCAGCAATCAACTGTGGCAGATTGTGATGACCAAACCCGGCAGAGATTGCCCGGACTGCAGGATCAGCTGACGGTAAAACATAAATGCTTGAGGCCGAAGTCATTATTGTGGGGGCGGGGCCGGCCGGTTCTGCCTGTGCCTGGAAATTGAATCAAAACGGCAAGCAAACCGTTTTGCTCGATAAAAAGGCTTTTCCACGCCGCAAACTGTGTGCCGGTTGGATAACGCCCGGGGTACTGAAAAACCTGGGGGTTAAACGCGGGGAATACCCGCACGGAATCCTGACCTTCAAACGAATTTTTTTTCATATTCGCGGCAGGAGACTGCGGATCCCGACCTGTCAGTATTCCATCCGCAGAACCGAATTTGATCACTGGCTGCTGAAAAAAGCCTCGGTCCCCCTGCAGCGGCATGCCGTGCAACAGGTCAGAAAAGAAAACGGTTATTACATCGTTGATAACTCGTATCGCAGCAAATACCTGGTTGGCGCCGCCGGAACGTATTGCCCGGTTTACCGGTCCTTTTTCAGGAAAGCCCATTCCCGATCGCAGCAGCGATTGATTGTCACCATCGAGGAAGAATTCAAATACGATTATCATGACGCCGATTGTCACCTCTGGTTTTTTGAAAATAATTTGCCCGGATATGCCTGGTATGTTCCCAAGGCGGACGGCTATCTGAACGTGGGTATCGGCGGCAAATTTCTGGCGCTCAAAAACAGGGGGCAGACGATTCGCCGGCATTGGGATTCTTTTATTGCCAAACTGGAGGAACTTTCACTGGTAAAGGGCCATCGGTATCGGCCGCGCGGGCACAATTACTACCTCAGACAACCGGTGCCGGCCGGGCGGTTGAACAATGCATATATTATTGGCGATGCCGCCGGCCTGGCGACCCTGGATCTGGGCGAAGGGATCGGTCCGGCGATCGAAAGCGGCATTTTGGCGGCCAATTCAATCATCACCGGGTGCCGCTTTTCTGAGCGAACTATAACCCGCTGCAGTCTGATCCATTTCTTATGGGCCGGAATAAAAGCGAGGATAGCCGCAAACAGCGTTTGATCTGAGGAATATGCCATGACAGCGATAAAAATTCACGGTTATTACCCGGGGGTCGTGGGTAAGATTACTGAAATCCATGCCGTCTATTACCATGAACACTGGGGATTTGATGTTTCATTTGAAACCCAGGTGGGTCGCGAGCTTTCGATTTTTGTCAGTGAATTTGATGAAGCGCGCGACGGCTTCTGGGCGGCCACTGCCAACGACAAATTTGCAGGCGCGGTTGCCATCGACGGCCATAATGCTATGGCTGACGGGGCACGGCTGCGCTGGTTTATTGTCGATCCTGAATTTCAAAATGCCGGCCTGGGAAACCGGTTGATTTCCCGGGCTGTTCAATTTTGCAAGGGTAAAAAATATCCCAAAGTATTTCTGTGGACTTTCGAAGGCCTGGACGCCGCCCGCCGGCTTTATGAGCGCCAAAATTTTCGGTTGTGCGAGACTCACGAAGTCTATCAGTGGGGGCAGCAGATAAGAGAACAGAAATTTGAGCTGCTGTTAGACAACCCCTCTGTGGGAGCGGCTTCCAGCCGCGACAGTTGAGTTCGCGGCTGGAAGCCGCTCCCACATTGGAAATCACTTTTTCTTTCCAGATAACCAGAAAAATATTTATGAAATTTTGTAAAGGAACAAGCATATGCCAAAGACCAATGTAAATATCGCCCAATGGATTGAAGCGGGATTCAACTTATACAAAAACAATTTCAGTACCCTGGTTCTGGCCGCACTGATTGCACTGGTATTGAGCACGGTCACCATCGGCATTCTGACCGGCCCAATGATCGCCGGTTTGATCATTATTACGCTGCAGCTCTTGCGCAAAGCGGAGCCCAAACCGGAAGCCGGTGTGGTTTTCAGAGGGTTTCGCTATTTTCTAAATGCGTTTCTCTTTATTATCATCTGGGGAATCGCCATACTGGTTGGATCCCTGCTGTTGGGATGGTTTCCTATCATCGGGCAATTGCTTTCTCTGTTCTTCGTCTATGCCGCCCAGGCCTTCTTGATGTTCGGTCTTTATTTGATTGTCGACAAACAGATGGATT
>WOR8_10002111_pt1 | contig 19997 bp, 14 predicted proteins | sample DeeMarSeWOR38_10_FD_19890 | JGI IMG/M metagenome (IMG submission 19890)
TAGGATTCAGCGAATATATCTTCCCGTCTATCCTCGCCTCCTCATATCCTTGAGCCACAGCTCGTTCCAGCACCTGACGGTGAAATCCTTTGCGACCCATTATTTTCGGGGCGAGCAGGATCAGACGCTTATTCTCAAACCGTTGGCGTAGATCACGGGTCATTTGTTCTGGACTCATGGCGCTTATGATCTGCCCACAGATTGGACAGTGTGGTTTCCCTATTTTGCTGAATAGGAGGCGAAGGTAGTGGTAGACCTCAGTAATGGTGGCCACGGTAGAGCGTCTCCCCATCTGACTACTGCGCTGATCAATAGCAACAGTTGGTGTAAATAGCGGCGTTGACCCTCGGCAAACAGGACATTAAAAGCAAGGGTAGACTTGCCCGAACCCGAAACCCCGGTGACCACTACTAGTTGGTCGCGAGGCACATCCAAGGTCAGATTTCGTAGATTGTGCTCGCGGACGCCGCGAATCCTCATCGAACCATTCTGCTCTGAACCTCCTTTCATGTCGGCTACAGGAGCAGCAGTTTCGGGGTCTTGCCAATACCTGACAAGAAAACGACCCGTGTGGGAGGCAGAGGACTCAGCAACCTCCTCTGGCGTGCCCGCGATAACTACTTCGCCGCCCTCTTCTCCACCTTCGGGTCCAAGGTCTATGACATGGTCAACAGCTTGGATCAAATCCAGGTTATGTTCCACCACCACTATTGAGTTGTCTGCGTCAACCAGCCGATTCAACGTTTTCACCAGTAACCTGGTGTCGTCAGCATGAAGACCGGTGGTTGGCTCATCAAGTATGATGAGGGTGTTTTTGCGAGCTTTTATTCCCAGGGAGCGGGCGAGCTTCAATCGCTGGCTTTCGCCTCCGGAAAGGGTGCTGACGGGTTGTCCCAAACGGAGATAATCGAGTCCAACAGCGCGTAGTGGTGAGAGCGCCTTGATAATACGATTTTGATCCGCAAACAGTTCCATGGCTTCGGCCAGGGTCAAATCCATGACTTCTCCAATGGAAAACCCGCGGTAGCTGACCTCTAGAGTTTCTTCCCTAAAGCGGCGCCCCTTACACACAGGGCATTCCAGATAAAGATCAGCCAGAAATTGCATTTCGACTTTCTCAAATCCCTGTCCAGCACAAGCCTCACAACGACCTCCTGTGGTATTAAAGGAGAAATGGCCAGGACCATAATTCCGCAGCCGTGCCAGATCAGTTTTGGCAAAAAGCTCCCGAATTGGAGTCAACGCTCCACTATAGGTAAGCAGGTTTGCCCGTGGAGATCTGCCAATTGCCTGCTGATCCATAAAGACCACGTCATCGATATACTCCAACCCCTTTATCTCACGACAGTAACCAGGCGTTTCGGTGGCGAGTCCCTGGCGCCGCAGCCAATTGCGGTATAGTACGTCCTCCACCAAAGTACTCTTACCTGAACCAGACACGCCGGTAACAGCAACTATTAGGCCCAGGGGAATGCGAACATCAACGGTTCGCAGGTTATGAGCTTGGATGCCCACAAGATCCAACCAGTGATTTTTTCGTGGCCTCCTTCTTTTTCTTGGACGAACGGGACGGCTGCTGCCTGTGATATATGCTCCAGTTCGCGAGTTTTTGGCCGCGGAGATTTCAGAACTGGGGCCAGCGAACACCACCTTTCCCCCACGCTCGCCAGCTCCTGGTCCCAAATCCACCAGATAGTCGCTGGCACGAATAATTTCCGGATCGTGCTCCACAACCACTACTGTGTTGCGTTGACGCGTCAGGGCCTTGAGGATTCTCACCAGTCTCCGGTTGTCTCTTGGGTGCAACCCTACACTAGGCTCGTCCAAGACGTAGAGAGTATTTACCAGGGGTGAACCCAGAGCACGAGTGAGGTGCACTCGCTGTACTTCACCTCCGGAAAGGCTGCGGGACTGACGGTCCAAGCTCAAATAGCCAAGTCCCACCTCAGACAAGTAGGTAAGTCGTCCAATAATTTCTCTGAAAACCAGCTTGGAAGCAAGATCCGCCTCGAAAATTGATGCCATATCTAGAAAAAAAGTCAAAACCCGGCTGATGGGTAACTGGTTAATTTCAGCAATGTTCTTGCCACCGATGCGGTAGAGGAGCGATAGAGGCTGGAAGCGACTGCCATTGCAGGCAGCACAAGTGCGGTAGGCACGGTAGCGAGATAGAAAAACCCGAACATGCATCTTGTAGGTCTTGGTTTCGAGCCAGTGGAAAAAACCGCGGACCCCATAGAATTCATCACTTCCTTCGATTACTGCTTCCTGCTGGGCTGGCGATAGTTGGTTGAAAGACACATCCGTAGGAATACCTACAGCCTTGCAGAAATCCATGAGGTCGTAGTATTCCATCCGCTCTGCGGACCATGGTTTGATTGCACCTTCTTCCAAGGTCAACCTTTGGTCTGGAATCACCAAATCCAGATCCACATCGATAATTCTGCCGAAGCCACGGCAGGTCTTGCAGGCACCCAAGGGACTGTTAAAAGAAAAGAGATGGGGTGAAGCCGAGGGATAGCTAATATCACAGATGGCGCAGTGGTTGGTTGCTGAGAAGGAATGTATTTCTGCGGGAGGGAATATCGCCTTCATTTTACCCTCGCCGAAATGATACGCCTGTTCCATGGAGTCAAGAAGGCGCTTTTTATTTTCCTGACTCCACACCGTTCTATCCACCAATATATCAAGATACTCTTCATCGGGAATCGACTCATCATCCAGGTGAAGTATCTTCTGTTGGTGCCACATGCGACGGAAACCTTGACGCCACAAATAGCGATGAGTTTCCTCTGTGGTTCGACCCTTGGTGTCCAAAGGAAAAACTATCAAGACCGAGCTTTCTTCTGGGACCTCGGACAGCAAAGACCAAATGGTTTCAGGGGTTTCCTCGTAAACAGGCCTGTCGCATTGCTGGCAATGCAGCACTCCGGTCCGGGCAAAAAGCAGTTTCAGATGGTCTGCAAGTTCCGTTTTTGTGCCCACAGTTGAACGGGAACTTTTAATGCGGTTTCCTTGCTCTATGGCTATAGCTGGAGGAATGCCAATAATGGACTCAACCTGAGGTCGGTCCAACCTGTCCAGAAACTGGCGGGCATAGGGCGAGAAGGTTTCAACGTAACGGCGCTGCCCCTCAGCATACAGTGTGTCCAGGGCCAGACTTGACTTGCCGGATCCGCTCACGCCGGTTATGGCAATGAGCTGCTCCCTGGGGAGATCCAGGGCCAGATCCTTCAGGTTGTTCTGCCTGGCACCAACGACTTTTATACATTTATCATTTCGCAATGAGGTTACTCCTGATCGACGCTCACGAGCTAACAATCCCTAATGATAAATCACAAATAAGAAATGACAAATGTTAGATTTCGGATTGCGGATTGCGGATTTGACAAGACAGAGGTCATGGAGCATAGAGCAGGATTCAGGTTTCAGCTACGGATTTCAAAACAAGCGGAAGGCAGAAATTCTTGCCTGTGGGAGCGGCTTTCCAGCCGCGACATCACTGCTTTTACGATTTTTACGATTTACCGCTCACTGCTTACCGCTTACTACTTGCTACTGGATTCTATTACGTCCAAGTAATGGCCGAAAATCTCATTATGTTAGCAACCATTGCCGCTAACCCGGGAGCCAATAGATCGCTCAGGTCCAGATTCAGGTGTCCGTCCAGTTGCTTCAGTTCCTCCTCAACTTCACCATGGGGACTTAGATTGACACGAACCCCCTGAGAAAAAAGGTGATGTGCGGGATTACACAACGCTGGTGGGGTGAAAGCGAAATGCATTCTACAAGCCAGCGGCCGGACCGAGTAAATGAGACACTCTTGTGCATCACTTAGGAAGGCACAATCGTGTTTCGCCAAGCTGTAATTGTGCAAGAGGGTGTCGTATTCGCTCTTGCTTTCAATTTGTTGTTCAATCCCTCCATTAACCAACTGCCTCTTCACCCGATCAAGTACTTGATAGCTTTCGAGACTTCTACGGAAAAAATTTTCTAACTGCCCAGTCTGTTGGATATGATCATAGATGATAAGAAATTCCCAATTGCTGATTCCGGCAGGCATGTTAAAACAGCAGGCAGCACAGCCAGGCCCACAGTAAACCCGCCAGCCCTTTTTGTGCACCTTGCCGATGATGTAGCCTAGGTACTCGTCGTACAGCCGAAAGGCCCGCTGGCTCAAACGTCTAGCATTTTCTGGAAGGCCTAGATGCTGGCGGAATCGTTTCACCTCACTCATCGCCCCAATCTCACGGAAAATGCGTGCCATTTTTACCATGAGTGCTCTGGACTGGTGGTCGTCCAGTTGCGGGATGACAAGAGCAGCATCGGACTGCTGCCCAGAGATGGGGAATCCAGTCATTCTGAGAATCCCAGTAACCGAAAATAGGGAAGCTTTGTAAATCCTAAATTGTTCCTACAGACTCCCCACCCTGCGGGCGGGGCCCCAGTTTCGAATATCGAAATCCGAAACAATGTTCAAATTTCTAAAATTCGAATTCTAATAAACACGGCTATGGTGGGCAATGGTTGCCGCAAGAGTGACCGAGAAAGGCAAAATACAGAATGGCGCTTTGCCCGGTACTTACAGGAATGCCTTCAGATCCTGAAGACTGCCTTCTTGGAGCGCTTCACTTAATTCTTTCAGTTTGAGACGGTAGTAGGCAAGAACATGAACAAGCGGTTTGCGGTTCGCCCACAATCGCTCTGCTGAGTGGGGAGATACTTTGGCGACAAGTCTGGTAATCTCTTTGAGCTCTTTACTCGAGTACTCGTCTATTTCGTCTACATAGCCACTCACCTGACCAGCAGCCTTGCAAACAAGACTGAGAAATATGACGGGAAGATCCTCAAGGACCGCAAAAAGGCGGTCGTGAACCTTTGAATCCATTTCTTCGACCTTACAGCCAGCCCCCTCCCAGATTTCTCTGATCCTTTTGACAGCCTCCTCGTCGCGCCGATCGCCTGAAGTTAGTATACAGGGTCTGCCCTGAAAGAGAGCAGGATAGGCTTCATCAATATCTTTCTCCTCTTCGAACACAACCGCATGGCAGCCGACAAAAGGATTTTCTTGTGGTAGTACTTCTGAGGCTTTTTCCAACACAGGTCCTTTTATCCGACCTACGTCGCACACAACGGCTCCGACCTGGAGGTGCGAGGCAATGTCGGCCAGCACATCCGCAGTAGAGTGCGTGGGCACCGCCAAGACCACGAGATCTGCCTGGGAGAGACCCTGTTCGAGATCGCCCGCCGCTTGATCGACAACGTCGCGATGTAATGCCTTGGCAAGTGCGGTCGCATCTGTATCTATACCAATGACCTCCTTGACTAGACGTTTCTTACGAAGCACCATAGCAAGTGATCCCCCCTTCAATCCCAAACCAACTATTGCTGCGCGCCCAAACTGTTCTGCCATGCTCCTTCACTCCGTTACATTGGTGCGGCTGAAGATACCACATTACCCCCTTATTGTTTCCTATTGCCAGGGATCGACCTTACCTGATTACCATAGTTAGGCATGCCTGTCAAAGCTTGCTGACGCTATCAGTTGTCCGTGTTCAGTGGTCACCCATTCACAATTATTTATTATCGACCATTCAACATCGCGTACTTTGTCAGCTGAATGTGAAGAATGACAGTTGCTGTCCGGCCTCCTTCCCCTTATCGCACTCCTTTTGCAACGGACAACGGACAACAAACCGCGGACTCCAGTACCCCCTGGTAATGCCAGAAAAAGCTTTCCATACTGCTAATTTCTCGGTATTATGAGCGCCTAAGTGTGTTTAAGCAATCAGCCGCCGGTGCGCTCAAAGCGCATGGCTTTATTGGTCATTTTTCATTTCCACACATGCCATTGCACCTTCGACATAGAGAAATAATATCTACTGCAGCGTATATCCCAAATGAACAAATGTTAGATGAGAAATGCGAGATGAGAAATGTGAACTACAATGGTCATCCGCTGCCCTAATTGCAAGTTTACCGGTGCTCTCAGAGAAAAAAGTCGCCTTGCTGCTGATCGCACCCTCTATTGTCCCCGCTGTCAGACACCCATGTCCTTTACCGATCAACTAGATCGCACAGCAGCATCTGGTGCTGAGGCTGAGTTACAACCTCAACCACACCACCAGGTTGACTGGGAAGCGCGAACCTCGTGGCTCGACCTGATTGCCTTTTGGCGGACCAGCAAAAACATCCTGTTTCATCCTGCAGTAACCTTCACAGCTTTAAACTACGAGGCTGGGATACACAGTTCCATTGTGTATCTGCTTGTCTACGGTTCTCTGGGCCAAATCATCGGCCGCTACTGGTTTACTCTTCTCGGTATTCGATACGGCATTTTGGAAAGCAACGCTCTTGACAATACCATACATTTTGGAGTGGCCGTGCTGCTTACCCCCATCGTGCTGCTTGCCTCTATTTTTGTAGTTGCATGCCTGGTCCACCTCGTTTTGCGAATCCTACGTGCGACCCGACGCCCTTTTACAGCGACACTTCAGGTCATGGCCTACGCTTCCGGAGCTATCTCTCTTGTCAATGTCGTACCAATTGTCGGCAGGTTTATCATGCCTATCTGGGCCTTATTTTTGTACTTTGTTGGCCTCGTCAAAGCCCACCAGACCTCAAAGACCAAAGTCGTGTTCGCACTCTTGCTGCCGCTTGTCCTCGCGGCTTTGTTTATCACCGGGATTGTGCTCCTATATATAGTTATGCATGTTCTGGATTTCTTGGAGGTAATTCAGCAGACTCTTTAGTTCCCCGTTATGGGCCACGACTGACATTAGCCCGGATATTTCACGAATTGGTGTCGCGAGACCACGAAGATGGGCGTACCACCGGGCAACGGCAGGGTGTTGGTTCCGAGGCGTGCCTGAACGGTACGTCGCAGGGGCCAACACCCGAGGACGCCAGGACGGACGGCCATATCCGCGGTCGCAGCAAGTGATTCGTGAAATATCCGGGCTACGGGTCTCTTCTCTTTCCCATTGAACGCAAAGACGCGACACACAGTCGGGAAAGCCAGGTACTTGAGCCGAAAATGCTTGACTCAGTAGCATTGAGCTGAATATAGTTTGTTTGTGATGTTCGTAGAGACTGCTTCACCGCTTCTTTACTGATTTGGATTTGCCGATGAGCTGATCCGGTCGCTGGTTCGGCGACATTTTGTACATCCTCAACGTTAATTACCCGTCATGCTTTGATGCGGTATTATCCATACCTGAGTTGGTTGGCGTCTATTGGAATGGAGGTTATAGCGGTGAGGGAATTAATTGAAATAATGGCGAAGGCGCTCGTTGAATATCCTGATCAGGTACAAGTGAGTGAAATCGCTGGAGAACACGCTTCGGTCATCGAACTCAGAACCGCCAAAGAGGATATTGGCAAGGTAATCGGCAAACGAGGACGCAACGCCCAGGCAATGCGTACCATCTTGAACGCTGCCTCTGCGAAGCTCAGAAAGCGCGTAGTTCTTGAGATCATCGATTAAAAGGGCTTTTGACGGTTCAGCTTTGCCTGGTGCACGCTTTCTCGGCCTTTGGAGTGGAGAACATGCCTGATAGCAGGCCTTCTTGCTTTGGCATTTCTGAACAGTGTATGCCGAGAGATGAGAACGGCATCATCCAGCCACAAGAGAACTGCCGCCATTGTGACCACCTGCGGGAGTGCCTCCAAGAAGCTATTGACGCTTGTGGCGGCGTGGAGAAGCTCAAATCTGATAGTGGTTCTCAATCCGCCCAAAGAAAGGCGGAACCAGAGGGCGTTGTGGGGGCGATTCTGCGCTGGTCCGAAAGAAAGCGGGCAGCACAAAGAGGTGGGACCACACCATAATAACATCACTTACCTCCTCACAATGAAATCTATCCTCATTGTCCACCAAGGTGCCATCGGCGATTTTATCCTCAGCCTACCGGCGGTTGAGGCTATTCATCGCTTTTATCTAGAGGCACATTTCAACTTCATCGCCCATCCTGGCATCCTAGAGATCATCCAAAAACGCCCCTACTTCAAGCAAGTGTTTGACTGTTCTCATAGTTGCTGGGTATCACTCTATAGCTCGGAGGAGAAATTGGCCGGAGTTGTTCATGACCTAATGCCCCACGTGGAAAACACCTTTGTTTTTGGTCGTCCAGCCAGCCAGATAGCAGCTGATAATCTTGCAAACCACTCTGGGAATTCTGCACATCGACTCGATCCCTTTCCTGAGCCTGATCTTTGTCTTGGTGTCGGTGATTATCAATGCCGTCAACTGGAGAAGCTCGGCATACCCGCCACTCCTCCCCCAGATGCGATTATCGCTCCGGCGCGCCATAATGTTCTGGAGGCCCGTGATTTTCTCAGCCGGAACCTTGGGCCCAGAGACCGGCTTGTTTTGTTGCATCCCGGCAGTGGAGGTAAGCATAAGCTATGGGCAGTTGCAGGATGGCTCAGTGTCATCAACAAACTGTCAGCCCACCGTAATATTCGTTTCGCTTTGTTGCAGGGACCAGCCGACCAAGTTATTGTTCAGCGCCTGCGCTCTCAGTTGGAATCAAACTCTGCTATTCTCGTGGAAAACTGGCAGCTCGGTAAGCTGGCTTCACTCATGAGCGAGGCCGATCTCTATCTAGGTAATGATTCCGGAATTACCCATTTAGCAGCTGCATGCGGTACACCTACCATTGCTCTTTTCGGTCCTACTGACCCGCAGGTTTGGGGGCCCCAAGGCCCACAGGTCAGTATTATTCGCTGGCACCCAGGGAGCTCATTTAATGAGCAGGCAGAATCAAGAAGAATCTTGGAGCCGCCTCTGGAAGTCGGGATAGTGTGCAAAAAAGCAAGGGAGTGGCTGCAGATATGAGTGATGAGAAGGACCAAGTCAGAGAGGGGAACCAACAATAGTATCAGATCTCTTCTCTAGGGACGTGCCTCGAGGCGGTTGATGGTTTTCCTTAACCGCCTTTATTCTTTTTCAGAGTGTGGAATCCGGGTCCTTCGATGTTAAACAAACTGAGCACGTGGGTTGTCCGCTGTGAATGAATACCTTATCATTCCAAAAGTGGGGAGGCAGACCCCCACTACCATCTCTTCTGCATAAGCTGTAAGAGGATAGCTGATTTTCGTTGGGATTCTCTCGATCACATCGAACCTCCTCCCGAAGCTGGACTATGGGGTCGCGTGCATGCAAAACGGGTGATCTAAGAGGGTATCTGCAGTCGATGTTTGAGAGAGGTGAAACAGTAAATCCCAACGTTGCATGTCTGCGCCAAGAAAAAACGCGTAAGAGTGCGGCAAATGTATTCGTCCCGAATCGGTTTTTTCAACCTGGGAGTTTTTGACCGATGAACACAGAGAAAAGAGTATTATTGGGGGTAGACGATTCTGAGTTTGCCTTGCAAGCCGTCAATACCGTAGGCGGTCTGCTGAAAAATAGTAAGGACTGTGGGATAACACTGTTCTATGGTGCCCCTGACCCGAAACTTCCCTTCTTATCAAAGGCTCTGGGTTTGGGTGCCGAAGAGATACGACACCTAGAAAAAGTTTGCAGCTTGGAAGAGACCAATGTTTTGGAGCAAGCCAAAAAAGCCTTGACAGACTCCGGCTTCGATTCCCACAGAATCGAAACGATCTGCAAGGCCAAGTGCAACGACCCCGCCGATCATATGTTGAAATTGGCTGCCAAAGAAGGCTACGAGACTCTCGCTTTGGGACTACGTGGATCCGCGCAGGCGGCGCGGAAGCTGATGGGCTCAGTTGCCTACAAACTGGTCCATTTGGCAGATGACCCAACCCTCTGGGTTATAGATCCACGCATCTCTTCTCGGGACGTGTTGGTGGCTCTGGTCGGGGCGCCTATCAGCAAACGGGTGGTGGAGCACGTGGTTACCTATTTATCCCATCTTAAAGATAGCAGATTCACCTTCTTTCATGTTACTCCACCCTTGCCCCCTCAATATTGGGACGATGCCCGGATTTTAGATGCGAAAGAACACCAGGAGCGTGAAAAGCAGATTGATCAGTGGATGAAAGGATATGCAGAAAGGGTTGAAGCGATAGCGGTGGAAGGGAAGGAGAGGCTAATCCAAGCGGGCGTGCCAGAAAAGAACGTGACCGTGAAAATTCAACCCCAGGACAGAGGCATTGCTCGTGACATTTTGGAAGAACTAGAAAGCAATAATTACGGCATACTGGTAATTGGCCGCAAGGGTTCCAAGGAGATCGACCAGTTTGGGCTTGGCAGCAAAGCCCACAAAATACTCCATAACGGTCATGCCCTGGCCATCTGTGTTGTAAACTGAGCGAGTACCAAGTTTTAGTGTTCAGTGTTCAGGTTTCAGCTTCCATGTTTCCTTTTGCTGACACCTGACACCTGAACCCTTTTTTCTGCGTCCAAATTCAACCCGGGAGGTGATAGTAATGGCTGTCCACCACGTTGCAGTGTTTCGACCCTACCCCTTTCAGGCAGGGCAAAAAATCCATATTGAAACCGGGCCGCGGAAGGGTGACTGGGAGGTTATCGGGATTAGTGATCGCAAAATCAAACTCAGATGCCCGGTCTCACTACGAGAGTTTGAGTGGAACCGATTCTGTTACTTTGTGGAAGACCGTGAAATGGATCAGTGGCCCCAGGAAGATTAAATGCAATTTTCCTTTGGTATTGAGCATGAAGTAGCTTTTCTGAACGTAGAAGATAAGTTTGCAGATTTTTCACGAACCACATTCGACGACTTCGATCAGATAATAGAGAAACTTCCCTACTATCCCCAAGACTATCCCCAACTCCGCATCGGAGATGCGGGTATAAAGGTAAAAAGGTGGTACATCGAAGGCTTCGAGCGCTTTAAAGATTCTGAAAAACCTATTGACTGTGTACCAAAAGGGATAGAGATCAGAACCACCATTCATTCCAGCATAAAGGATACAGTCTCTGAACTAACCGAAAGCTTTCGTTTGTTATCAAACATGGCCCATTCATTTGGTTTTACTCCTGTCCTTCTCAGCTTTAACCCCTTCTATACAGTTTTTGAACCGGATCCCCCGCTAAACGTTTACGAGGTCAAACGGCGGCAAGCTTCTCCCGAAAAACAAACAGCCCACATTCCAATGTTGACCTATGGTCCCGATCTAAGCTTATCTGCAAGAGGATTCACAACTGAGCAAGTGATAGATATCGGGAAAAAGCTCACCTATTACAGCCCATTCATCGTACCTTTCAGCTACAGTTCCCCTTTTTATGGGGGAACTTTATGGAACGGGTTATCCGTAAGAACGTTTGTTAGAACCGGAGCAAGACCCGCAGCAATGGTGTTTATTGACGAACCCGAAAAACTTCTAAAGAGTAGCCCGTCTTTAACAAAAAAGGCCCGTCTTCCTGCTGAAGTCGGCAGGATTGAATTTAAGGCATTCGATAGCTGTGGTGACTTTTCACTTTACGGTGGCTTGCTCGCATTACTCAAGGGGCTTGTCCTCGATCCATCCCTTCCTGGGAGAGCAGTGATTCCGGATGCAGCTATGCATCAGGTATCGGCGCGGGAGGGTTTTGAAAACAATCAAATCTTGCTGAGGGCAAAAGAGGTTGTTCGTGCCGTGAGGATTGCTCTGGATAGTGACCCAGATGGTGAAATGTTAGCGCCGATTGAGACGTTACTCAAAGAACGCAAAACACCCGCTCATAAACTGATAGAGATATTCAACAACGAGCGGTCCATAGAAAAGACTTTGCAGAAGACCTACGCGTAGTTTGCGGGTTAGTTCTGGTCTGTCCGTAAACTCATGGTGCGAAATGGGTTGACAGAAAGGACTTTTTCTAAGACGTTGGGAATTCGAACTTTCTATTTGTTATAATATTCGGCTAAATTGCAACTTACGGAACCACTCGATGTCATCTTTCTTTTGACGAGGTTACTTATTATGGCAAAAAGTGAGCGAGATTCTGAAACGGCTCAGCCACTCAACGATCATGATCAGCTGTCCGCAGAGATGGCAAATGTGAACTCAGAACTGGACAAACGCGTTGATGAATACCAGATGTTGTTCGATTTAGTACCCTGCTTAATTACGGTCCAAGACCGAGACTATAGACTTGTCCGATATAATCGGGAATTTGCCGACAAGTTCGACCCACAACCAGGAGACTACTGTTACCAGGCCTACAAGGGTCTGAGTCAAAAATGCCCGGTCTGTCCGGTTGAAAAAACCTTTGCAGACGGCCAGTCTCATTGGAGTGAAGAGTCAGGACCAGACAAGGATGGCAGGCTCAGGCATTGGATTGTCAAGAGTTGTCCTATCCAAAACTCCAAAGGTGAGATAGTTGCCGTTATGGAGATGTGTCTTGACATTACCCACAGAAAAGAACTCGAAGAAAAACTGAACATATTAGAAAATAAATATCAATCAATTTTCAGAAACATCCCCAACCCAGTGTTTGTTCTGGATCTAGATAGCTTAGAAATACTCGACTGCAACGCAAGTGTGGAAACCGTCTACGCCTATACCAAAAATGACCTAACAGGCCGATCTTTTCTCGATATGTTCAGCGAAGAAGATAGAGATTACCACGCTATTAAACTGAGGACGTCTTCGTTTTTGGGACCAGCGAAACACAAGACCCAGGACGGCAAGACCCTTTACGTAAATATCAGGGTTTCACCCTCAGAATTCAACGGCCAGAAGATTCTTCTTGTTACTACCAGTGATATCACCAAACGTCTGGAGACCGAACAGCAGTTATTTCAAGCCAGCAAAATGGCGACTCTGGGTGAAATGGCCACCGGTGTTGCCCATGAACTCAATCAACCGCTGGCGGTCATGGAAAGCGCTAGCAGTTTTTTGATGAGGAAGTTAAACAAAAAGGAAGAGATCGATCCTGAGCACCTCCTTATCATGGCACAGAAGATAAGCAGCAACGTGGATCGGGCCACCAGAATCATCAATCATTTGAGGGGATTCGGCCGGAAAGAAGACGCTGGCCTTGCGAAAGTGCACGTCAACGAATTACTAAAAAGGGCAAACGAACTTCTGAGCCAACAGTTGAAAGTGAGGGGAATACAGGTCGTTTGGCAGCTGGCAGAGGGACTGCCCTCCATAATGGCAGATCCCGGTCGCTTGGAACAAGTCTTCGTGAACCTTTTGTTGAACGCCAGGGATGCCATTGAAGAAAAACTGTCGACAGCAATAACAAAGAAAAGTCTCGAAAAAATCACGCTTAGGACAAGCAGTGATGGAGATAAGGTTATTGTGGAGGTAAGTGATACTGGTACGGGAATTCCTAAAGATCAGCAGGAAAAAATTTTCGAACCTTTCTTTACCACCAAGAGTGTTGACAAAGGAACAGGACTTGGTCTTTCAATAAGTTACGGCATAATTAAAGATTGCGGTGGAAACATACGGGTTAAGTCCGATCAGGGCGCCCATTTCATCATCGAATTTCCCATCCCGCATAATGAACAAACACAGATGCCAAGTAAATCCGTTTCGGTCAAACAAAGCAGAGCCGACTATTAACCTGAAAGTTACACTGGAGGTGCCCTATGGCAAAAAAGATCCTGGTCGTGGACGATGATTCGAACGTGGTTTACTATCTTGTAGGCTTTTTCCACGACAATGGTTATGAGACCTGTAGCGCCACGAACGCCCCTGAAGCTTTCGAAGTGCTGCAAAAGGAAAAACCAGATCTAATAACACTGGACATTGACATGCCGGAAGTAACGGGGCCTCAATTTTACCGCAAGTATACACAGATGGATGATCTCAAGGATATTCCGGTAATTGTCATCAGTGGCATGGCAAAACCTCACCTTGCAGTAAAAAAAGCCGTGGCTGTTATTGAGAAACCATTTGAGCGAGACGAACTCTTGAAAATCGTCAAGGGTGCCATCGGCGAGCCATAATCAGAAGAAAACCACCTGGTGCCTGCTTGCCAATGACCGAGCCATCTCAGGAACCATCCCGGACCATTTCTTTACCGGACAGGTTATTCATGGAAGAAAAAATATTACTAGTAGATGACGAAGAAGATATTCGTGATGTTTTGAGCATATCTCTCGCTGATCTCGGCTATGAAGTGGTTACGGCTGAAAACGGCGAGGAAGCCCTCCGCATTATCAGAGAAATAAAGCCCCCCATAGTGCTCACCGATATCAGAATGCCGGTAATGGACGGTATTGAATTGCTTTGCAAAATTAAGCAGGAACATTCTGAGATTGAAGTGATTATGTTAACCGGCCACGGGGACATGGATCTTGCCATCAAGAGCCTCAAGCATGAGGCAACTGATTTCATCACCAAACCCATCAAGGACGAAGTTCTGGAAATAGCCCTCAAGAGAGCTCAAGAAAGAATTTCCATGAGACGGCAGCTCAGGGATTACACAGAACACCTTGAAGATCTCGTTCGAGAAAAGTCAGCCAAACTGGTGGAAGCTGAGCGGCTGATTGCTGTGGGCCAGGTGGTGGAGGGCTTGTCCTCTGCCATGAGAAACATAGTGAAAGATCTCGAGAGTGGGCTTACCTACTTCAACGAGATGCCTTGCTTCGTCTCTATCCATAACAGTGGGCACAAGGTAGTTGCGACCAACCAGCTTTACAGGGCGCGTTTGGGAAACAGGATAGGAGGCAACAGCTGGGAGATATATGCGGATAAGGCAGGAAGCAAAGAAAACTGCCCTGTAGGCAGAACCCTCAGCACTGCACAGGGACAACGAATGAGGGAAAGAGTCAAACATTTAAACGGTGGTGAGCTTCCCGTCATCGTGCACACCGCTCCCATAAGAAATCAAGAGGGAGAAGTGGAATTGGTCCTCGAGATGGCAGCCGACCTAGCGGAAGTTAGTCGTCTTCAGGAAGATCTCATGACCTGCCAACACAGGTTTCAGTTACTGTTCGAGGCGGCTCCTTGCTATTTAACCGTGCAGGATAGCAACCTCAAACTGATTACTGCCAACAAGAAATTTCTTGAAGATTTTGGCAAAGAGTTCGGCTCGTTTTGTGCCCAGGCTTTCACACGTGAGGGTGAACCACTGCCCGAGTGTCCTGTCTTGAAGACTTTTGAAGAGGCAAAACCACAACAGGTAGAGACGGTGGTGACTTCCAAAACCGGTGAACGCTACAATGTTCTGATCTGGACCGCACCCATCAAGAATGCTGCTGGAGAAGTCACTCATGTGATGGAGATGTCAACCAATATCACTCAGATACGCCAACTGCAAGATCAGCTGTCTTCTTTGGGTATGTTAATAGGTTCCATCTCTCACGGTATAAAGGGACTACTGACAGGCTTGGACGGTGGTATGTATCGAGTTGAATCTGGTTTTGAAAAAGAAGACCAGGAGCGCATCAAGGAGGGCTGGGAAATTGTAAGGCATATGATTGGCCGCATCAGAAATATGGCTCTCGACCTGCTCTATTATGCCAAGGAGAGAGATCTGCAATGGGAACGAACCGACGTCCTCACCTTCGCTCATGATGTGGCCCTCACCGTAGAACATAAGGCACTCGGCCATAACATTGAATTTGTTCGTGACTTCGATGCCTCAGCAGGAGAGTTTGAGGTGGACGCCGGGGTGCTCTCCTCAGCACTAACAAACATTCTCGAAAATGCCCTAGACGCCTGCATAGAAGACAATTCCAAGAAATCTCACAAAATCATCTTTGAGGTCAGACAGAATAAGGAAAACATCATATTCGATGTCTCCGATAACGGCATCGGCATGGATAAAGAAACCAGGGAAAAGATGTTTACCCTCTTCTATTCCTCCAAGGGAAGAGAGGGTACAGGCTTGGGCCTTTTTATCTCAAACCAAATCATCGAGCAACATGAAGGGGCGATACAGGTAGATTCCACTCCAGGTAAAGGCTCACGTTTTACGGTGAGGATGCCCAAGGTACTCCCGGAAGAACTTAAGACCCCCCAGAAAGATTGATCCCGCCTCTATTCAGATCTAGAAATGCACTCTCAGCCGTCGTCGGCGGCTATCTCTTTCTCGTTTACTGTGTCCTGCGCTCGTGCTTCAGGCAATGAAAACAGATCAACTGCGATAAATAGTGTCTAAGTAGTCTTGACACCTAAGAAATCTCCATGACATACTACGGGGCTGGCGAGCGCTTCCTCGTCACTGAGATTCATTTTGTTTTCACCATGTTGAAAGAGGATCTATGAAAACATCGGCATTACAGCTCTACGACAAACTGGTCCTCGGCAAACCAGTCGTTACCTTGCTCCTGGTATTCCTGATCACTGCCTTTTTCAGCTGGTTCGTTCCAGGCCTCAAGATCGACATCTCTGCTGACTCGCTGGTCCTGGAGAACGATGCTGACTTACGCTACTACAACTCCATCCGGGCCCGCTATGGATCCGACGACTATCTGATCCTCACCTATACGCCCAAGGCAAGATTGTTCGAAAGAGAGACCCTTGACGATCTGCGCAAGTTGCGCGATAGCCTGACCTCCATTGAGCGTGTTGAATCGGTCATCAGCATCTTGGATGTGCCCCTCGTTCAGAGTCCACCTGTGTCGTTGGAGGAACTGGAACAACGCATACGCAAATTGGCGGATCCTGACACCAACCTCGCGCTGGCCGAACGGGAGCTGCGCCAGAGCCCGCTCTACAGCAATCGCCTCATGGGCCCCCATGGCGATACCACTGCACTGGTCGTGAATTTCCGTCGTGATCCAACCTATCTGCAACTGCGGGAGAAACGGGATAAGTTGCGAGAGAAAAGATTACAGATCGACCTGACACCGGAGGAGACGCGGGAACTCGTGCGCCTGAACAATGAAGTCAAGCGTTACAGAGCTGAGTTGATAGCGCAAGAGGAAGCGGATATCGCTAACGTTCGTAGCATCATGAACCAGCACCGTGATCGGGCCGAATTGCATCTTGGAGGCAAGCCCATGATTGTGACAGACATGGTGGAATTCGTCCGTCACGATATCAGGGTATTCGGTATAGGGGTGATCGCAATTCTGGCACTACTGCTAGTTATTGCCTTCCGCCAACCACGCTGGGTTATTCTGCCCATGCTCACTGCTCTTGCCACGGCCGTGGTTACCATGGGTTTCCTGGGACTGGCTGGGTGGCGACTGACCGTGGTATCATCCAATTTCCTCGCCCTGCTACTGATCTTTGTTCTCTCCCTTACCATTCATCTTATCGTCCGTTACCGCGAGTTGCATGTGCAAAATCCCGATGAAGAGCAACGTTATCTGGTTCGGGAGACGGTTCACAGCAAGTTCATTCCCTGCTTCTACATGGTAATAACCACCATGGTGGCTTTTGGCTCGCTGGTGGTGAGTGGCGTCCGGCCGGTGATCGATTTTGGTTGGATCATGGGCATCAGCCTTACCGTTGCTTTGATATTCACTTTTACCCTGTTCCCGGCTGCAATTATGTTGCTCAAGCCCGGAACACCGCACAAACCGAGGGATTTAACCACCGCCTTTACCGCTCTCTTCCCGCCTCTGATCGAGCGCCATGGCAATCTGATATTGGGTGTAGCCATGGTGGCAACGGTTCTCGGGGTAATTGGCATATCCGAACTCACGGTGGAGAACCGCTTCATCGACCACTTCCATGAATCCACGGAGATCTATCAGGGCATGTATCTCATTGACCGGGAACTGGGAGGTACCACCCCTCTGGACGTGGTGATCGATGCCCCGGCCGAGTTTTTCGAGGAGAAACAAGAACCCTTTGTTGATGAAGATGAAGAAGAGGAAGACGAACTTTGGGATGACACTGATTTCGAGGGAGAGGCGGGGATTACAGGCAGTAGTTACTGGTTCAACGTTTTCAAGGTGGAGGAGGTGGATGCTATCCAGGAGTATCTGGACGGGATTATTGAGACCGGCAAGGTCCTTTCCTTGTCCACTACCATGGAGGTGTTGAAACAGGTTAATGGCGGTGAACTGCCTGATAATTTTACTCTGGCCATTCTCTACCAGCGCTTACCCGATGAGATCAAAGAGGCCCTTATTGCTCCTTACCTGTCAGAGGATGGCAATCAGCTTCGTTATTCAGTGCGGGTGTACGAGTCAGATGTGAATCTCAAGCGTCAGGACCTGCTGCAAAGGATCCGTCTCCACTTGACCCGGGAGTTGGGGTTGTCGGACGACCAGGTGCATCTCAGTGGCATACTGGTGCTCTATAACAATATGCTGCAGAGCCTGTTTCGCTCCCAGATTCTGAGTTTGGGGGCTGTGTTCCTGGCTATTCTTCTCATGTTCATTGTACTTTTTCGCTCGGTGAAACTATCCCTCATAGCCCTCGTGCCCAATCTGGTCGCCGTGCCTTTGGTTTTGGGCCTGATGGGCGGTTTGGACATCCCCCTGGACTTCATGACCATCACCATCGCTGCCATCGCCATCGGCATCGGCGTGGACGACACCATTCACTACGTGCATCGCTTTGGCGAGGAAGTGAAGGTAGACTGGGATTACCAAGCCGCTGTTAGCCGTTCGCACAACAGCATCGGCCGGGCCATGTATTACACCACGGTTACCATCACCATCGGCTTCTCCATTCTTGTGCTTTCTAAATTCGTCCCCACCATCTATTTTGGCATCCTCACGGCCTTCGCAATGATGATTGCCCTGGTTGCCAATTTTACCGTATTGCCCGTGTTGCTTGTAAGACTGAAACCCTATGGGAAAGAGGCCACTGTTGAAAAGTGATCGCAAGACACCAGGCGGGAATGACCGCTGTCGTTGGCCCGAAAGATCGTGGTAAAATAGTCTCTCCTTTGTCCGGATATTTAGCGAATCTTCTGCTTTGCAAACGCGAATAAACTGGGAACCCGCTTGCGGGACTGAGCGGAGCGCTGCGAGCGCGAACAATATGGACGGACTCTCCCACAGTTTTGTAAACGACTTTTTAGCTCTCCTCCGGCAGGATAATGGTGAAGCAAGAACCCTTCTTGGGCTCGGATTCTACCTGGATGGTACCCCCGTGCTCGTGCACTATCTTTTGGGTGATTGCAAGACCCAATCCTGTTCCTCGCGCCCCCTTTGTGGTGAACAGGTTTTCAAGAACCCGTTCCCGGAGTTCTTCACTCATACCCTCGCCGGTGTCTCTGACCTGTAAATGCACTCCGGCCTCTCCTTGATCGCGGCTGGACACGGTAACCTGGCCCCCACTGGTGTCTTCCGGAAAAGCCTCAATAGCATTGGTTACGAGATTCAGAAGACAGGTGTGAATACCATCTGGATCCACCGTCACTTGGGGCAATGAGGGGTCCAGCTCAAGAGCCAAGCTTATTCCCCTTCTCCTCGTCTCCTCCGCCAACAGCTCACAGACCTCTTCGACGATCTCATTCAACGAACACACCTCGAAAGCGGGCGGGGCAGTGCTCGCTAAGCTCAGCATTTCTTTGGTCATTTTGGATACTCGATTGATATTCTTCTTTACCAGGTGCCAGCCCTTGCGGAGAGATTCGGGTTTCTCTTTCTCAAAACCAGTGTCTATCATGAAGGCTCCGAGTTTCATGCCATGGAGAATGTTCTTGACACCATGGGCTATTCCCGCTGTGGTCTGTCCCACAGCAACCATGCGCTCGCTTGTTACCAACTCTTCCTCAAGCCTTTTGATCTCGCGCATATCCTTGAAGTGGCCCACCGTTGCCACCTCCTCGCCCTTATCTTCAATGATAGTGGCTGAGAGCAGAATGGGGACCAGTTCGCCCGACTGGGTGAGAACCTCCACTGAATAATTGATCAGCCGACCGGGACCCCCATATTCCTTGCCGTAGATCATTTTCTTGATCTGTTTCGCCTGGCCTTCAGGGTAGAGCTGAGTCACATGGATTTGAGAGATTGCCTCTTCCTGGGTATAGCCATATATGCGCTCGGCACCCTTGTTGAAAATGATGATTTTGCCTTTGCGGTCATTGGCGATTATGCCGTCCATGGAAGTCTGAATAAGGTTGTGCTCGAGCTCGTGTCGCTGTAAAAGTTCCTTGCTGGTTTCCTTGATCAGCCTTTCCAGGTCCTCAGTGTATTCTCTGAGTTTGTTCCGCAACCATATCT
>WOR8_10002081_pt1 | contig 19996 bp, 19 predicted proteins | sample DeeMarSeWOR38_10_FD_19890 | JGI IMG/M metagenome (IMG submission 19890)
CCAAGGCCTTAATTCTTTACTTCCTTTTCACATCATTGATTCATGATACTCTCACCTCAGTTTCAGCCCTGAAAAAGCTCACATAAGACTTATTAGCGGTTTCTAGAGCCCTCCCCGCGTCGGCAGGGTATGGATGAGGGTTGGGCGTAACGGAAGAATTTTAAGATGCCGGCTTTTAAGGCGAGGTTGCTTGACAACTCTCGGTATGGTCTGCCAAAGTAATTTGCAGGGAACTTCAATTTTTTTTAATGAAACCAGACTGGGGTATACAGTCCGGCCTGCTAGCGGTCTTTGAGCGAGTCCACACCAGATGTCAATGTTTGCTCAATTCGCTCAGAAGTCGTTTCCATATTGACAGCAGAACGTTCATGACTTAATCTGCCTGGAATCTTCAAGGAGGCAGACAATGCGGACACGCAGGATACATCTGATTAACCCAAAAACGACCTCCTTTACCACCCGGCCAATGTACTTCAATCGGGCACTCTACTCTCCCCTGGCTGGGCTCCTGGCCGTGGCCGCCCTGATTCCAGATGACCAGTATGAGGTAGTTTTAACCGATGAGAACATCGAACCCATTGACTTTGATCTCAAGGCGGATCTGGTGGGCATTTCAGCCATGACCTCTTACGTCAATCGAGGCTACGAGATCGCCGACAGCTTCAGGAATCGAAACATTCCTGTGATCATGGGCGGAGTTCACCCCAGTTTCATGCCTCAAGAGGCTCTAGAGCATGCGGATGCGGTGGTGGTCGGCGAGGCGGAGCTGGTGATGGGGAAGGTGCTGGATGATTTAGAGCAGGGTAATGTCAAGGGCATTTACCAAGCCGACAAGTTGCACCCCATGGTCAACATGTCAATGCCGCGCTATGATCTTCTTAAAAGCAATCGCTACGTGAACAAGACCTTTATCCAGACCTCTCGAGGCTGCCATCATGCCTGTACGTTTTGTGCGGAGCATATGATGTACGGGTTGCGCTTTCGCTATCGCCCCATTGATGAAGTGGTCAAAGAAATCGAGGAATGTGGCGAACGTGTGATTGCTTTGAATGATGCTGATTTTTTTGGTAATGCCAAACGAGCGGCTCAGCTGATGCGGGCCCTTAAAGGGCGGGGTATTCGCTGGCAGGCGGGGGTGAACAGCCGCGGTGCACTAAATGACGAGTTATTGGAGGTCGCTGCCGAAAGCGGCTGCTATATGCTCAGTATTGGCTTTGAGTCCATTTCTCGAGAGGCCTTAAAAAGCGTTCACAAGTATCAGAATCGCCCTGAGACTTTCCAAGCGCTGGTGCAGAAGATCCAGAGTTACGGCATCTTGGTTTTCGGTCTTTTCATGTTTGGCTTCGATGAAGACGACAGTTCCATATTCGAGGAGACGGCCAAGTTCAACATCGCTGCCGGCTATGACGTGTGTGCCTATTCCGTTCTTACCCCTTATCCCGGGACACTGGCTTGGTATGAGATGCTCAGGCAAAAACGAGTGGTCTCTTATGATTGGGACAAATACGATCAGGGCCATATTGTTTATCAGCCTATGAAGCTCACCCCGGAGCAATTACGGGAAGGCCATATGCGTGCTTATAAACTATTTTATTCTATTCCATCCATTTTCCGGCGTTTTCCTACCAATTCCTCCCGAAGTAAGTTCTACTGGTCCACGTATAATCTTTTCTTCCGCAAGGGGGAAGTTACAGGGCGCAATATTGATGATGCCATCGCCAAGCCCACTGAAGTGCCACGCCATCTTGCCCAGCCACCCCTTATGCCAGAAAGGAAAGACTGGCAGAAACTGGTGCTCGAGAATAACCATTATTGATTTTCGATCTCGTACATAGAATAATCTGACAACGCAGCTGAACCTCGACACAGTTTCGGACCACCTGCCTTATGAGCTTATGTTGAACCTTCCAACAAAGCGTAAAGCTTTTTAGGGACACTTATTTGAGGAAAGAAAACTTGGTCCTTTGGACCAGGTCAAGTTGCAATGGCTTTGCCGGTAAAAGAGGTTTAAGGCATAAGGCGCAGGGAAGAAAAGAGTATTCAAGATTCATTTTACCCTGTGCCTTGTACCTTGAGCCTTGTGCCTTCCACTTTGGGCAGCTCAAGGCCAGGGCCTGCCGCGGCGTAGCTGGGCGAAGCCGGGTCCTTTGGGCCTGGATTTTTTATTCATGGTGCCCAAGGGTGGCTGATTTATGCAGACGAGAGTCCTCTCAAAGCTGTTGGAAAACAGCCTGTATGTGTTGGGAATCAACCATATCTGAAGCGAATCAGATTTAGCTTGATAGCACCTCAAATTCTACTTTTCAACAGGCGCTTTCCTGCGACCTGAGAATAATGCGGACAGGCCATAGCCGATCTGGCATGGAATATGCTCACATTCAGGGGTGATCATCTTTGTGCAAGGAGGCTAAAATGGCCGGAAGTCCTTCATTGACCGAAAAGCCATATGTGGTGCTGATAGTAGACGATGATGACGAGGTCCGTGAACTCCTCCGTGTCGAACTCGAACTCGAAGGATACACTACAATTACCGCAGGTAACGGTGCCGAAGCGATCAGCACGATTCACAGGATAAGTCCCGACGTAATTTTGATGGATGTTTTGATGCCGAAAATGAATGGTATCGAGGCGACAAAGATAATCAAGCAAGATGAGGTGACGAAACATATCCCGATACTAATGATAACAGTAATTGACAACCAAGAAGATATTATCGAAGGGTTAGAGGCCGGAGCCACAGATTATGTTACGAAGCCGTTCTTTTTGCCAGAGCTCAAGGCAAGGGTAAATGCTATCATACGTTATAAAATACTTTATGATGAGATAAAATCAATGCAAAAACAATTATTCAAAAATGAAAGAATCAATACAATCAAAGAGTTAACATCAATCATTCAGGAGTCCAACGATAACAGGTTAACAGTCATTTTATCGAAAGTCGATCTTATTCGTCGGAAGAAGGGAAAGGCGACAGAAGAAGATTTATACTCGATAGAAAGAGCTGCTAATAAGGTCAAGAATACCATTAATAATTTAAAGGTATTAGATTTATTTAATCCAGTAGCCTCCAATGTTGACCATATTTTAAATCTTGATATTCTTAAGACGGACAACGACCCCCGTTGAACAGAGTTTCCTTCGGGGACCTCAACAGGGCTGACGTTTGTCCCGCTCAGTAAACTCCATTGCGGCCGGACGGGATTAGTGAGCGAATCCTATAGAAATGAAAACCTTGCTTCTTAGAGATAGGCATGAATAAAAAAGACCAAGACCGACAATCTGTGCTGTGCGTTGATGACGCCGAAGACGTTCGTGAAATACTCCATGAGGTTCTAACCCTCTTGGGCCACACCAGTATCACAGCTGTGGATGGCTTGGATGCACTGGAGAAATTGGCGGGCGGACAATTTGACATTGTGATCACCGATCTCAAGATGCCCCGTATGGGGGGCATCGAGCTTATCAAAAAAATTAAAGCCGACTTTGAGGAGGTCGATGTCATCGCCATCACCGCGCATGAGGCAGATTATAAGTATACGGACGTCATAGAGGTTGGTGCCACAGATTTCATTTCTAAGCCGTTTAATGTCAACGAGCTTGAGGCAAAAATCAACCGTATTATCCGCGAGCGTGATCTTAGGTCTGATCTCAGACGCCTTTCCACTCACGATGGGCTCACCGGGGTGTACAATCGTCGATATTTCAACGATAACCTAGAGCATGAAGCGGTCCGTGCCATGCGGCAGAACTACAATCTATTTCTTCTTATCATCGACGTCGATAAATTCAAGGGATACAACGATAAGCATGGTCACCTCCAGGGCGATAGTTTACTGATAACACTGGCCAGAATCATACGGGCAAATATCCGCAAGGATGTAGACTCGGCATACCGTTACGGTGGCGACGAGTTCGCAGTGGTTCTGCCCTATGCCAACCAGGAACAGGCGTTGAAGGTGGCGAAACGTCTCCTCACAGAATACAACAAAGAAAACCTGTCACCCACCAGCCTCAGCATTGGTTTGGCCAAACTGGAAGGTACGCAAGATAGCTTGGAAGAGGATCTCGAGATCCTAATCAAAAAAGCCGACCAGGCACTCTATCTTGCCAAGCACAAAGGTGGCAACCAGGTATGTGATGAAGTAGGCCAGGTTACATTGGCCAGTCCCTATATTATACAGCACGATCTTTAGCCCACATCATTCACCAATCTTCAATGCTTGTCGCTAGACAAAAGCCTGCCCGTAAGTTTTGCACGATGATTCCCTTAAATTGAGCGCTAGTGGTATTTTATTTCCATTTTTATCACTTTGATTACCCACAAAGTTGATACTGATTCCTAACAACCAATTAGATAACCATATGATTTTAATAAGAATATTTTAAAATTGAGTTTTGGCATGATCCTTGTGTATTTAAGGCAGCGCTACTGCAAGCCGAGCAAGAGAGCTGGCGAGTAGATCTTTTGAAACGATAAACCTTCCTTACATGTCGAATCCCGCCCGAGCGGGATAAAAGCTTTCATCAATTTAGGAGGGTATACCATGCATGCGGAGGAGAGGAGTCCGTGCATTGGTTGCGACAGACTTAAAAAGAACAAAAAGAGGTGTGCCCAGTCATGTGAAAAGCTAGAAATGTATCAAGAAAGTCTTCCTCGTCTCACGCTCTGGCGGGGAGAATCTAGTTATCATGGGCTACCAGGATTGCAGCGAACACCCAGCTACCGCATGCACGAATGAGATTTACCACCCTGATCTGTTACCGATCAGGTCTTTGGAAACGGATTTTGCGATTTATTTGTTGGGCTAGGCTGTTCGTTCGATCCTGGACCTCTTTATTCCAGCTCACTCATACCATTTGAGGAGAACCGGGATGACCGACGCGGAGAAATTCACACTCGGAAAAGGTCGGTCTTCATACGTCATCCATCTCGGGTTTTGGTTTGAGAAAATATTGTCAGCGATCAAGATCATATTGGTAGCTATGGTAGGGTTGTTTTTAATCCTATTCGTCAGGGTGTTTGCTTCATTGTACGGTGGCGCCGAAGCTCCGGAAATAGATCTACGCGACATCGAGAGATAAGAAAACTAAGTTCAGGTCTGAGGATGGAAAATAAATATTGGGAAAAATGCCCCTATTATGCGGAAAACAGGTGTCCTCATAGTTCAGAGGTAGACAGAGCTTATTTGATTCCGCACTTGCTTAGCCCTTCAGAGACCGATGAAGTAAAGTATACCTGTCGGAAATGTGGGATGTATTTGGATGAGAAGAGGAAACACATAAGGCTTGGAAAACCTTTTAGAATCATCCTCACTGAAACTGAGAGAGAAACTGAAGCAAAGGGCAGGATTGTCAACGTCAGCGCGGAGGGCGCTCTCGTCACTCTTGAGGTTTGGCATGACTTTGTCTTGGGTCAAACGGTTAAGATGAAGATATATCCCCGACAGAAAATTTCTGAGAAATTAACGACTGCACCCATTATGGCTTCAGGTGAAATAAAGAGAATATATGACAAACATAGACAACTCGCGATCATGTTTCTAGAAGAAGTCAAACCAGAATTTTTACTTGAACTTTAACGGGAGCAGAAGACCAGTTCTTAGGCGACTAGTCTGATATGTAATTTTTCTGTATTGTTTGAATGGTGTTGCTGAGTGCGGACAACAGCTTAAAACTGTGCAACCCGTGTCATGTTGGTCTACATAGCGTAAAGTTGCAGGGCATCCAAGCTTGAACCAGTCACACTGCTGGCTGCGGCTACAGTTAGATGACTCACCCTGGAGACATTATGAGATCGTCCGAGAACAGGAAAAAACCCAGAATTCGGCAGACCTTTCAGGTGAGATTTCTCAAAGAAGGCTTAGATCTTTCCTTTGAGGGCAGGACTGTGAATTTGAGCCAGAAGGGGGCTTTCATTAAGACCAAACACTACCGCTTCTGCCAACCTGGTGAGCCGGCATTCTTCACATTTTTTTTCCCGCCAGATTTCACAGGTCAAGATAAGACTGTTGGTTTGCAGGGGTCTGCGGTCATTGCCAGAATCGATCAAGAAAATGAGGGTATTGGAATAGAATTTATAAAAAATCTCAATCAGTTTGAACCTGTAAGGGTTTCCGATGTAGCAGGAAAAATCAGATACAAAACACTTGCCTATTACTTGTCCGCCCTCGAGGATTTACCGCTGCCGGAGTTTATATCCAAATACCCAAACGGTTTTCTGGTCGAAAGATCAGAGAGGTTTTTCGACAACAACGTGATATTTCAATTTATCACCGACGTCGCTGAAGATCAGTATGTGTTGGAACAGTTGAAAAATGGCAGAGTAAGGGCAGCGGTGCTATCGGCCAGGATAATGGAGATAGCCAAGCGAAAACATCTCAACGAGGCTGATATGGTTACCATCGGCCGTTCCCCTGACAACGACATAGTCGTATACAACAAGATGGTGTCTAGAAAACACGCTTATTTGAATCTCACGGCAAAGGGCGAGGCCTGCTATCTAGTGGACCTGGGATCCACCAATGGTACCTTTCTCAATGGTAACCAAATAAAATCACACGAAAGATATCAACTAGCTGACGCCGATGAAATATCCATTGGACCCGAAACAAGAGTGCTCTACTTTTCCGCTAAAGCTTTCCATACATTCCTCTCAGAACTGAAATAATCTTTCCACCACTGCCATCCCAAGAGATTTACCCTGAGACCTGAGGAGTTTGGATCTTTCCAAGATCAAAGATAGCTCTTATCTCATCTTGGCACAACTTCTGCATTTACCAGGACTTACAACAACAAAACAGGGCTGCGCATCATCACGCTTGCTGCGACGGACCGATATGGCCATCTTAAGTCAGGCTATTTCTTTGGGACCACTTATTCCCGCGATTAGGCAAGCACAATTAGGAAGATGCAAAGTTTTGTTTTGATGGAGACAGAACAAGGAGATGTCATGAAAACAAAAACGAGGCGCCAGCAATACTCCATCGTGGATCGGTCGCTTCAGTATAGGGTTCTGGCCATTGTTTTAACCTACAGTATTGTTATCGTGCTCTTTCTGGCCGTTTCCCTATTTGTACCCGATATTCTTGTTATGTTGAACAAAGATATGAGCCTAAGTATGCACGCAGCCGCTGCCGAGAGAATTCTTACCCTTCATTCTCGAGTATGGCCGGCCATCATTGCAATGGTGTGCGTCCTTGGTATTCATTCGGTACGGATTTTTCATCGGCTCATTGGTCCCCTCTACCGATTTCGTTGGACGTTTAGACAGTTGAGTAAAGGGGATTTTAACTTTCGGTTAGAGCTGAGAAAAAGCGATTATCTACATCGGGAGAAAGAGGCGCTCAATCAGATGATAACCGCACTTGCCGAAAAATACCAAAGTATGCAGCAAGCCGGATCGAGAGCACTTGAATCATTGGAAGCCCTGGAGCAGGCAAACAAAAAAACGGATGGCTCGCCAGATGCAGCTGGGCATCTTTTACATAAACACCACCAGCATCTGAAGGATTTGGTGGAGCAACTTCAATATTTTCACTTGAGCAGTGAGGAGAAGGTTGAACAACAGTCAGAGTAGCGCTAAATCAACGGTTTTAGCAGCCCTTTAGGCAGGAGACAATAGGGGCAAATAGATGCGAGGATCTTTCAGTTCAAGAGGATTATCTATGTTGCGATGGATTAGCGAGGGTTTTACCTCTGTTTTTCAAAAGCGCAAGGAGTACTGTCACGGCTTTACGCTCGTTGAACTCATTGTGGTCATCGGGGTAGTGGCTGTATTGGTAACTATTGGAATACAAGTGTACGGACGTTTCATCGACAGAGCCAGAAACACCCGTGCCATAGCAGAGATCCGTGCCTTGGAAAAAGAGATCACGCTCTATATCAATGATGAAGAAAAACTGCCAGATACTATTGTCGAGCTGGGAACCGGAATCATCACCGATCCCTGGAAGAATCAGTATCAGTATATAAATTTTGAAACCACACCCAAAGCGGGACAGAAAAAGCGAAAGAATGCTAATAAGCCGCTGAATACCGACTACGACCTTTACAGTAGCGGCAAAGATGGGTTAAGTGACAATTCGATCACCGAAGATATCAGCAAAGATGACATTGTGCGCGCCGGTGACGGAACCTACGTGGGTTTGGCGTCGGGGTATCGGTAGGCTGACCGATACTCCAGCTGAATATTAACCTTTCTGCCCGCCCGCTTAAATTTCAGAGAACATATATTTCAAGAACCTCCCCCTATGCCTGGGTCGTAAATGACATTTTTGGGAAAACTCCACCGCCTCTATCACCTTGACAGTCAGCAATATTTTGTGCCAGATTCCAACCCAATGATCCCTTCTAATAGCTGGTGGGCCAGTACTTCGGATTTATCAGCCAATTTTTAATATTTTCCAGTGGCGGCTAGACAAGGAGCAATACGCATGGGCTGGTTTGGAAAAATTGTGGGAGGCACGTTAGGATTCGCCATAGGCGGTCCCCTGGGGGCAATAGCGGGAGCAGCTTTGGGCCACACTTTCGATGTAAGTCGAGTCCCATACTATGAAGATGAAACACCCCGTCTATCATACCAAGAGCAGGCCCAGATGACTTTCTTTGTTGGGGCCTTTTCAATGTTGGCAAAACTCAGCAGAGCTGATGGCCGAATATCGCCAGAGGAGATCCAAGCCGTTAGCGATTTCATGACGCACGACCTGAATCTGAGTCCTGAGACCGAGATATTCGCCACACAGGTCTTCAATAATGCCATTGATTCTCCCAATAGCTTTCAAGATTTTGCCACTCAATTTTACTACCAGTTTCAGCACCAGCCCCAGCTCTTGGACCTCATGATGGATATTCTGCTCAGGGTATCCGTTGCCGACGGCACTTTGAGTGAAAGCGAGGAACAACTGATCAACTCTGCTGCGAAAATATTCAATTTCAGCGAAAAAAGATTCAAGGAAGTGAAGTCCAGATATGCGCCAGACTTCGAGAAATATTATGCTATTTTGGACACAGAGAGCAGTGCTTCAGATGAAGAAATCAAAAAACAATACAGGAAGTTAGCAAAGGAATACCATCCAGACACCATTGCCTCAAAGGGGCTGCCAGAGGAATTCACCAATTTTGCTCATGAAAAATTTCGGGAAATACAAGAAGCATATGAGGTGGTGAAACAGAAGAGAGGCATGAATTAGAGATAGATCGCCCGACATGCAGAAGTATTTTGGTAATACAGTTCAGTGCACAGTTTGGTAGGTGTTTTACAATCTTATCACCATACCTCTGCATTTCCTCCAACTACTTTCTTCCTCATCCCAGGCCCGACTTGAAACTCGGTCTTCAGTTATTAGTCTGAAGGCATCCTTCACAATGGGAAGTCCTTTTTCCCAAAGTCTCTCCAAAGAGCGGAAAAAGGGCGAAGGTATAAAATTAGGCTGGCATATGTTGGTAAAATCTGTTAATATCTGCCATATACTTTAGCTTTCCCCTATTTTTTCGATAATTTTCGTTTAAATATTCTGATGATAGATCAATAAGTTCCTCTTCGCCCCTGCGTAAAAACTGCAGGGTCTAGCCAGACACTGTCTACTGGGGCCACCAGAGAGTTCGGCGCGCCAAATCTTACATCAAGGAGAGTTGCGATGAGACGCACAATTCTAGCTGCACTCCTATTGCTGCTGCTTGCTGCAATGCCCATAACCGTTTTCCTGATGAGCTGCGGCGGAGGTGGTGGGTCGGGGGATGCATCCTTCACGGCTAGCTCGGGTACCGGTTCGGTGGCTGTATTCGTGGCCGATGGTCCGGCGGATCAGTGCGATGCGATCTACTTTTATATCACCGAGGTATCACTGATACCGGCTGGTGGTGGATCTCCTGTAGTCGTATTCACATCCAAGTCACCACATGGTTACAAAGTGAATATTCTCGACTACAGAGATGAAGATTTCTTTTTCTGCATGGAAGACGTTCCCGCTAGAGAGTACGAGAAGATACGACTCAAGGTCGCGAATATTGAAGTAATAGGTGGTCCTTGTCAAGAACTGGACATAAAGCTTCCAAGCGGAAAAATCGACCTCAACCCTCAGGGATCCTTTAAGGTCACCCACAAAGGTTGCGTCAACATTATCCTGGATTTTGACGGCAACAAGTCTTTTCAGCTTAAACAAGCCGGGAAGTCAGGAAAGTGTATTTTCAGGCCGGTTATTTTCGTGAATATTGAGAAAGGACCACCAGCCCCGAAATGCCCTCGCGTACTTTCCGGCGCCATCAAAAGTTTCATTTTGTCCGATGATGTGAGAATAGGCTTTGTGCTCGAGCGTGATGGTCTGCCGGATCTTAGGATCTTCTTCGCAGAAGATGCGGTAATTTTAGACGATTTTGGCGTATTCATAGACGCATCTGAGCTTGATATTGGTGATTTGGTGAAGGTTCGGGGAAAGTTGGATGGCTGGCACAAGTTTTTGGCCTCAGTTGTAGTCGTTGGTGAGGTGGACATGGTCGAGGGTACCGTTCAAAGTACTGTGGTAAGTGGAAGGTTTTCTCTCACTCCCCTCGGTCAGGATAGTGAAATACAGGTGCAAATTTTCGCTGAAACGCTCCTATTATTCGGCTGTGACACGGAGGTCGATGATACGGGTGTTATCCAGCCGGGAATGATTGTTCGAGTCGTGGGTAAAGATGTAAATGGGGACTTTAGTGCAGTTTTAGTGTTTCTGCGGGAGATCGTTGGGGAAGTCACATACTTTGATCAGGATATTGGCGAACTAAGGATTCAAGCCAATGGTGTAGATTTAGATATTCTGGTGCCCCCTTATACACCTTTCTATTTAGTGGGCGACGGGGACGTACCGCCAGAATTACTCTGCATTAGCAAACAGGTCCGGGTGGTTGTCGATCCGGACTACAACTCCCACAGCTATGACTTCAAGGCCAAAGAAGTGCAGATCCAACCGGACCAGTTTCAGGGGGTGATAACCAACTTTTTGCCAGACCGTGTCTTAGAGGTCGAAATGGAGGGCGGCATATCACAAGAGGTTTATGTCCCCCCAGGCGCCACAATTTTAGATCTCACAGCTACAGAGGGGCTACCTACACTGTTTTTCAGCGAGCTAATAATTGGTGACAACCTGAATCTGTTAGGCCTGTATTCTTGCGATAATGGAGATTTTACCGGTTTCGTAGTGCTGAAAATCGAAGCCCCCTCACCGTAGAGAGTATGCTAGAGTTTATTTTGATGATTATCTGGCGAGCGGTTTAGGAGCAAGATCCTCTCTTTATACAGTAGGAAGTAGGCAGGGCCCCATGGGGCCCTGCCTTTTTGCTGTTTTCAGCCACTATGCGTACCTGCCTGCTAGAACATCCTTAATATAATTTTATATATTATATTCAATAAGTTATGCATAATATTTGGTCATTGCCAGTTCACTTGACAAGTTTTTACGACTTTGATAGAAGGCATTCCCATTGCTTTAAAAGGCGTGCAAAAGAATTTTCCGAATAACCCCTCCATGAACGAGGAGGTGGCCCATGGGAAGAGAAAGACGCCGACACCCGAGAGCGGTTGTTGATTGGCCGGCTCTGGTACAAGACAGCAATGGCAGCATAGTGGCAGAAATGGAAAACATCAGTGCCAATGGTGCCTGTATACGTTGCGAAAAACCACTAAGACCCAAAGAACGATTCAAGCTCCACATGGTGGCTCCGGATCATAGCCCACTTACTGCCCGCGCTGAAGTTGCTTGGCTGCAAGTTTGCCGCTCAGAAAAGGACATACCTGCCTGTGGGATGGGTATTCGCTTCACAAGAGCGTCTCGTGTCGTCCGGCAGTTTATCCAAAGTTTCGTGGCCGCGCAGCACCAAAGAAACAAATAATCTCCCGACGGCAAAGAATAGCAGTGGGCTGAGCGATAGCGAGTCAAGTCGAGCCGTGCATTTATCATCACGGAACTTCGAGACAGATGACCCTCTTTTTCTAATGGCTGGACCGTTTAGGGATGACAATGAATAATGGGGATAAGCAAAGGCGGCTGTCGATCAGATATGAGGTCAAGTGGCCGGTAACCATATTTCGCTATCACCTGAAACTTCACTGTAAAACCTTACCTCACAGCATGACCCAAACAGAAGGCCAAATAGGCTTCGTCTCTTTCCTCCCTCAAACTTGGGAAAATGAAAATGGATTCATACCAGGAGAAACGGTAAATATCAGTGCTGGAGGCGCCTTAATCTCCTGCGGTCCTGTTCTGGCTCCTTACGAGATATTTCAGTTGACTATAAAACCACCCAATCGCCACCCGCTAATTGCCATTGGCCAAGTGGTTGATTCAGGGTCAGACACTCCTGAAGAGCAGGGGAAACCGTCTGGTATAGGGATCCGATTTGTGCACATGTCGAACGAAGACCGGCGGTATATTTTCGATAACGTTCCAAAAAGAGTTAAGTAGAGCAACATATAAGTGGTTGGTGATTGACGAATAGTTTACTATTTTCAAATGTTTAATCAAAATGGCTGCCTAAGTTTCATTTGATGAAGACTCTTTTGCACGATTCGTATCTCAGAAAAACCTGGTCTCTAGGATAGCGGCCAATTTTGTCTTGCATCTTCTCCTTCCTTTTCGTAACCTGCGGCTATAACGAACTCCCAAGTTCGCGTTGAAATTCGTGATGCACACCTTGCTCCTGCCTGCTATTTGGTGCCGACGACTGCCTGTTGTTGCGGTTCAAGCGGTTGCTCTGGACTAGGATTCTTTACTTCGGTAAGCATCCACTCAAGGAGGAGAACAAATGTATAAATTCGGTGAGAGTCTACAGAAAGATGGATTCTTAGAATTGCGCAAAGAAGGGGATCTGTATTTTATTAGCGTAGGAGACTGTTTTGACGATGGGGAAGAAGGCGTGTGCACCCCTTTGTTTTCTTATACCAAGAGGTTGAACAAGGAGCGTATTGAGGGGCTCATCAAGTATTTGCAGGAAAAGATCTAAAACGATGGGATAAGTTTTCGTAACATCCATGAAAGCGAGGAAAAGATCTTCTAGCCGAAGGGTGCATACAAACAAAGACCGGCTCAAGTGAAATTCTCAAGGGCTATCAACAGCGATAATCTGAACTTGAAGTCGTCCTACCAAGTCAACCATAGGCATCAAGTCCAAAAAACTCTCCCCCTCAACAAACTTGATATGAGTGGCATCTGCGGGCAACTGGACCAGAGTCGGATCCACTGTAATCCAATGGTCGCCAATCAGGCTCTCCGCCCAGGCATGGTAGAGAAAACCTGAGTAATGCTGAGAATATACGATTCCATTTACCACCCGGGTAGGGATGCCCAGGGAACGGGCAAAGGCTGCATAAAGGTACGTGTGGCCCTGACATTCAGCTTTCTTGCGCGAGAGAACGTCCAGCGCCGTAAAAACATCCACGGGTTCTTGTTCAATATTGTTTTGCATCCAGTCTATCAGGACTTTGATTTTTTCAAGGGGTGTACCAGACGCTGCGGTTATGTGTTTCGCAGTTTTGCGAATGAGCTCGTCTTGACTCGGAACCGTTTGAGTAGATTGCAAGTAGCGCAATGATTCGTAAGGATTTTCATTGTGTCCTGGGCCAGCGACACTTAGTTCAGGTGTGCTGATTCGACAAATTACCTTTTCACCCCGGCGCTGGCACTGCTGCAGTTCATCGTTTGGCACGCGAAGATCCGGGTGGATACCACTCAAGACAACCTCCAAGAAACTCACCCGCTGAGGCTCCTGAATGACGGCTTCAATCTTAATTAGTCTAAAATCTAAAAGCGTCTCCTCTTTATTTATGCTCGCCTGGGCCAAGTACCTCTTCGCCACGACCTCACTCTCAAGGCCAGAGATAATCACGCCCCCGTGTCCGATTTCAAGCTGAGGCTTACCCTCTAAGCCAATCCAGGTGGTCACTTTCTGGCCGTGTAGCCCAGTCTTGATCTTGAAAGCCTTTCCTGGGAATAAATCGCTTTCTTCGTAAGCTAAAATTTCCTGGGTGACCATGGCGATACTCTGGGTTTCTCCGTCATAGACTTGATAGCTGTAGTGACGACCGAGTTCGAGCCCATGGAGTACGGGATACATGGCAATAATGCTGGTCGGATAAAGCTTGCCATCTACGGGAATGCTTGTCTCGGTGGTTTGCCCTCGGGAGCTGACCTCCACCTCAAGGTTTCCGGCAGAAAATCTGCCGGTGAGCTTCAAGATATTTCCATCCAGATCGTAGTCGTAAGCGAAGCTTCGCAGGGAAAGATCAGCGGCCACCAGGTCGTATGATTTCAGCGTAATCTTCTTGTCGAACATCAGAAAGCGGAAGCGAAGGGCAGCTTCGGATCTTATCTCATAGTGGGCTGCAGCAGTTTCAGCAGGCGAGAGCGACAGGTGGGTAAAGCCGATCTTGGCGCCGTTGAAGACAACGCCGGTCCAGTACTCCTCAAAAGGCCAATCGGCCAGAGTGTAACGTAAAGGTGGTGAAGGTGGTTCACCCGCTTTGCGGAAGTACATCCAACCGCAGCCACTGGGTAACAGGAGCAGCACAACCAGCAACCAGTACATATATCTGCGTAAGCGGACCATAATCAGATGCTCAGTGGTCGTTGAGTTCATGAATCACCATTGTGATTACCTAATGTGTAAATTTAATAAAACAGCTGGATTCTTTTGGCTAGAGAAAAATGAAAGCAGCGGTCAATTGGCTTTTCCAACTGAGTTTAGCGCTTTGCTGCCTGCTGCTAGCTGTCCCATACGCCTAGAAGCGGTCTCTCTATTTACGGGAAGAGGATATTTTTTGTGGAATTCAGGCAAGAACCTGGAGTATGCTTCAAGACAATACTCTGGGGAGAATCATACCTTATGCAGTGCCTTGTCTGCGGTGAGGAAATTGAAAGAGATAAAAGCTGGGATCACATACAAGCGGTGCATCTCAAGCCCATTGGTCTGACCCAAGAGCAAGTATTTGAACACGCAAGAAAGACAGCCCACCCAATAGCGCTCAAAACAGCCTCGGTGACCTGTATAAATCTCAAAAAAAAAATCATCTATTTTAGCTTGGATAACGCCGAACTCTTGATAGCATTCGCCTATCAACACGGCAATATACCCTGGATGGAAGTAGTGGAATGGCAGATATTGCATGAGGTGGGCCATATAAAATGTAAAGATCAGTTCGAGCCTCCCAGGGCCTGCAGTGCGCACGTATTAGCTAGCGCTGAGGACTACTATATCAACAGACATCTTATCCCGGAAAAATATTGGCGAGTCTGCATTGCGAATGCGAGGTGCTCCACTGTGATCAGGAATGTTTCCCCCATGCCATATGACCTTCGAAACGGATATTACTACAGTACACTTGCCACTTTTTTGGCCTATGATGCGGTAACGCTCGCAGATTTTGGCTTCTTGCAGCCAACTGAAGTAAGATTCGTAGAAATAATCTCAGATCTTTTTAGGAAGATCGAAGAGGTAAAAGAGATTCCTGTGGTTGCTAATGAGATTGATGGAGCGTTCGAGCAACTATTTCCTCCAAAAGGCACATCATGGGATAGTTGGCAAATTTGACCACCAAATGTGAAAGGTAATAAATCTTATGAGCCTACTCATTAATTTTTCCATCTTTCCCTTAGATAAGGGAGAAAGTGTTAGTCAATACGTGACGAGGGCGGTAAAAATTATCAAAGACAGTGGCTTACCCCACAAGCTCGGCCCTATGGGAACGAGCATCGAGGGCGAGTGGGACGAGGTCGTGGCGGTGGTGACGCGCTGCTTTGAGGAGTTGAAGAAAGACTGTAGCAGGGTATATATGGCGATAACGGGCGACTACAGGAAGGGCGGTTCCAGCCGCATCACGGGCAAGGTTGAAGCAGTGGAAAAGCAGTTGTAAGTTGATTAGCAATTGAGAAGGAGAGAGATACCATGAAAGTCATCTGCTTACTGGGGAGTCCCCGATCAAAAGGAAATAGCACAGCCATGGCCAAGAAATTCTGTGAGACTGCCGAGAGGTTTGGAGCGGATGTGACCACCTTTGCTTTGAACGAACTAAACTATCGCGGCTGCCAAGCTTGTATGGCGTGCAAGACCGAATTGGACAAGTGTGTACTCGAGGACGATTTGACAGAGATACTTGATCGTTTACATGACGCTGAGATCCTGGTCATGGCAACTCCTGTCTATTACGGTGATGTTTCAAGTCAACTCAAAGGTTTTATTGACCGAACCTACTCCTATCTGGTGCCCGATTATGGTACCAACCCCAATCCATGCCGGCTTTCGCCAGGTAAGAAGCTGGTTTTCATTCAGGCTCAAGGGCATCCGGACGAAAGTCAGTTTGCAGATGTTTTCCCTCGATACGACTTTTTTTTCAAATGGTATGGATTCAGTGACAGTCATCTCATTCGGGCTTGCGGGGTCTTCAGTGAGGGGGACGTCGACTCTCGTGAGGATGTGATGCAGCTCGCCGAGGACACGGCAAAGAAAATCATGGGATAAGCGCAGCGATTAGGCTTATTTTTGAGCCTGCACCCGAATTTGCTGCACAGCGATTAGGGATACCAGGCTGAAGGCCGCACCAGCCACAAATGGAATCCGGTAATCCACCATCCACAACAACCCGCCGACGGCGGGAAGAACTACAGCCGCAATGTGGTTGATGGTAAAACCCATCGCCATACTGGGTGCAATGTCTCTGGGGTCCGCCACCTTTTGAAAATAGGTGCGGATAGCAATGGCAAAATTGAAAAAGATGTGGTCCAGAATGTAAAGAAGCGCCAGCACCGCTTTAGATTGCACCGTGGCGTAAGCCAGAAAAATGAAGATCAAGCTGAAATATTCCAGCGACAGTACCTTCCTCTCGCCGAACCGGATGATGCTTTTTCCAATAATAGGACTCAAAAAATAGTTGATGATATTGTTAATCACAAAAAGGATAGTGATCTGCTGAATAGTGAACTGAAATTTCTTTACCAGGAGGAACACAGCAAATGCCACAAAGATCTGGCGTCGCGCCCCTCCCATAAAGGTGAGGAAATAGAACAGCCAGTACTTCTTACGAAAAACCATCTTCTTTCTTTGAGGAATAATGTCTCTGTCGACAGGATCTTGATTAAGCCCCCAGATGCTTGCGGCAATGATGAAACCGCCAATTATTAAATACATTTGGGTATAGTTCAAGAAGGCTGCCAAGATGTATATGGAAATACCAACGGCAATATTTGAAGCAGCAGCGTAACTGCGCAACTTACCTAGCACCCACGGTGATGTGTTCTCATCAAAATATTGAAGGGTTAAGGATTGATTGGTTGTCTCGTAATAATGGAAGCCGAAACTCATCACCAGAGTAGTCAGAAGCAGCCCGATATAGGACGGAAAAAAGCCGGTTGCTGCCACTCCAAGCCCCAGAATAAATATGGACCATGCTGACAACCGATACTCTTTGATGAAAATCATTACAAATACGGCAAGAAGTGCAAGGAAGCCAGGAAGTTCACGCACGGATTGAATCATGCCGATGTGGCTCCCTTCCAGTCCGGCAACCTCCACGGCGAAATTGTTGAACAGCGTCCGCCAGGCTTGGAGGCCAACGGTTGAACTGATGGTGAGCACCATCAAGTAGCGATACATGGGTTTCAGCTTCGCCTGCTTCATTTGACAGTTCTTGTGGGGGTTTAGGGGCGGATTTTTCATGGAGACCACGGAGATTCATGAATAATCCGGGCTAGGAAGAAATGTTGAGAGGCATTATCACTTTTCCCAGCTCCATGTCAATAGTTCAGAGCGGAAGGGGTTCCACAAATGGTGTTCTTGTGTGGGTAAGATGTTTGACTTTGATCCAGCTAAATGTTGAAGGATTTCTAGGAATGTACAGTTATTGCAGTCTCGGAATCTTTCATGTCTGAGCTTATGGATTTGAAAAGGTGTGAGACCAACGTTGAGACTAATTCTTTGTCTTCTTCAGAAATATCGATAAATTTAACCCCAATTCCGTAAGACAACGTCTCGTCATCAGCCCAATAGAAGTCTGTCCTAACGACTTCTGCTCGAACCGAAAGGGCCCGGTCAAGCGTGGGCACGTTAAAAAAGGCCATGAGGAATTTTTCAGATCGCTTCATGGGCTGCTTGCAGGAAATAAAGGCACCTCCGGCACTGATATCAACCGTCCTTCCTCTCACAAAGCCTTGAGGAGAATCTATCGTTACGGGCCAGTCCGCACTGACTCTGGGAAATCGGCGTCTTTCCACAAAATTAGAAGCAACCGGATCGTTTTCCTGCGATTTCCTCTTGGCCCAGTCCTTTCCCGTAGATCTGAGTTGTTCCGAAACAGCGAGATCAATAAGCCTTAGGTCTTCATCAGAAATGGCAATAAAGTGAACCCCTATTTCAAATAAACCGGACTTGAAATCAGAGCTGACAGTACTAGATCTCGCCACCTCAGCATCAACTACAAGAGGTAAGCGGTCCGCAAGCATAATGGCAATACGAATTCTCTCACCGGGAAGCAGTTTGTGGTCACAGCAGATAAGGGCGCCACTATGGCTGAGATTTTTGGTTATCCCCTCTAAAAACAACCCATCTTGTCTAATCGTAGTGGGCCACTCGATTTCAGCTCTGGGATGTCTGCGCCGTTCAGAACCATAGCCCATTTCAGCGTGCCTCTGACAGATAACTTTTTTGGTGTAATGTTGATTGCTTTGCCCCCTTTGACATTAGAGCAAAAACAATACCAGACATGGTATATATCTAAATACATAGGAAAATCAGTATCTTGTATCGTTAGCTTTGTATTGGTTTGTTAAGCTTTTCGGCAAATTTGGTCAAAAGGCCAAAGCTGAATTGGCCAAAAGACTAACTAGGTCGGTCAATGTCAGCAGAAATCAAGTGTCTACAGTAACTTACATTGGATTAGCGTTTTGGCTTTTTGGCCAACTGTTAAGTGGGGAAAAGGACAACAAAGGAATAAAGTGGTGAAAAAAAACCACCGGCACCGGATCCTATTATCGAATAGGCAAGACCGGTGGATTCTAACTATTCAGGAAGGCTACCATTTTGAAAGGATGTTGAGATGGAGATGGCTAGCTTCATGTAATGATGAAGGTAAATTCAGTCTATCCGTCACTCCAAAACTATTTCGTCGAGCCAAACGGTGTTGGACACGGTCATAGCTTTATCTTTTTTGGGATTTGAAAATCCAAAGGCCAGTATCAAAACCTTATGAAGATCAGGTTTCGCGGCATAACCAACAACATGATACTTTGTCCATGATGAAGGGACAAAGTCGTCGAAGGGAATTTCTACCTTGATCCACTCCTTGTCTGGCCTTATTACTGTCTTGTTGAAATAGGCGCTGAATTTGCCTTTTCGATTCTTAACCTGGTCATCATAACAAAAGACCGTTACAAGGATTCTCCGTGGCTTGCCAAAGAATGTACTATCTTTGCTGCCTTTCATATAGAAGCTTATCTTTTTGAATCGTGATAAGTCATAAGCGAGCGTGTTATCCAGTTCAACTTCTTTTAGCCGCGCTTTAAATGGACCACCCATCCTGATCGTGGCTGCGCCACCCTGCTGCAACTTATACTCCATTTTTATCGATGAAGAACTGCGGTTGGCTCCTTGGTTTGCATCAATAGAGACGCTAAGTTTTGCGGGCCCCCCGGTCCACTCCAGCCACTTTTCATTCCAATATGGGGACCAGAGGTCATTGTCTTCAAAATCATCGATCAGAAAGGGACCTTGGCCCAGCTTTAGTTCGGTGTTGGGTTTCTTCACTTTATCAGGAATATAGGCCAATTTCTGCTTTTCACTTTCGTATTGATGACGTTCCGCCTCAAGAGACTTTCTCTCCGCCTGAAGCTGCTTTTCGAGTTCCAGCCTCGTCTTTTCTTCTCTAAGTCGTTCAAGCTCTTCCATGAGTTGCTTTGTTGAGTCATCAGTAGAAGTGGGCAAAGCCTCTACTTTGGCAAATTTCGTGGAGAATATGAAGTCACCCCGGTCCAGTTTTGGG